>PDWI01009498.1_pt1 | contig 11146 bp, 6 predicted proteins | sample 1430891 | NCBI WGS metagenome assembly PDWI01 (sample SAMN01162508, study PRJNA174530) | Oral metagenome, whole genome shotgun sequencing project. | biome: Marine environment; feature: Marine mammal; material: Swab sample of the gingival sulcus; isolation source: swab sample of gingival sulcus... | reverse complement strand
TGATGATATTCTGAAAGGAATCGAAGACTCCTTTGCAAAACAAGACATTCAATTGACTGCTGATTTTCTTGACACGGAACGACAGCTTGATCCTGCCTATCAACCAGCCATCCTGAACCTGCTGGCCGTAAAGTACCGACAGGTCCCCTACGATCTTGTGATTACCTCCGGCAACAATGCCAGCACCTTTTTTATCAAGCACGGGCGCGAGATATTCAGGGACATTCCCCATATTTTTTGCGGGACAAATGTACTGGCAGATAGCCTGATCCAGGATCAGAGCCCTGGAACCGGAATTACCGCAAAAATGGATGTCTATCGAAATCTTCAACTGATTGCCTGTCTGCATCCTGATTGTCAAAAGATTGTGGTAATCGCAGACAACTCTGCTGGCGGCAAGTCTATTCAGTCCCAGATAAATGAAATCATTACTTACAGCAATCCAGACATACCCATTGAAATCTGGAATGATTTTACCATCAGGGAACTGAAAGAAAAACTAATCCGCTTGAATAATAATACCGTCATCCTGTACGGAATTTTTTACCGGGATAAAAATGGAGTGTTCCTGGAACCTGGAAATTCCATAAGAATGATTACCCAGCTTTCCCATGTGCCTGTGTATGGGGGATATGATTTTACCCTTGGTTTGGGCATTGTGGGCGGATATTTAATAAGAGGGATTGACCAGGGAAAAATTGCCGGAAAACTGGCACTACAAATACTAAACAACAATGTCCCTCCAAAAAGTATTCCTATCATCATGGAAAATAAAGGGGTTCCCGAATTTGACTGGAGGGCATTATCTGCTTTTCGCATTTCTCAAAAAAAATTGCCGCAGGACTCCAGAATTTATTTTTCGCCTGCACCTTTTTACAATGAATACAAGTATGTTATTTTTATTTTTACCGCTGTTGTTTTCATTGTCTTTTTGCTCTGGATGGGTTCCCTTTTCTCCCTTGCCAAAAGTAAAAAATCAGAAAAGGAACTGCAAATTCGCACCAATGCATTGAGAACCATTGTGAATTCATCACAAGAGGCCATCATCCATCTGGACGACCAATGGAATGTTATCAGATTAAATCCCATTGCGGCATCTTTGATCGGCTGGCCAGAACAAGAGGCAATAGGACGCAACATCAGCGAAATCTTTCATATTATTGAACCTGATACAGGAAAACCCATTGACAATCTTATTGAAAATACTTGTGTCTCCAATGACAGTCCCGCGCTGTTGTGCCGGAAAATTCTTGTTTCCAGGGATTCAATGGAATATCAGATTACCTATTATTGTCATTGCATAGAATCTTCCGACGGCAGTTTAGCTGAAGCCATATTACTATTTCGGGATGTTAGCGAAGAATATGCTCTGCTTGAAATGCTACAGAAGAAAGAGGCCAAGCATAAGGCGCTTTTCAATGGGACATCCAATGGAATTTTTATCATTGAAAAGGAAACCGGGCGATGTCTTGATGTCAATCAGGCCGCTGTGGATATTATTGAAATGTCCATTGACGAAATCATGGGGCTGCATATTCAAAATATCGTCCCTTCCATTATGAACAAAAAGGATGCATCCCCTGCCCCCGGCGATCAACCCCTTGATTTGGGCCAATTGGTCTATCATACCCAAAACAAGCACAGAAAAATTTTGCACGTCTTTATAACTTCCATTGATGACAACACCATTGCGCTTTTAATGCATGATCGAACCCAGCAGCTGGAACTGGAAAGACAAATACGTCAGTCCCAAAAACATGAAGCTCTTGGCACCCTTGCAGGCGGGATTGCCCATGACTTCAACAACATTCTTACCAGTCTTTTTGCCTATACCTCTTTATTGGAAATGGATGCGTCTGATCCTGCGGCCGTGAAAAAGAATCTGGGACAAATTAATAATGGACTCAGACGTGCCACAGATCTTGTCGCCCAGATCCTTACTTTCAGCCGTCAAAACGACGAGGATAAAATTGAGTTCAAAATACACCACATTGTCAAGGATGCCGTAAAATTTCTCCGTTCATCCATCCCTTCGTCCATTGAGCTGAAAAGTAACATCAATAGTAAGGAAAATATCTTGGGAGACCCTTCCCAGATCCATCAGATTATCATGAATCTGTGCGTGAATGCCTACCATGCCATGCAAGAGGCTCCCGGAGTGCTTACCATCACACTTGACAATATAACCCTCCAAAAAGATCAGTTCCTTTGTCCAGGAGATTATGTAAGGCTTAGTGTCAAAGATACTGGTCAAGGAATACCGGAGGATATCATTCCCCGCATATTTGATCCGTTTTTTACCACGAAAAAAGAAGGGGAAGGTACGGGGCTTGGGCTTTCTGTTGTGGATGGTATCGTAAAAAACCATAGTGGCCGGATTACCGTAACCAGTAAAAAAGGCTCTGGGTCTGAATTTGTAGTTCTGTTGCCTGTTTCTGGAACCCAAAAAGCCCCTGCAAAACAAATTCACGATGCTGAAAATTCTGCCCTGCCCAAAGACGACCATAGCAAGGCAAGAATCCTGATTGTAGATGATGAACAAGATATTCTGCTGCCAATAAAAACCTTTTTTGATCAAAATGGCTTTCCCACAACTACTGCGGAAGATCCTCTTTTGGCAATGAAAAGTTTCACAGAAGATCCAAAATCCGTTGATCTTGTGATCCTGGATCTGATTATGCCCAATATGCACGGATTACAATTTGCAAAACATATCCAACAGATTCGTCCTGATATCCAGATTATCCTGCTTACCGGATTTCTGGATGCAGACTATCAGAAACAGGCCGAAAAACAGGGAATAGAAATCATTTTAGAAAAGCCTGTCTCACCGGAAAAGTTGCTTTCCTATGTTCAGGAAGCCGTTGCCTCCTGACATGCCTTTCATGCCTTGCTTTAACACGAAATCAACTCCCTGATACATTTTTCCAGACGGTCTTTCATGTCGCTGCGGTCCATGGCAAAGGCAAGATTTGCCATTTGAAATCCCACCTTGTCGCCGCAGTCAAATCGCTCTCCTTCAAACTGGTATCCAAAGATGGGCTGTTCGCAAAGAAGTCCTCTCATGGCATCTGTCAACTGGATTTCTCCGCCTGCTCCCTGCTGCTTTTTTCCAAGATAGTCAAAAATCTTTGGCATGAGAATATACCGGCCGACAATGGCAAGATTGGAAGGAGCCTTTTCTGGCAATGGCTTTTCCACCATGTCCTTGACACGAAAAAGACGATCATCCTGTTTTTCGGCATCCAGAATCCCATATTTTGCTGTCTGGTCCAGGGGAACTTCCATGACAGCAGCCATAGATGCCCTTACCCGGTCAAACAGCCTTACCATATCTGCCAGCACCGGCCTGGGCCCTTTGATCATATCGTCTGCCAGAAGCACGGCAAAAGGTTCATCGCCCACAATATCCCTGGCGCACCAGATGGCATGTCCCAGGCCCAATGGTTCATGCTGACGGGTATATACGATGGTTCCGGTTTTGGGAACCAGATCCTGGATCTGCTGTAATAGTTCTGTTTGCCCTTTTTCCTGCAAAGAGTATTCAATCTCGAAAGACCTGTCAAAATGGTCTTCCAGGGCTTTTTTCCCCCGGCCTGTAACAAAGACAATCTGCTCAATTCCGGCGCTGATGGCTTCTTCCACAGCATACTGAATAATGGGTTTATCAACCACGGGCAGCATTTCTTTTGCCATTGCCTTTGTCGCTGGAAGAAAACGGGTGCCAAGCCCTGCCACGGGAAATACCGCTTTTTTGATTTTCATTTCCTGTCCTCCTAAATCCACCGCCTGATTTTATAACGGCCACGGGCCGACTGGGTATGGAATCCTCCAGATCAGCCCACAACCAAGAATAAAAGTATTTAAGTAAGTTATAGATCCTTTTTATATGATACACAAGGTCCACCGGCAGCGGCGGCTCTCCGGGGCCACAACTTGCCAGACTATTTTTCTAGTTGTTTTAACTCTGACATGATAGTTTCGGTCGTATCAATTAATGAATTTGCAATAAATGTAAGAAAAGGATAAAAATCTCCATTGTCAGCCTGGTGCAATGCAAGGATATATTTTCGCCTGTCCTGATTTTTAATAATTGTAATTGGGTATTTCTTCTTGATGAGGATAAGATTCATCAGGATTCTTGCCCCACGCCCGTTTGCATCATCAAAAGGGTGAATCCTCACCATATTGTAATGTGCTATAGCACTTACTATAACAGGATGTTGTTTTTGGATATTCTCATTTATCCATTGACAAAGAGCCTCCATTTCATCGGAAACCAAAATGGGTTCAACATAGAAATGAATAGAACCATCTGCTGTTAAAACATGATTTGGGAGTTCTTTGTATTTGCCTGGAGTTGCCTTTTTCTGAACTTTTTGTCCTTCACTGTCAATTGCAGGAGTGTACGTAATGCCTGAGAGTAATAATGCATTCATTTCTTTGATAAAACTTTGAGAGATGGGACGGTCATCTTTGATTGTTTCGTACAGCCAATCAATTGCTTCTGCATGATTTTTGGCATCAAGAAAATCCTTAAAGGGTTTTCCTTCAACAGTCAGTCCCTCTTTCAGGAAGAAGAGAGTTTCCCCCCTTGTCAAAGAGCTGCCTTCGATAGCATTTGAATCATACGTCCAATCAATACGTAATTTTTCCTGAATCGCTAACCACGATTCTCTGTGCAAGGATTTTTGTTCATCCAGTTCACATTTACGCCTGTCTATTGAATCCAACCTTTTTTTTATTTCAGAAATAGTTGTGTCCAACTCGTAGTAATTATATTTCATTGTTACCAATTTTTTGAAAGTATCTATAAGTCATTACATTACTTTTATTCTTCGTTATTGGCCACGTCTGGTCATGAATAGACCAGATCGGCCCGTGGCCGTTTATGTTGAGCGTCTATGGTGGGCCAGCCCCCTTTTTATTTTGTTACTTGAAAATTTCCATAACAAGTAGTATAAAATTCACAATTTCCGTTCATTATCGTTTTTTTATATGAAAGTATCTATAACTTACTTAAATACTTTCATTCTTAGTTGTGGGCCAAGTCTGGTCGTTGACATACCCAGTCGGCCCGTGGCCGTTATTCAGATTTCAGGCTGCAAAAAAACGCCGTACCATTTCTTGTCATACTATGCGGCTGAAAGTGTACCTGAATTTTACAAAATTAACAATTTATAATAGGGGGCCTGTGTTCCTCTGAATCCAAAAAAAGGATAGTATCAAATGGATCAAAATTGCCAATCATCTGGAATCCCAACAGAACAGATGACCATGAAAAGCGAATTTTCCTTTGCCTGTCATAAAGATGTTGAGTGTTTTACCCGCTGTTGCCGGGGAATTGACATTATGTTGACCCCTTACGATATCCTGACCATGCGGAAAAAATTAGGTATCACTTCAGAGCAGTTTTTGAGTACGTTTACCAGGCCCCAGATTCTTGAAAAGGCAGACATGCCTGTGGTTACGCTTCAGCTTCTGGACGATGAAAGAAAATCCTGTCCCTTTGTGGAAGATCACACAGGATGCACGATTTATGAAGACCGCCCGACAACCTGCCGCTACTATCCGCTGGGAGTCGGCGCATTGAGCTATTCAGACAACGGCAAAGACCCTTTCTTTTTCATGGTAAAAGAAACCCATTGCATGGGATTCAAAGAAAAGAAAACCTGGCAGGTTGCACAGTGGAGAGAAGACCAGGGAGTGGATTTGCGGGATCAGGTAAACCAGGGCTGGCTGGAGCTTATGGTTCGTAAAAAATCATTGCCTGCCAGCATGAAACTGTCCGAACAAAGCAAACGGATGTTCTTTATGGTTTGCTATAATATTGACGCTTTTTCCAGATTTGTCTTTGAAAGTACTTTCCTGCAACGATATGAAGTTTCCCAGGAAACCATTGAATCAATCAAAACCGATGAAGTAAAACTGTTGCAATTTGGCTTTGACTGGCTCAAGGCCACCCTGTTTCATGCAGGAAAAGATTCGTTTCAATTGAAAAAAACCGCTTAAAAACCCCCTTGATAAGCAGGATCAGGGAAGAGACAATTTCTTCCCTGATCCATAAACATAAAAATCTGTACCCAAATTCTAATTGACTGTTTTTTCATACTCCATGAACAAGTTCTGTCTGTAAACAGGATTATTCAAACGCTCGCCAATATTTACATTGAAAAACCGCTCAACAGGCTCAAATACTTCTGGACTGTTTGTGTAAACCTGTTCCAAAGCCCCAATTACCATATCCAACGCCTTGGGGGTTAATTTACCCAATGGAGGCCGGCAATAGCCAGAAGGCATGCCCAATATCTGCATCATGGTTTTCACCGGGAGGGGATTTCTTGCCTTGCACATGACAGGCCCAAATGGAGAATCCTCTTCTGTGGTAACACACACAAGATCCAGAAGAGGCGCAATCTTCTTTTGAATGGTCATGGCAGCATCGGTTTCTTTCTGGTTGAGAAATTCCACCATCTGGGTCATGGCCCTGGGAACAATATTGGACATAACAGAAATGGCTCCACAGGCCATGATATTGGTATCTGTCATCATGGTATATACAAGGGCATCATCACCGGAAAAAATCTGAAAATCCTTTCCACAAAAAGACCGGGTCTGTTTCATATTTTCCAGATTTCCGGTTGCCTCTTTTACCGCAAGCACATTGGGGCATTGGGATGCTAATATGGCCAGATCCTGGGGCAGCATCTGGGCTCCGGTTCTTCCGGGAATAATATAGGGAATGATTTCAAGATCAGATAACTCTTTTGCAAGCACTTGGTAATATTGGGTTCTGATCTCAAATGAACTTGGGCCGTTATAATAAGGATCCACAAGGAGAACCGTATTGATACCGCATGATTTTGCATGACGTGCAGCGGCCAAAGCTTCCTGGGTATTATTGGAACCCGTTCCTGCAACACATTGGCACCGCCCCTGTATTTTTTGTACCGTAAGCTCTATCACATGATCATGTTCTTCCCATTGCAAGGTAGGACTTTCGCCCGTGGTTCCCGTTGCCAGGATTCCGGTAATGCCATTTTCAATCTGGAACTCAATGAGTTGTCCAAGTCCCTGCTGATCCAGTTTGTTATCCGGGGAAAACGGCGTAATCAATGCCGTATAGCATCCTTTTTCCATACTTTTCAATCTCCTGATGGTCTGTTTATCTCTTATTTGGGTTGTAAACGAATGTTTTTCGTACCACATGTAAAAGGATGTTTCAACCTTATTATCTCCCCTGATTCACCATCAAAATGCCACCTGCGGCGTTGCATTCGTCCGCATTGCCCTGCGGCATATGTCTAATACGCCTCAGGCCCTGCGGCCTCTGCGCCTTGCTTCTGGCATCTTGCTGGCGGCCAGGAAATTAGTCAAAGAGAATGAAAATCAAATAGTTATAAAATCAGGCGAAGGATTTGAGATTATCCAGGGAGTTCCCGAAAACTTGACAGCCGAACAAATCAGTTTATTATACTACAATCGTTCATATCCATTGATGTCCATACTACGAAAAGGAGAAAACATGTCTGAAGACCTTTCACAGAATCCTTCGGGATCATCGGGTGCCTTATACCAAAATGTTGATGAAAAAATTGCCCAATTGCGCCAGGGCATTGCCAAAAATCCAGAATGCGGGACCTCTCACTATAACCTGGCCGTGGCCCTCATGGGAAAACAGGAATATGCAGAGGCAGAACAGGTGCTGCACGAGGCCATTACCCAAAGCCCAACCCTGGCAGAAGCCTATGTCCTCTTGGGGGGTATCTGTTTACAACGCAACGATCTGGAAGGCTGTTTTCGCTTTAATAAACGGGCGACCCAGGCCAGGGCAGGTTTTGCCGAAGGTCATGCCAATATGGCCTTTGTACTGCTTCAGCTTGTGGATGGAAAAGACCCGAAAGAAGATGAAGAAAAAGTGGACAAGGCAATCAAGCATTTGCGAAAGGCAATCATTTTTAATAAAAATTTTATCCAGGCATATACCACCCTGGGAACAGCCTATTTCATGAAAGGACTTGTGGATGAAGGAATCAAGGCCAATCTGGAAGCGGTCAATATCCAGCCTGATTTTCCCATCGCACACAATAACCTTGCCGTAGCCTATCTGGAAAGGGAAGACTATGAAAAGGCCGTCTTGCATTGCGACAAGGCATTGTCCCTTGGATTTGAGGTAAATTCAGACCTCATTGAAGAATTGCAGCCCCACCGAAAATCATAAATCATATCCCCATGACACCTACAAAAAGGAGAAAAAACATGGAAATTACCATTACCTATTGCACGGATTGAAACTATCGCCCAAGGGCTGCCGGTCTGGCAGAGCTGATTGAACAAAAATGTAATGTTGCCCCGAAATTGATTCCTGGAGCCGGGGGAGTGTACGATATTACCATGAATGGAGAGCTGATTTTTTCCAAGCACCAGTCAGGATGGTTCCCGGAGAACCAGGATATTATTGATACCATACAAAAAGGGGAGTCTTAGATTCAAGCCCCCCTTCTTCAAAACGAAATGAAAAATTGCATCAATACCTGTAATGATCCGGCTTGAACGGGCCGTTTACGGGAACGCCAAGATAATCGGCCTGTTCTTGAGTCAATGTTGTCAGAGTTACCGGAAGATTTTTCAGGTGGAGTCTGGCCACTTCCTCATCCAGTTCCTTGGGCAGGATATAGACCTTTGCTTCCAGATCTTCCCTGGCAAGTTTGATCTGGGCCAGGGTCTGATTGGTAAAGCTGTTGCTCATAACAAAACTTGGATGTCCTGTGGCGCACCCAAGATTCACCAGACGGCCTTCGGCCAGAACAATCACAGAACGACCTGATTCCATTGTCCATTTATCCACCTGGGGTTTGATTTCCGTACGGATATTTTTGGGATTGTCCGTCAAAAAACTCATATCAATTTCATTGTCAAAATGACCAATATTACAGACAATGGCCTCATCTTTCATTTCCTGAAAATGCTTACCGGAAATAACATGGTAATTGCCCGTGGCTGTAACAAAAATATCGCCGCGGGATGCAGCCTGTTCCATGGTAACCACTTCAAATCCTTCCATTGATGCCTGAAGCGCACAAATGGGATCAATTTCCGTAACCAGGACAATGGCCCCGTAGCCTTTCATGGAAGCGGCACACCCTTTTCCCACATCTCCGTACCCTGCAACAACCACCACCTTGCCGGCAAGCATGACATCGGTTGCCCTTTTGATGCCGTCAGCCAGAGATTCCCGGCATCCGTACAAATTGTCAAACTTGGATTTGGTTACCGCATCATTCACGTTGATGGCAGGAAACAAAAGTTCATTTTTGCCAGCCAACTGGTATAAACGATGAACTCCTGTGGTGGTTTCCTCGGAGACACCCCGGATATTTTTGGCAAACTTTGTCCATTTTTGGGGGTCAGCGGCAAGAGAGACTCTGAGACGATCCATGAGTACCTGTTCATCCTGGCTATGGCAGGGCTGCTCCAGCAAGGAAGGGTCTTTTTCCACTTTTACGCCCTGGTGGACATATAAAGTGGCATCCCCGCCATCGTCCACAATGAGATCAGGGCCGCTTCCGTCAGGCCATGTCAATGCCTGTTCCGTACACCACCAGAACTCTTCCAGGCTTTCGCCTTTCCAGGCAAATACCGCAGCCGAACCTTTTTGGGCAATGGCGGCAGCCGCATGATCCTGGGTGGAAAAAATATTGCAGGATGCCCACCGAAGATCAGCACCCAGTTCGTACAAGGTGTCAATGAGCATGGCGGTCTGGATGGTCATGTGAAGACTTCCCATGATTTTCAGACCTTTGAGGGGTTTTTCACTTCCGTATTTTTCCCGGAGAGCCATAAGCCCCGGCATTTCCTTTTCCGATAACTGCATATCCTTATGCCCTTCATCGGCAAGGGCAATATCCTTGACCTTGTATGGTAAGCGTAAGTCAAGTTCTATATATTGATTTCCCATAATTCCTCCATAATATATTTCAGGAATGAAGCATCACGCCCCATTCCTGAAAATTTTTCACGTGTTACAAAAATTCCATCCAAATCAAATCCCGGCAAGGGATCGAATCTGGTCTGCCTTGTCTGTTTTCTCCCAGGAAAAATCAGCATCTTCCCTGCCAAAATGACCATAGGCAGAGGTTTTTTGATAAATGGGACGCAATAAATCCAAGGTTTTTATGATGCTTGCAGGACGCAAGTCAAATACTTCCTTAACAATTTCCACGGCCTTTGATTCGGGGATTTTACCGGTTCCCATGAAATCCACCAACAAGGACACAGGTTCTGCCACACCAATGGCGTAAGCAACCTGGACTTCGCACTTATCGGCAATCCCCGAAGCAACCAGATTCTTGGCAACATACCGGCCCATATAAGAGGCGCTTCGATCTACCTTTGAGGGGTCTTTGCCGGAAAAACATCCACCGCCGTGACTTCCCTGGCCCCCATAGGTATCCACAATAATTTTCCGGCCTGTCAGTCCGCAGTCCCCCATAGGCCCGCCAACCACAAAGCGTCCTGTGGGATTAATGAAAAAACGGGTATCCCCATCCATCATCTCCCCTGGAATCACTTTTTTTATTACATCCTTGATTATCGCTGCCGTAAGGTCTGCATGGGTTACATCAGGAGAATGCTGGGTAGAAACTACCACCGTGTCCACCCGTACAGGCTTTCCATCAACATATTCAATAGTCACCTGGGATTTTCCGTCCGGCCGCAAAAAATCCAGAGCGCCATTTTTCCGCACCTGGGCCAGTCTTCTGGTCAGGGCATGGGCATAGGTAATGGGCATGGGCATAAGTTCCGGGGTTTCGTTGGTGGCAAAGCCGAACATCAAACCCTGGTCGCCTGCGCCCTGCTCCTTGTACAGCCCTTCTCCTTCATCCACACCCTGGGCAATATCTGCGGACTGCTGGTCAATACTGGTAATCACAGAACAGGTCTGCCAGTCAAATCCCATGGCAGAAGAATTATACCCAATGCCCTTGATAGTTTCCCGTACCACAGCCGGAATATCCACATAGCAACTGGTGGTAATTTCTCCTGCGACCATGGCAAGCCCTGTGGTAACAAGGGTTTCGCAGGCAACCCTGCATCCTTTGTCCTTGTCCATAATGGCATCCAGAATACTGTCTGAAATGGCATC
>PDWI01009497.1_pt1 | contig 11147 bp, 6 predicted proteins | sample 1430891 | NCBI WGS metagenome assembly PDWI01 (sample SAMN01162508, study PRJNA174530) | Oral metagenome, whole genome shotgun sequencing project. | biome: Marine environment; feature: Marine mammal; material: Swab sample of the gingival sulcus; isolation source: swab sample of gingival sulcus... | reverse complement strand
CAAAAAAAACAATAAATAATTGTGTCCTGTGGTTTAAAGTAAATTTTATTGATAATGCCATACCTGATTTGGTGGGTATAGGTAAAATTTCGGATTTTAACAGCATGACTATTTTCTCCCATCTTTTAACTCTTGATACACCTGCACAAAATGGTGATGCTGTTATTTGCTTATTTAACGAAACCAAAGAATGGTTGATAAAAATGGAACATTGTAGAGATGAAAACAAAATTTTCATTCGAACTTATGGAAAAGGAAAAGTAATAGAATTATTAAAATAATGAATAGATTATTTCAAGATTGTGTTGGTGAAGTTAAGGAACTAAACGGTTTAAAAGTAAAAAAACTTCGAGTATTAACTGATAGAATACAGGAAAGCAATGTTATTTTAATTTGGTTGCAAACAGAGAAGAGCTGGTTAAGAATATTTGTAGACTGTCCTTTCTATTGTGGAATAGATGAATATGATGAGGACAAATCTGAAGATGACAAAAACTTTGATGATGATATTTTGCAAAATTGTGATGACTGGGTTCAAGATTTAACAATAAAAAATGTTAGAGTAGAATGTGATGTTAAATATACCATTACTTTAACTATAGAGTTTACAAATACTTCAAGCTTGGTATTAAAATGTGATGAAAATGAAAATTGTAGTTTGGTGAAAAAACAAATGAAAATTTAAGAGACATGAAATCCATTTGTAAAGTTTTAATGATATAAATGTGGAATATGAAAACAGATTGGGAAAAATTAGGTATAAAAATAGGTTCTATTAAAGATGACTGTGAATCCGGAGGAACCGTTTATGCTCAAAAAGCCTTTGAAGAAATCTTAGGTGAAGAATGGATTAAACATGCTGTTGATAAAGTGATATCGTGTGAGCGCGGTTCTGAACTTGCAATGAATTGTTTACGACATATTGCTTCTGATTGTGCTGCTGATTATGCGTATAAAATCTATAAAACTGAAGAAAATACAGAAAAGAAAAACATGGCGGTCTGGCTTATTAAACATTTAGCCGTTAAAAAAAGTTTTGATTGGGTGGAAGAATTTTTGAATGATTCAAATGTTATTGCATGGGGAATAGATGTATTGGATCAATTGCTATGGAAAAAAATAATTGATTATGAGACAGAAAAAGAAAAGGTAAACTTTTTGTTGGAATTAGCCGTTAAAAATTCTAATCATGCATTAAATATTTGTGAACAGATAGATTTTATAAAAGAATATTTAGAAGAAAGACAAGGGTAGAAACTACTTTTTATCAATTGGGAAATAGCAAATAAAAGAACTTATTGTTCTCAATCTTTAATCCCATTTGTAAACTAAAATTATTGAGAAAATAACCTTATACCGTTTAAAACCAAAAGAACATGAGAAATAATATTATATTATTTTTAATAATTATCTCATCTTTGAGTTGCGTACAAAAATCCGAAGATAAAACAACTAATGGAACTGAAAAATCAATTTATAAAAACAGTAGAACCATGACTAAAGATAGCATAAAAAATATATTGAACGGTAAGGATTGGTATATTGATAAAATTATTAAGACAGATGATGATTTTTTTAAGTTGAAGGCATTAGGATGTAATACTAAAGAAGATACCGTTTGGTACGATAATATTTTTTATATCAAGAATGATACAACATTTGTTTCCGGAAAGGCAGTTGAGTGTATGGCGGATTGTTATCCACATTCTTACGGAACAATAAAAATGATTAACAAAGATACTATTATCATTTATGTGAAAGATTTTAAACAAGATGGGATGTGTGAAAAAATAGACGAAAAAATAAATAAAAATTTAGGACTTTATGTTATTCAAGAAATTTCAAAATATGAAGTTGAATTACTTAAAGTAAAACAAATCGGGAATTAAACTAAAAACAAAACTATATTAAGATTTATCAATCTTAATAATAAACATCATGAATATAAGGGAAGAACAGTAAATGTAAGTTTGCTTTTATACATTTGTTAAAATATCACGAAAGATATTTTTATCCAAATTTTATAACTGATTAATTTTTACAAACTTTTTTAATGTGACTTTTTGTTGAGAAATTGTTTATAAATAATATGTTTATCAAGAGTTTTGATAATTATTGAAAATCGTCAATGGTAAATTGTAAATCATAATTCATCTAAACCCTTATAATCATTTTATCAATATTAAAAAACAAGAAAGATATTTTATTTAGGGTTATGTTGAAGTTAAAATATAATTAAATATACCTTACTATATCGTTTTTGGGAAATTATGTTGGTAAATATATGTGAAAAAACATAAAAAAAACTAAATTAATAAGTTAACATTAACATTTGTTTTGGAACTTAAAGAAATATTCTCTAAAATTGCGCTTCATTTTTTGAGGATATATATAGTTTTATTATGTTAAAATATTGTTTTTTAGTTAGTTCTGTTAGAAGCAGTTTTATCCTTAGAGAATAGATTAATTATTAAGAAATATTTTTATTTTAAATTTTATATATAATTAAATTAAACAAGTATGATAAAAGGTTATGTGAAGAAAATTTCGGATAATTTTAAAAATATTATTAATTGAATTATTGTATGAGATTTAAGCAATATTTATTTTATAAACAATTTTTTATCAAAAATTACAGCTAATGAAAAAGAATTATTTTTTATTATTAATACTGTTTCTGTTTTTGCCGGCAGTATTAGTAGCGCAACAGAAAGTTACCGGAAAGGTGACAGACAAGCTTGGAGAACCTATTGTAGGTGCTAATGTTGTTATTAAAGGAACTTTTAATGGTACTACTACAGATGTAGATGGTACATATCAAGTTTCTATTCCTCAAGATACTGCTACTTTAGTGTTTCAATTTATTGGAATGAAGAAAGTAGAAAAAAAAGTAAGGAGAGGACAAGTAATTAATGTTATATTACTTAGTGATGCACAAAACATTGAAGAAGTAGTAGTAACAGCATTTGGAACTAAACAGAAAAAAGTAAGTATGGTAGGTTCTGTTCAAACAATACGTCCGGCAGAATTGAGTGTTCCGGCAGCTAACCTTTCTGCAGGTTTTGCAGGTCGTTTAGCCGGAGTTGTAGCTGTGCAACGCAGTGGAGAACCTGGTGCCGATGGAGCCGATTTTTGGATTCGAGGTATAGCATCCGTTAATGCTTCTAATCCACTTATAGTACTTGACGGTGTTGAAATATCAGCAGGTGATTTAAATGCTATTGATCCTGAAATTATTGAAGGATTTTCTGTATTAAAAGATGCAACTGCAACAGCATTATATGGTTCTAAAGGAGCTAACGGTGTTGTAATTGTTTCAACAAAAACAGGTAGGGATTTAGATAAACCGATTATTAATTTTAGTTTGGAAGGATATATGAATACTCCTACCAGTATTCCTGATTTTGTTGATGGTGCTACTTATATGGAAATGTTTAATGAAGCAATAACTAATCTTTCAACAGGCGATGCACCTTATAGTAGAGATAGGATTGCCGGAACAAGAAATCATTCTAATCCATATGCTTACCCTGACGTAAATTGGTATGATGAATTATTTCATAAACAATCGTTTAACCAAAAAGCTAATTTTAACATAAGAGGTGGAGGTAAAAAATTAGATTATTTTATGAGTGTAACAGCAGACCATCAAACTGGTATGTTAAAAAACAGAAGTAGTGAATTTACATCTTACAATAATGAATTAGAGGTGTTTAGATATGCTTTCCAAAATAATATTAGAGCACATTTATCTAAAACATCTCAAATATCTTTACGTTTAAATGCTCAAATAGGAAATAAATCTCGTCCGGGAGAAAAGATTAAAGATATTTTTGGGTATACTATGGATGCAAACCCTGTTGATTTTCCTGTATTATTCCCTAAAGATGAAAATTTAGATTATGTTAAATGGGGGTCTATAGATGATGCTGCAACTCCTGATTTAAACCCTGTAGCAAAAACAGTTACTAAATATGCAGAAGAATCTAACAATACACTTATTGCTAATCTTGAATTTAAGCAAGATTTGAAATTTATAACAAAAGGATTGTCTTTTACTGCTCTTGCTTCTTTTAAAAACTGGACAAAAACAGTAACTAAAAGAGAACAAAATAAAAATTATTTCACACTTAAAAAATATGATCCTAATGCTACTGAAATAGAGGATCAATTAGTTTTAAGAAGATTAGGTGATGAGCAAAATACTAATTTAAGATCAAAAGGTGATAATGAGGGAGATAGAAAATTATATTTTCAATCTATGTTCTTATATGACAGAAATTTCGGTAAACATGGAGTTAGTGGAATGGTTAATTATTATCAGGAAGAATATTCTAAAAATATTGCTAATGATGACTTATTAAATAACTTACCTCGAAGACGTCAAGGTATAGCTGCTCGTGCATCTTATAACTATGATAATAAATATTTATTTGAAATAAACTGTGGTTATAATGGATCGGAAAATTTTGCAGATAAACATCGTTTTGGATTTTTCCCTTCAGTAGCCGTTGGTTATAATGTTTCAGAAGAAAAATTCTGGGAACCTATTTCTCCATATATTTCATTATTTAAAATAAGAGCTTCTTACGGATTAGTAGGTAATGATAAAATTAGTGGAACACGATTCCCTTACTTATCAGATATTAAATTACAGGATGGTGATAGAAGTTTTACAACAGGTATAGATCAAAGTTATACTCTTAGAGGTCCTAAAATTAAAAAGTTTGAGAATAGGGATATTACTTGGGAAGTAGGTTATAAAGCTAATATTGGTGTTGATTTAAAAATACTAAGAGATTTAAGCCTTAGTGTTGATATTTTCCAAGAAAATAGAACAAATGTATTTACCGAAAGAGGTGTAATTCCTACTTTTATGGGAACTGCAGAAACTAAAATATGGGGTAATCTTGCAGAAGTAGAAAATAAAGGTATAGATGCTTCTTTGGAGTATGGTAAAAAAATTAATGATAATTTGACAATAACTGCAAAAGGTACTTTTACTTTTGCTCGTAATGAAATAACAAAATGGGATGAGCCTTTATATACCGAATATCCACAACTTTCTAAGGTAGGGCATAGATTAAAAATGTATCAAGGATATATAGCAGAGCGATTATTTATAGATGAAGCAGATGTTGCAGCTCATCCTCGACAAATAATAGGTTCAGAACCTGTTCAGGGGGGGGATATAAAGTATCTTGATTTACCTAATGTGGATGGTGTTAAAAATGGAGTAATAGACGGAAATGATAAAAAATATATAGGTGATCCTCAAGTTCCTGAAATTATTTATGGTTTTGGTATTTCTACTCAATACAAAGCTTTTGATTTTTCTTTCTTCTTCCAAGGTGTAGATAATACTTCATTGATGATGGAAAAATTTCATCCTTTTGGTACTCAGTATAATAGAAATGTGCTTCAATTTATTGCAGATGATTATTGGAGTGCCACTAATCAAAATATTTATGCTAAGTACCCTCGTTTAACAAAATTAGACCACAAAAATAATACAGAGCATTCTACTTATTGGTTAAGAGATGCAGCATTTTTAAAACTTAAAAATATTGAAATAGGCTATACTTATAAAAATATAAGATTTTATGCAAGAGGACAAAATGTGTTAACTTTTTCTGATTTTGATCTTTGGGACCCGGAAATGGGGGGTGGAAAAGGTTTATCATATCCAACTCAAAGAGTATATAGCTTAGGATTAAGAATGACAATTAAATAATTTAAAAAAATATATAAGATATGAAAAATATTAGTCAAATATTGATTGTTATATTTAGTATAATGATTTTTACACAGTGTGATTATTTGGATATTGTTCCGGATGAAACTGCTCAAGAAAAAGATATGTTTGCCAATACAAAAGCAGCTGAAAGATTTCTTTATGCTTGTTATTCATATATGCCACGAGCTAATCATACTCAACAGTCGATGGATTTTTTAACTGGAGACGAAGTTGTTACTCCTTTTGAACATGAGTCGTTTGCTAATTTCCCTAAAGGAAATTATAATGCAGAAGACCCTCAGTTATCATATTGGAAAACTTTATTTGGAGGATTACGTTATTGTTATTTATTAAAAGATAAAGTAGATGCAGTGCCTAAGATGGAGGAAAAAGTAGCTTTAGATTATAAGGCTCAAGTTGATTTTTTAATAGGTTATTACCATTTTTTATTGATTCGTAATTATGGTCCTACAATTTTAATAAAAGGTGTAGAAGATATAAATTCTTCGGTTGAAGATTTTGCAGCTCGTACTCCTTTTGATGAGTGTGTTGATTTTGCAGTTAAAAAGTTTGATGATGCAGCTAAAAATCTTCCTGAAAAAAGAGAGGGAGATAGATTAGGGTTAGCTTCAAAAGTAATTGCTAAAGCATGTAAAGCTAAATTATTATTATATGCTGCTTCACCTCTTTTTAATGGAAACTCTGAGTTTTATGCTGATTTTAAAAATAAAGACGGACAAGCTTTAATGCCTACAACTTATGATCCAAATAAGTGGGTTAAAGCTAAAGATGCAATAAAAGAAGCTATTGATGCAGCAGAATCAATAGGTCATAAACTTTATTATTCTCAAACAGGAGCTTTATCTAATATTCCTGAACCTGTAGACTCAATTCAAAGAGGATTGCGTTTTTGTTTTATTGATGTAGATAATACAAAAGAAGTGGTTTGGGGAGATACAAGACCCGAAGGAACTTATGATTTACAAGCAAAGTCAGCTCCATATGCTTTAGATAATAAATTTGCTTATAATGGTGTTGCGCCTACTTTGGCTATGGTAGAAAGATTTTATACTAAAAATGGATTGCCTATAGATAAAGATCCTGAATTTCAGTATGATAATCGTTTTGATTTAGTTAAGTTTCCTAAAGGAGGAAAATTTGGCGAAGGTAAAACAATTAAGTTAAATCTTGATAGAGAACCTCGTTTTTATTCTTGGATAACATATCAAGGCGGATATTATGAAATATCAGGAAAACAAAGTAAAGGTATTTATACAGATGCATATAAAAGAGGTAAAGATGATGGTAAGTTACTTATGCAAATGATGATAGGACAACCTCAAGGAAGAGGTGCTGATAAAAATACTTTGAGAAAAAATAATTATTCTCCAACAGGATATTTAAATAAAAAAGGAGTTCATCCTTTAAAAACACCTCAAAAGTCTAAGATTAAATATATATGGCCTATTATACGTCTTGCAGACCTTTATTTAATGTATGCCGAGGCTTGTGTAGAAACTAATAATTTAGATGAAGCTAAAATATATTTAAATAAAGTAAGAGAAAGAGCTGGTATTCCAACTGTAGAGGATGCTTGGGCTAAGGTTCCCGGAGCTAATTTAGATCAATCTACTTTAAGAGATATAGTTCGTCAGGAAAGAATGATTGAATTATATTTAGAAAATCAAAACTTTTGGGATTTAAGAAGATGGAAAATTGCAAAAAAATATTTAGATGCCCAACCACTGGGTATGAATATTGTTGAAAGTTCTATTACAAAATGGAGCGTTCCTACTCCTGTAGCTGTAGAAAGAAAATTTTATTCGCCTCAAAATTATTTGATGCCTATTCCTCAAGAGGAAATAAATAAAAATATAAATTTAGTTCAGAATCCTGGATATTAATTTTTAAAGAATATTAATAATAAATTTAATGAATATGAAAAATATATTAAAAATAATGTTACTCTCATTTATTACTGTTTCTTTTGTAGCATGTGATGATGATGATGTATCTCCGATAACTCCTTCTGGAATTACAGAAGTTGCTGCTTTTGAAATGCCGGGAGAAATAGGTTTAACATGGAAACGTGAAGAACCTGTTAATTTTGAATATATCAAAATTCAATATTTTGATCATTTGACAAAAAAAGATATTTCTATTTTAGCTAGTAAATATACAGATACTGTTATTATAAAAAATACAAGAGCTAAATATGGTGATTATAATTTTACTTTTCAACCTTTTAGTAGTACTAAAACCGGAGGTAATATAACTAATTTAGTGGCTAAATCAGGACCATATGAAGCTAAAATTACAGTGTCGGCAGATGGTGAAGAGGTTGAATTAACAGAGGAAATGTTAAGTACAGATTCTCAGGAAGAAAGTGAAGGTCCTATTAAAAATTTAATTGATGGTGATCCAAATACTTTTTTCCATTCTGATTGGCATGGTCAAAAACCCGGTCCTCATAGTTTTCAGATTAATTTAGGGGAAGGTCATGAAGTAGAGGGGTTTAGCTTCTTTTATAAAAATAGAGCAACTAATCCTAATGGAGGATTTAAAAAGCTTACAATACAAGGTAGTAACGATGGTACAAATTGGACTGATATCATAATTATTGATAAAGGTTTACCTACTGATAAGGGTGCTGAATATACTTCTGAGCCTATTATGGCAAATGGTAAATATTCTATGTTTAAATTTGTGTGTACAGAATCTTATAGTGGAAAAGATTGGTTTCATATGGCGGAATTTAAATTTAAAGAACATGAAGTAATAACATTTGATCCTGAAAATTCACCCGAAGATATATAATTTTAATAAAAGATTATAAATAATTAATAAAAACGACATTAATTTTTTTAATGTCGTTTTTTATTTATATGAAAAATGTTTGTAAAAATGAATTATACTTTGTTTATTTGCGAAGTTATATTTTAATAAAAAGTGATGTATTATTTAATAAAAATTATTATGAAAACAAAAATTATATTATTTTTAAGTGTGTTTGTTTTTTCAGGGGTATTAGTTGCTCAAACAATGTTTACGCCTTATGATAACATTCCGGGAATGATAAAATCGTATAAACCTGCTTATAATGATAATTATCCTAGTTGGGGTAAAATGCTTTATCAGTATCCTGTTAATTACAATGAGATTTGTAAAGAATTTGATAAATATATTAATAGTAGAACGCAAAAAGAAAAAAGTCCTATTATTCGTTATATGAAGATATGGAGAAGAGTTATCGAACAGTATGTAAATGAAAAAGGTGAAATTATTTTGCCGGATAATAAAAAAATATATGCTGATTTATATAAAGCTCAGAAAATGGCAAGTAAGCAATTAAAGGCTATTGATAATTCGGGTTCAGATTGGACTATTTTGGGACCAATAAATACATTTTATTTGAAAGATGATAAAATATATGGAGTTCCAAAATCTTGTCCTTGGCAGGCAAATGTATATTCTTTTGATGTTACAGCAGATTCTAAGGTATTATATTGTGGAACCGAAACGGGATTTGTAAATAAGTCTATTGATAAGGGTAAAACTTGGAAATTATTAAGTAAGGAATTTCCTTTTGGATCAAGCATATTATCTGTATGTATAGATCCTAAAAATTCTGATATTGTATATGTAGGAACAAAAACTAAAATTTATAAAACAACAGATGGAGGTAATAGTTGGGAAGATATTTTACCTAAACATATGAAAGCCGAATTTAATGCTATAAGAATAGATCCAAATGATAATAAAAAAATTATAGCTTCTTCAAATAAAGGTATTTTTTGGAGTGATGATGCAGGTGATTATTGGGAACAAGTTTGGCTCAAAGATACTTGGGATGTAGATTTTAATCCTAGTAATTCAAAAGTAGTTTATGGTGTTAGTAAAGAAAATCAAAAATATATTGTTATTATATCAACAGATGGAGGAGAATCTTTTGATAAAATAGAAAATTTTCCTGAGCATTTGTTTGAAGCAGGAGCTTTACTTGCAGTAACTAAAGCAAATCCAAATATTTTATATGTATCATTACTTAGTAAAGTACAATCAGGTGGTGAATATAAAGGAGTTCCTTATATTTATAAAGGTGTTAAGAATGCTAATGATGAATGGACATGGACTTTAACTAAAAAAGGTAAAGTTGGTGGAAAATTAGGTGATTTTTCTAATGGTCAAGGATTCTTTGATTTTGTGTTAGAGGTATCGCCTAATGATGAAAATATGGTTTTTTGGGGGACTTGTATTCTTTGGAAATCTACAAATGGAGCTCGTACATTTAAAGCTATTGGAGGTTATGCAGGAAAATTTAATATACATCCTGATATTCAATGTATGAAAATTTTACCTAATGGAGATACTTGGGTAGCTACTGATGGAGGAATGAATCTTTCTACAGATTATTTTAGGGCTTTGCATAATTATTCTTCCCGTACAAATGGAATAATTGGTTCAGAAATGTGGGGGTTTGATCAAGGTTGGAACGAAGATATTATAGTTGGAGGTCGTTATCATAATGGTAATACCGCAATAAGTGCTGCATATGGAGAAAAAGCTCTTAGAATGGGTGGTGGAGAATCTGCTACCGGTTGGGTTATTAAAGGAAAAAGCCATCATGTTGCTTTCGATGATTTAGGTGCCGGTTGGATATTGCCTAAAACAGCAGAGGGAAAACCACAAGGAAGATTTCCTTTTACTAAATATCCTAACATGAAAAACTATGGAGCAGATAGAGGTAATGTAGCAACTCATCCTAATTATTCAGGAACTTTATTAGTAGGAAAGGATAATTATATTTGGGAAAGTATAGATTTTGGAACTAGTTATGAACTTCTTCATGAATTTCCGGGGGATGTTATGTATTTAGATTATAGTTATGCTAATCCTGAGGTGATATATGCAGATGTTGAGGGTTCCGGTCTTTATAAGAGTTTAGATGGTGGTAAAACATGGACATTAAAACCGGCATTGTCTTCTAATGGGAGAAGTAGTTGGAAAGGACGTACTAAATTTGTAGTATCTCCAACCAATGAAAATGTTATTTATGCATGTCATTCAGGAGCAAAAAATGGAATTGTAGTTCGTTCACAAGATGGAGGAAATTCTTGGGAATTATGGAGTAAAAATAATTTTGGAGTTGTTAAAACATTATGTATTCAGCCTGATGAAAATGGAGATGATTTAGTTTATGCATTTATAAATAATTATAAAGAGGTTACAGGTAAAGTATATTATCGTAAGGCGGATATGACTAAATGGCAAGAGTTCTCTAATGGTTATCCTGTTGGAATGAAAGTTATAGAAGCTTTACCTTTTTATAGAGATAGTAAAATAAGAGTCGGAGGAACATGTAGTGTTTGGGAATCTCCTTTGGCAGTTACTAATTTTAAACCTATAATTA
>PDWI01009496.1_pt1 | contig 11148 bp, 11 predicted proteins | sample 1430891 | NCBI WGS metagenome assembly PDWI01 (sample SAMN01162508, study PRJNA174530) | Oral metagenome, whole genome shotgun sequencing project. | biome: Marine environment; feature: Marine mammal; material: Swab sample of the gingival sulcus; isolation source: swab sample of gingival sulcus... | reverse complement strand
TAAATGCTAGATTCTGGTTGAAAATTTGGGGTAAAAGCGTTTTTTCACTATTTATAAGCTAATTAATTACTGTAAATAAGAGCCATCGCAGATGGCTCTATGATAGGTTCTGAAAATCTTCTTGATTTTTTTTTTGTTTTCCAATAAAAATAGAATCTTACCTCAGCGAGGAGCATTTCATGAGACGTGTTTTTATAGGTATCATTTTAGGATCTTTTTTGTATGCTGGCACTTCAGGCATGGTAACACTTCGAAGTGGTCATGTTATTAACTTCATTGCCATGAATCATTTCAAACAATGCCAAGAGAGTGCTCCCAAGGAGCTAATAGTTACTGTTGACGGAATACCTACGATTTATTCCATCACACAGATCGATTATATCGAACTGCAGAATTCAACTCCTTCTGGTGAAGGATGGTGGTGCATGAACGCCGATATCACCATTGTTCTTCTGTCTGGAGAATCCATTCAAGCAAAAAATGCATCCCTTAAATCACTGAATCTAACCATTGAAAATCCCAACAATAATGAGCTGATGGCTATTGATCTTTTCTTCAGGAAAGGTCAAAATCAGGGTGGTGGACTGAATATCCAGAGTATCAATTTTATTCATCAATAAGTGAGGACTTTTATGAAACATCTATCAATCATCAGTCTATTACTATCCTTGGTAGCCATTGGATTGGTCTACAAGCAAGAGCCCCAATCACAGAAAATTGCTTTTATAAAAACAGGTGTATTACTTGAACAAGTTGAAATGGCCGCCAACGCTAAAAAGAAGCTCAGTGATGAGCAACAGGAGGTTGAAGCCAACCTTAAAGAACTGGAAAGCAAGCTTGCCGAAAAGCATGAGGCATTTATCAAGGAGCAGGCAGCTCTGTCCACTGAAGAGCGCAAGGCACGCATGAAGGAACTGTACGAAGAAGAAGGAAAACTTGAGCGCTACAAGCAGGCAGCAATAAAAAAACTTCAAGCGCGTGAGGCTGAGTTAATGGAACCAGTTTTCCAAGTGATCAATGCTAGAATTAAAACATTTGCAGAAAGAAACGACTATGTCATGCTCTGGGGTACTATTTCAGATGGGAATATCTTGCACGGCGATAAAGCCTATGATGTGACCGATGATGTGGTCAAGTACATCAATTCCCAGAAATGAGATTCATCTGTACCTTTTACCTTTCACTAACTGTCATTAGCTGCTCAAAGGAACCAATTCCTTACAGTGAACTGGTCAAACAGGTTCCCAGGCTGACCATTCTACAATCCCCCTATAATCTGGAGTGCTCCTACCGACCCCCATGGATACTGGCAAAGAGGGACTTTGATGCGTCGACATCCATAGACGAATTAACAAAGATTTTAAGTTCTTATGAAGGTAATTTTACCTTCGTTTTGAAAATTGGAGCCGATCCCAATCTGGATGCCAGCCAACGTAAATTAACTGACATCGTGAACGCCCAACCTAGCATAGGTCATTTCACCCAAAATCTTCACCATCTTTTTTATGGCATGGATGATAAAATCTATATTCTGACAGGCGATGGCATAAAAGTTCCTGTTGGCTCTTATTATCTGGATAGAAATTGGGGAATTACACACGTCAACTACCTTATGCTCACCTTTCCCGCTTTTTTCCAGGATCGGAGAATAGAGGATGAAGGTGATTTGGAGCTAGTCATTCAAAACTTGAATCAATACCTGCCGGAACTTCGGTTTTACTTCAAGGAGAATCCTATCAAGAAAATGAGGGCGTCTCCTGAGTATATTCATGAATGCCTGCTACTAGACACATCGTTATAAGACTATCGATGCAGGCTGCCTCCTAGAATATCAAAGAGAGGCAGGTATAACGCGACCAGAACAAAACCAATGACAAGAGACAGCAGGATAATCATCGTCGGCTCAAAGAGTGACATAATCCGCTCCATAGATTGATCCAACCTGCGTTCACAGTAGTCAGCCAGGTAACTCACTTGCCTTGACAAATTACCTGTTTCTTCACCTATTTGAATCAGCCTTAGATCTCTCTTAGACAAGATGTTATGGCGAATAAATGCATCTGAAAGCAAAGCCCCTTTAGTGATTTCTTCACAGACATTGCTCAGCTGAGCATTGAGTTGTGGATCCTTGAACATGCCCATTAGTAATGAAATAGCTTCATGAACGCGAATATCGGATGAAAGAAGATTAGCCAGGGTCTTGAGCAAAGTCAGCTTATTGTATTGCATGAAAAAATACCCAACTATGGGAATTCTCTTCAATAACTTGAAAAAGTACGGCTTTTCAAATAAATGGTATACTTTGATCAAAGTAACCATAAGAATGATAATCAGGGCAATAAAAAAAACATAATCGGTGATGAACTGAGTAAAAGCCAGTAGTAACTTTGTAATACCGGGAAGTTCAATGTGGTATCGCTTGAACATGGAAAGAAACATGGGTATCACGTAGAGCGTAAGAACTAGGATGGCGATGACAGAAACGGTGAGTATGATGCAGGGATATATGAGCGCAGAAATCAGTTTCTGCTTCAGTTTGTGAAGGCTCTCAAAATAATGTGCCAACTGCTGAAGCGCCCCTCCAAGCTTGCCCGTTTGTTCCCCCACCTCAAGCATTTTTTCAGCAATGAAACTGTTCACTTGCGTTGTCTCACCTACACATTGGGATAGCTGTCTGCCTGCATGTATATTTTTATGCCACTTTTCCAGTACGCCTTTTTCCTTAAGCCACTCATGCCCCATAATCTGAAGGCTGTCTGAAAGTGAAACACCAGATCCCACCAGAGAACTCAACTCATAAAACAAGGCCTGTTTTTGGTTCAACGACCATGACCCACCCGAAAAAAGGGGATCCATTTTAGATGGGAAAATACCTTTTGATTTGAGCTCCTCATCAAGGGAGTCAAGTGATTTGGCAAAGGTGAATCCATGTTTTTGGCTCCCGTGTTTATCGACTGCTCGATATTTAATAAATGGCATACAACTTCTTTACTTAAGATTACTGAATGCTAATGCATAGATTTATTAATATAACACTGATTTTAGCATGGATTCAATCAGTCAAAGTAATTATCTTTGCAGGGCAGTGGAAATAGTTAACGCCATACATAGACCAGACAATCCGTCCTGACACGCCGCACCTCTCTGCCGCCTTCGGTCCGCAACCCAAAATGAAACCGTTTGATTGATGATATCAGGATAGAACACCTTTTATCAATAGTTCAACACTATTAACTATGTCTTTCTTTCTCTTTGGAGGCAATGATTCAATTCTATCAAGGCATTTAATGATTTTCCCCGTTGCTTTCGAGGGCAAAAAATCCTTCTTGTTCAACCCCAGTAAATCATCGGCTGATACTTTTAATGCATAAGCAAAATGAGCCAGCAATTCAGCACTCATTCGGTACTTTCCTCTTTCGTAATCAGAAACCAGCATTTGGTTAATCCCTATTTTTTTGCCTAATTCTGTCTGGGTTAACCCTTTTGCTTTGCGAAATCGGACAAGACGTTCGCCGATGCTCTCATTTCCTAAGTCAATTTGTTTGAGTGTATATTTCGGCTTTTGTGGCATAACAGGCTCTATTGTGACATGGATCTTGTAACAACCATTTATTCATGTTGACAGAAACGGCCTAATGCCATATTTTAACATTACATCAATTGAACGGCTAGAAGCCGTTATTATGGAAGTTGGGATACATTATTTTTTCTTATGTTGGGGTAAGGAAGAAACGGTTCCTTGTCTTTGTTTTCCCAAAACCAAACTGTCCTGGCTTTGAATCGAGTCTTGATTCTTCCTTGGGTTCCCATGCGAATCGATTTGTTTTTCCATCCTTTGTGGTTTTGTTGAGTCCATTCGTCGACTCGAATCGACTTTAGAGTTGTTTTGACAACATCAAATCCCGAAAAGATCACATGGATTTAATGGTTTGTTGGGTTTGTCAAATAAAAACGTTGGCTTGTGTGCACATCAATGACAAACTCCTTATTCTATTCAGAAAGAGCACGTATAAACTAAGGTTATTTTCCAAACCCTCCATCTAAGCCAACTCACTGATATTGATAACCTTTCAAATTAGCAGAGTTCATTAGTTCTAAGACTAATCAGGCTGTTGACTTATAAGTGCAACAAGAAAGTGGAACTCCTGCCTTATCATTTCGATTAACGTCCTCGCGCCTATGTTTGGGTAGGTAAGGTTGTTTGTTATACAAGCAACCCTCGTTCTTTCGAGTTAAGGCAGGCAATTGACAACCTTGCCCTCTCAGCTGCTCCATTGTCATGCAACTCCTGCAGATTGCTTTCCTTTCTTGAGGAAACTGCTGGATCGATAATGAAAGCTGTATCTTTGTTACCCCCAAGACATGGATTCACATCATGAGCGATTTGGTCACAAACCTTGTCTTCCTCTCAGGGAGACCGAAAAACGTGCGTTTAAAATCATTTTCTTCAACCAGTCGTGTATATAGCTCCGGTGAGCTGTGTCTCTTTGTTTTTTTGTCAAACTGGTCAGTTTCCAATCATTCATTCATGCGTCTTGCCCTGATAAGATCCCAGAACGGGATAATGAATTTTTGCTGTGCGACGATAGCTTATTTCAACCAATTCTGAAGTTTTGCGAATCGTATTTCGGGAATGGCGGTAGATTCTTGATATTTCACGAATAATTTTTCCATAGAAATTCCGTACTCTTCTGATACACTGATTTTGGGTATTGTAATCACCCTTTCACTACAGTGTTTGTTTCAAAAAAAACTATTATACTCTCTGAGGTTTTGATTAGGGTGATCCCCCTTTTTTACTCTAGCGAATACAGTCTTCCCAATTTGAATGCACTTTGATTAATAATGCTGGGTTAGTACCTGCAGAAAAACGCTAAAGCATTAGAAATAAAAAGCTTGTGTTCTTTTCCTTCATTGAAAAAGTACTCCAGCTATGACACAAGTTGTTTGGTTAATTGAAAGAAAAACAATGACTTAATCAAAAAAAGGAGCGCCACATTGAGAAAAAAACACGAGCCTCAAACCAGTATTTTTGATTGCATCAACATCGTAGATCATAGCGCTGCCGAAGAGTTTTACGCTATATCAAAACGTCTGGATTCTCATCCTGAATTCATTGATTGGGTATGCAGTGATATTAAGGCTTACGAAGTCCTGCATCCAGACACAGGGCGTCCAGCATGTCTGCGGACAGCGTGCTTTGACGTGCCATTCTCAAGGCCTATACGGGATTCCCTTATCGTGAACTTGAATTTTATTTGAAATATCCTCTGTCATTCAAATCCTTGGCGTAACAATGACGACCCTGGTTTTACGACACTTCAGAAGAACATCTACCTGATTCAAAGTGAAGCACTGGAGAAGATGAATCGCTCCATCCTGCTAGATGCTTGAGGTGAGAAGCATAAAAAGGGCCGTATGATCAGAACGGACAGCACGACCAGTCAAACAAACATTCACGCGCCTAATGACAGTCGTCTTCTGTGGGATTGCAGTCGTGTGTTGATCCGCCTCCTGAATTAGTTGAAAGATAAGAACGGGAAACGGGTTCTTCCATTCAAGGATCATACGCGTGTGTGTAAAAAATTTTCCTTTCAAATCAAGAACGTCAAACGGATGAAAAAAGGCAGCTTCCTGGGTGAGGTGTATTTATCAAAAGGGAATATTTAGTAAATCGCCTTATTCCGAGACATTATGTTTCGAAATACGCTTACAATCAGCCAGGATAACTGATTTTATTGATAAGTTTATTGCAAAATTGTCGATTTTTTCTAAAGGAATTACCTAATTCTGTCTGGGTTAACCATTTTGATTTGCGAAATCGGACAAGCCGTTTACCGATGCTTTCATTTCCTAAGTCAATTTGTTTAAGTGTATATTTCGGTTTTTGTGGCATAACAGGCTCTATTGTGACATGGATCTTGTAACAACTGTTTATTCATGTTGACAAAAACGGTATAAAGCCATATTTTAACAATACGTCAATTAAACGGTTAGAAGCCGTTATTGTGAAAGGTGGAATATTTTGTTTTTTTTCACTTGACAACATTTTTCAAGGGGGATGATTTGAAAGGAGAGATGGAAACACCTGACAATTTTCTAGGAGCTTATTTGCTCTGTTCAGGGTGCGACTTGATTGCTTGTCAGCCTAATGAGAGCGGCCAGGTCGTTTATTTTTTTGAAGGTGAAACCGCGGTGGCTTTGGATCGCAGTTTCTCCACAAGCCGTGGAATGATGAGCCCGTTACAGCTTCGCGAGACAATGAGCATGCTGAAAGATATGTTTTTTGAGAAAGGGAGAACTGAAAGCAGGAGATAGAACCATGCACATTTCCCAAGAAGATATTAATCGAATCAAGAGCAAGGTAAGCATCGTTTACCTTGTCAGGTCTAGTGGAGTTGTTTTAAAGAAAAAGGGAAGAAATTACATCGGACTTTGTCCGTTCCATAGCGACAAAACACCGTCTTTGATTGTGATGCCATCGAAGAATCTGTACGACTGCTTTGGAGCCTGTGGCAAAGGAGGTGACGATCATGAAAACCCGGCATGTTAATTTCCCTGAAGCTCATAAGATTCTTAAAGGAATCTCTGGCAAGGACGGTAGTGGGTTAGCTAAAAATAAGAGGATATCGGAGTCAACCCTTCATATTTCCTCAGCTGCCAGAAACGCTGATCTTCTTGCGAGAGTGATCCTGTTTTACCATGAAAACCTGAACAAGTCATCCTCCGCACTGGCATACCTGAAAAAACGAGGTATTGATAATATAGAGGCAATAAATGAATTTAAGCTGGGTTTCTCAGGTCGTACAATGGGCTTGAAGTTGAAAAATAAACCGGAAATCAGGAAGAGGTTGTCTGAAATAGGAGTCATCAAATCCACAGGATTTGAGTTGTTCTCAGGTTGTTTGGTGGTTCCAGTGTTTGATAGAAATGGCCGTGTCGTTGAGATATACGGTCGCCGAATAGGAGCTACCATTCGGAAAGGATCATCCAAACACCTTTACCTTCCTGGCCCTAACAAAGGAATCTGGAACCGAGCCTGTCTGACATCGAAAGAAATCATACTCTGTGAGTCGCACTTTGACGCCTTGACGTTTTGGGTAAACGGCCTTAAAAACGTAACTTGCAGTAACGGAATTAACGGTTTTACCGATGAAATGCTGTCAGCGTTCAAAGTCCATGACCTGCAGCGTCTTATCATTGCCTATGATCGTGATAAAGCCGGTGATCAGGCCGCTTTACGCGTGGCCCGGCAATGCATGAGCGAAGGGATTGTATGCTATCGCGTCCAGTTCCCTCACAGAATGGATGCCAATGAATATGCATTAAGTACTGTATCTGCCTCAAAAGATCTGAGAGAGATGGTCAATCATGCGTTATGGATCAGCGGAGATGACAGACCGGCTTTAAGTATGGAGACTTATTCAAATCACACTTCTAAGTCTGAAATTGAATGTGTTCCAGCGAGGGTTCTAAACCATGAACAATCTTCCTTGGTTGCCAAGACCATGGAACGGCTGTACAAGTCAGAAGTGAAGCACCAGGTTCAAGGTGAAGAAATTCTGTTTAGTTTTGGTGAACAGCGTGTTTACCGTGTACGGGGATTTTATAAAAATCTGAGTATCGGTCAACTGCGGGTGAATCTACTGGTTTTGCACAACGATGAGTTTCACATGGATACAGTGGATCTCTGCCAGGAGCGACAGCGCTTTGCATTCTCGAAACGGGCTTCGGTTTTGCTGCGACTGGATGAACAGACCCTTCAGGTTGAAATGGGGAAAATCCTGTTCAAGCTGGAAGGCATGCAGTATGAAAACCTGGAAAAAACCCTCAATAAGCAGGACAAAGCCGTTGAACTCAGTGAACAGGATAAAGCAAGAGCAATGGAATTCCTGAAATCACCCGACCTTCTTACCCGTATTCTGGAAGACTTTGAAAAGTGTGGCCTGGTGGGAGAAGAAACCAATAAGCTCATTATTTATTTAGCCGCCGTTAGCCGCAAGCTGCTTTACCCATTGCCGCTGGCGATCATCATTCAGAGCTCATCAGCAGCTGGTAAAACCTCGTTGATGGAAGCAGTTCTTGGGTTTATGCCACCGGAAGAGCAAGTAAAGTACTCGGCCATGACCGGACAATCCCTCTTCTACATGGAAGGCAAGAGTCTGAAACACAAAATCCTGGCAGTGGTTGAGGAAGAGGGCGTGGAACGGGCCTCTTACTCGTTGAAGCTATTGCAAAGCGAAGGTGAACTCACCATTGCCAGTACAGGCAAAGATCCGAAAACCGGTGAGATACGTACCAAAGACTATCACGTTGAAGGCCCGGTCATGATCATCATTACCACCACGGCCGCAGAAATTGACGAAGAGCTGTTGAACCGCTGCCTGATACTCAGTGTCGATGAAGGCCAGAACCAGACGAAAGCGATTCATGTCAAGCAGCGTCAAGCGTTTACAAAGCAGGGGCTAGCCGAACGCATGAGTGAAAACATTCTGAAAACCTGTCATCAGAATGCCCAAAGACTGTTAAAACCCGTAGCGGTGGTGAACCCGTTTGCAGAAGCGTTGACCTTCAAAAGCGATCAAACCCGAATGAGACGTGACCATATGAAGTACCTGACCCTCATTCAATCCATTGCCCTGCTTCATCAATACCAGCGTCCCAAAAAGATGTTAACGGTCGCTAATGGGCGCCAACAAGAGTACATCGAAATCACCCTGGATGACATCGAGAAGGCCAACAAGTTGGCTCATGCGGTCATGGGGAGTACACTAGATGAGCTACCACCGCAAACCCGAAAATGTCTCACTCTCATTGAAGCCATGGTCGAAGAAACCTGTGAACGGTTGAAGCTTGAAAAGCATGAATACCGCTTTACAAGGAAAGAGCTGCGAAGCTTCACACATTGGGGAAACACCCAACTGAAAGTACACATTAACCGGCTGGTTGAATTCGAGTATCTACTGGTCTTTCCCAGTGGCCGAGGACAGAGTTATGTCTATGAATTGGTGTATGACGGTGAAGGAAAAGACGGATCGGCCTTTCTTCTCGGCCTCTCAAACATCGCGAAGCTGCGTAAAACGTTCCCGAACGAGGAAAGTCGAACGGAAGTGGTCGGGGAAAACGGGAAACGGTCGGGGCAAACTAGAGAAAAGTCGCCCCCTGGTCGCCCCCCGATCAGCCCCTGGTCGGGGGGTGGTCGGGGTAGTTAAAATAAGTCTAATCATAAGAATTCAAATAATATCGAACACAAAACAAAGACCTTTCCAAAAATGCATAAATATTAGGGGAAAAAGAGACGTTCGAATCGACATTTTAATCCAGAATTTTTATCAAAGGATTTGCGATGAATCTTACCTGGAAAGAAAAGCTAAACAGTTACTGTAAGCAAATGGAAGACCGTGGCTATAAGCCAGCTACCGTTCTCCGCAAGCAAGTCATCATCACCTACTTCATGGATTGGTTTGGCAAAAACAGCCTGGAGCATGTCACAGAGCAAACGATGAAGAATTTTCAAGTGGTACTGGCTGAAAGTGATCGAAGTATGAAGACTCAGTGCGATTACTTGAGTGCCTTGAACGGATTTTTCAAATGGTTGATATCCAAAGGTATGTTGGCTGTTAACCCGGCAGGGTCCCTAGTTCTGCCAAAAGTGCCCAGGCGTTTGCCAGAGGTATTCACAAGAGATGAAATCGAAAGGATGTTGGCTTTGTTGGATACGAGTACACTGCGGGGATTGCGGGATCGTGCGATTATGGAAGTGCTGTATTCCACGGGTATGAGGCAGAGTGAGCTGAAAAACCTCAAACTAAATGCCATTGATTCTGTGAATGGCTTCGTGATGATTCGTCAGGGAAAGAACCGAAAGGACCGGCTGATTCCCATCGGAGAACGGGCTCTGTTCTGGCTTGATCGCTATCTGGTTGAAGTACGACCCCGATTAGCTAGGGGAGAAGATGAAGGCGTAGTAATGCTCAATAAATTTGGCCGTCCTTTCAGATGGTCCGGCTTGGGAATCCTGATTAAGAATTATATGCGACAAGCGGGCGTCGTAAAACGGGGGGCCTGCCATCTCTTCCGTCACGCTATGGCCACGCACATGCTGGAAGGCGGTGCTGATATCCGTTACATCCAGAAAATGCTCGGGCATGTCGAGTTAACGACCACGCAAATTTACACACACGTCAGCGGAAAAACCCTGAAAGAGGTTCATCAAAAAACACATCCGCTTGAAAGGCGGCTAAACAAAAAAAGGGGGTAAACATGACCGATCTCTGGTATAGCATGAAACAATACATCTCCTGGAGGCATAGCATGCATTATGCGGATACAAGCCAGGTGACGGCTTTAGCGATCCTGAAAGGCTTTGCGCATTGGTGCAATGTACGAGGGATTAAAGATCCATTGGAAATTAGCTTGAACACGCTTGAGCACTATCAGCACTGGCTTTACAACTACAAAAAGAAAGATGGTCGTCCGTTAAAACTCACCACCCAGCAGTGCCGCTTGGTCCATGTTAAGGGTTTCTTTGGTTGGTTGGCTAAAAAGAAGATGATTCCAGCAGATCCAACTCTGGATTTGGAACTGCCGCGTAAGTCGGAAGAACTGCCTAAAAACATCCTTAGCCACGAAGAAATCGAGCGGGTACTCAATACGCCCGATACAAAAACCGAGCTGGGAATCCGTGACAGAGCTATTTTAGAGACGTTTTACTCTACAGGTATGAGACGATTTGAACTCAGTAATCTGAAGCTCTACGATCTGGCCATTGCCGAAGGGATGATTCTGATTCGCGAGGGAAAGGGCCGCAAAGACAGGAAGATTCCCATCGGAGAACGAGCAGTTCAATGGATTGAAAAATACGTTCGTGAAGTACGTTCCAGTCAGGTAAACATAGCAAACAAAGACATCCTCTTCCTGGGAAATAGAGGAAAGCAGCTCTGCCCGGACGCACTCTCCCATATCAGCAGAAAATACCTTAAAAAAGCGGGCATTGAAAAGCCTGGCTCGTGTCACGTTTTCCGGCACGGAATGGCGACACAAATGCTGGAGTCAGGTGCAGACATCCGCTTCATTCAACAAATGCTAGGGCATAAGAAGCTGACCTCTACACAGATTTACACCAAGGTAGCCATAGGCAAACTAAAA
>PDWI01009974.1_pt1 | contig 11149 bp, 9 predicted proteins | sample 1430891 | NCBI WGS metagenome assembly PDWI01 (sample SAMN01162508, study PRJNA174530) | Oral metagenome, whole genome shotgun sequencing project. | biome: Marine environment; feature: Marine mammal; material: Swab sample of the gingival sulcus; isolation source: swab sample of gingival sulcus... | reverse complement strand
CGAGATCGGCGAACATGTTCGCACTCAAGTGGTGGCTCATGCCGATGAAACACGGCATTTTCGGGGCACCGAGTGCCGCTGGTTGTGGACGCTGGTGAGTGCCCGGGCCGTGTTCCTGATGGTTCAGCTGGTGAGCGCCCGGGCCGTGTTCCTGATGGTTCACTTCTCGCGGGGCAAGGAGGCCGCCTCGGATCTGCTCGGTCGCTTTCGCGGGTTTCTGGTCACTGACGACTATGTTGCCTATGATCGCTTCGAAGATGCGCTTCGCCAGCTGTGCTGGGCACACCTCACTCGTCACTTCGTGGCCATGAGCGAGCGACGGGGCAATGCCGGAAAGGTCGGCGCCAGACTGCTGCTGATTGCCCATGCGCTGTTTCGAATCCGTCACCGCTGGGAAACAGTGCAATCGTCTGCTCGGTCGCGAACACATGTGCTGGACTTTCCTCAAGGACAACCGTATTCCGCTGACGAACAATGTCGGCGAGCAGGCTCTCAGAGCCTATGTGATCTGGCGCAGGATCAGCTTCGCCTCGCAGTCGTATCAGGGTGATCAGTTCCGCCCCTTGATCCTCACCGTGGTGGGCACGGCAGAGAAGCTCGGTATCTCCAGCTATCACCATCTGCGAACGGCGGCGAAGGAGTACATGGAGACGGGACGGGTACGAACTCGTCTGCCCTTCGACACGCCGCGCCTCGCTGGCTGAGTCGCCAGCCCCGTTGAATCCCCCCCCGCAATCCACCCCTCCCCCCGGGAGCTTCAGCGCCCGGTGTAGCGCCGTGAACGTGTACATGAGTATTCCGCGAGAAGCCGACCGAACGCCACAGTGGCGCCCATTCAGGCAGGTGTCCCAGCCATCCATCATCGAACTCCACCGCCTGCTGCAGGTGACCGAACGCATCCTGCGAAACGAAGAGACTGACTGACGAGGATCTGCAACTGATCTTTGCCCCGGGGTCATCACTCAGCGGCGCATGCCCACCGTATCGACCATCGACCAGAATGGGTCATCTGTCCATGACAATCGCTGCCGAGATCGCGATTGCCTTACTTGCAAGACGGGAACTCGTCAGGTATCAAGGGCACCGATGAACGTCACGGGGTTGGGCGAAAGCACCTCGACCGCATAGTAGTCACGCTCAAGATGTTCGGGCTTTTGCTGGCCAATTACCAGATCGCCAGCATTCCAGGTAACAATCGGACGCTTGACGACAGGTAGTTTCTCTGCCGGTTCGCTATCTGGTTTATTGCTGTCTGGTGTGATTTCTTTGGTACGCAACTCCCCCAGCCAGACATACTCGCCATCAATACGACCACGAAGCAATCTGCTGCCGTCACTGTTCCATGCCCATATGTGGCTGTAGGGCGGCACCTCAGCAGGCGGAGCGGATTCGACATGAAACCCTTCATAATCAGCCCAGGCACACTCCAGCCCGTCAAGCACCCTGACGACATCCTTCCAGTCGCATTTGGCGTGAGGGATCAGCCACCGGTGTTCTCGCGTATTTTCAGGCATGTGCATCTTCTTTCTCCAGCACCGGCAATTCAGCAATGCCCTTCATAGTGATGCTGCCGTCGATTCCGGCAATCGAGCGGAAATCGCCGCTTGTTTCGAGTTTCTCTACCGTTGCGGTGCCCATCCCGACACTTGTCCTGCCGCCGATACCGATGAGGCCGTCATTGATATCTGCCAACACATGCAGCAATGCTCTGGCTACCCATCTCGCGGCGTCCGTTGCCTCCTCCGGAGTTTCGGCAATCTGCTTGATTGTGAGCGTGAGTTTGACGTCAGGCCAATAGTGCTGTTCGAACAGTGCGCCACCCTGCGCGGTTTCCAGAACACTCCCCGTGAATCTGTTGATCGCGATGCGCTTGGCAGACTTCTTCTCTGATTCTCCATCAGCATTGACAGGCTTCTCCTTGGACTCTACATCAGCATTGGCAGATTTCTTCTTGGAGTGTTCCTCGTCGAATGCAGAGACGCCGAAGCTCCACAGGGAAACCCCGGCATCGGCACTGCCAAGCACCTGACATACCTCGCATTTGTCGCCGGACCAGTGCTTTTCATCCCTCTTGAACTGCGGCTCGCCAGACTTGTCGAATATCGGCTCACCTTGCTCGTCGCAATCCACCCGAAGCCCAACGCCGCACACGGGTTTTCCGAGCGTGCGCCCGATGTATTCGATGCGGCTACGAATCAGGCCTTTCCAGCGCGAACCCTGAAAACACTGTTGATTGTCTTCTTCCAGTTTCGACAAGAGCGGCACCGAAAGTTTCGCTGTCAAAAGCGTTGGCAGATCCCGGTGGTTCAAAGTGACGTCACTTCCCATCGGTCTTTCTTGACTATCGGTTTCATCAAGCAGGGCATCGATGCCTTCGGGGCCTCGTGCCAATTGTCGAACTGCGTGGACGAACTGTTTCGGTTTCTGCATGTCGAACTTGATCGTCCGGTGTCGTACTTCGATCACCTTGGCCTGGCCCAGTCCGCTACTGATCAGACCGCCGAGAGTGGGTTGCCAGCTGGACAGCTGTTCGAGCATCGCTTCGGGCTCAGCGTCTTCCAGCTTCAGGTAGAGTGTCACATCGCCGGACTCATTGGCGTGTCCGGGTTGAACCTCCTCGATATCGTGAAGGCCACCCGTCCCGGCCGCCCGTCTGGCGCGATCAATCGGGGTGCGCTGGCGCGCTACCGGCTCGTCAATCGAACGGGTGACAGCCCCAAGCACGATCCACGGCGAAGCAACCAGTTCCACTTCTGATTCCTTGTTGTCTTTCTTTTCCGACGCTCCTTGGCCATTCCTTTTCACCTTTCGTGGGCCACCGAGCAGCGCAAGGGCTTTCGTTTCGCCAATATGAGAGCGCAACGACCCGATCAGACTGTTCGCGGAGATTGCAGGCTTGCCCCCTGATGTGCGAGTCTTCTTCCTGACTCGTTCATCATCCTGGCCTTGCCAGATGCCTGTGTGCCAGGCAGACAGCGCCTTGATACGCACTCTTGCATACGTGGTCTTAGGCATAATAGGTACTCCGTATCAATTCGGAGGCGATCAGATTTCGATTGCCGGACTCACAACGCATGAGAAGCTTCCGAACACACTTCTTTTGATCTTCGGTAAACACGCGGGCCCGCGGCTGAGCAAACACGGTTTCGATCGCCGCCTCGGTTCTGACCCTTCGCAGTTGCTTGGCCACCCATCGTCTTTGCTGCGCATCGAATTCTTGCAACCACTCGGGAACCAGTGCTTCAGGTAATGTTTCCTGCTCGGTTTCAGTCGCCACCACGAGTGTCTCATCCCACGGCTGGGTAACCCGTTCGATGAAACCGAAGCCCTCCGTGCGACGTACCCCGATGCCGTGGTTGACCAGCTCCTTGACGTCAGCCAGATTGCCTTTGACTACGACGGTGGTACCGGCCGCCAGCGCCCGGTCTTCGGGCTTTGGAAGGCGTGAAGCCGCATGCCATCCCGAAACCCCCTGGCTGGTCGTGCGGGTTCCCCACACCTGGATGACTTCCAGGTTGGCCGGAATGGCCTCTCCGAGGTCGGTGCAGGGACGTCCTGCAGCATCGACCAGCACGGTCGGCGAGAGGGTTCGCAGTACGTAACAACTGTTGGGTGAAGGTGAGTCGCAGCCTGGCACTTTCGTCGGAGTCTCGTCGTATTCCACCATGCACTGGGCACCGGTGCCACGTTTGCCACCGACGAAGACGCGATCGTACTTCGGCAGATTCTCCATTGGGTCATCAGGCCCCACGATGTAGCCGAAAAACTGGGTGCCGACCGGGTGCTCCGCCCTCGAACGCAACTGGGATTCCGCCGCAACCCTGCCACCCGGCTTGTTGGCCGTCGAGGTTCGGATATCCAGATCGATGCCGTCTCCGGTTTCGGAAACGATGCGTCCCGTCAGCGGATCCATTGCGACCTTGTCTGGCAGTCGACACGCTTCGATGGGACTGCCATCAGAGAAGGCCATGTCCTGATAACGACTCTTCCCATTGGGCACTTCGTACTTGTACGCCCTCACGGATTGGCTCTGAAGGCGAGAGTCAGGGCGAAACAGAGGACCAAACCTGATCTGGCCATCAAAGAACTGGCGAAACCGATCTCTGCATTCGTCTTCATTGTTGACCAACCAGCGAGCTGCAAGGGCTCCACGCAGAACCGCACCGGGCACATAGAGCAGCGATTCCGTACGATACGCCCGCGTTGAGCCGACGCCAAACGAAACCGGTTGCATTGCCGTCAGTGTCACTCCAAGCCAATTCATGAACTCTCCTCCTGTCGTGCCACCTCGTCAGCAAGCAGTTTCAGCCCGCCCTTGCTGAGTTCTGGTTCGGTGGTGATGCCCACCCAACCAAGCTCTCTCGCACGTTGAGCGCCAATGTCCTGCACCATGGATGCAGCGAGACTCAGGAGAGCAACATGTATATCGATTCTCTCCTTGTCGAGTGACCCTGCCAGCCAGATGTCCATCGTCGCAGACTCCGCGCGCACCTGCTCCGCGATCTGCAGGCTGCCCCGGCGCGTCCTGCGGCGCTCGTCAAGCGCAATTCGAATGTCCGTTTCGTATGACAATGACACCTTGTCTTTCCAGACCACAGGGTCCCAGTGCCACGGACTCTCGGTACGGGCGCCGAAAACCTCGCGCACGAGCGCGTGATCCGTGAAGTTGCCATTGTGCTCCGTGCCGGGAAGGAACCTGCGGGCAGCAGCGCGCATCAGGCCCTTTACGTGCGCCTCCGGCAGTGGTTCGTCATGATTCAGGGTGACATCCAGCCCTTCCCCGGCCGAACCCGAGCCCACACGGAACGGTGTATAGAAGGTAATCGTTATGGTGATCTTGCTCATTGCAACCACCTCGTGATTGACAGCGAGTCATCGAGAATCTGGAAATCGGTTTCGAGAATCCGGAAATCGCCTTTGCCGGGAGTACCGCCCGCCGACGGGAACAACCTGGACACTACCCGATCGACCTCAGGTGAACGTTCCATGAAATGCTTCAGCGCAAGATTGCGATTCCCTGGCTGCCTCAACACCGTGCGCAATGAGCTACGGGCCGAGTTTGGCAGATCTCTGAGACTCTCCAGAGCTTCCCTGCGATCTTCGAACTCTCTCAACAGCCATGGGCTGCGTTCGCGCAGAGGCTGCGGCCCCTCGGCAGTAATGTCGATCCAGTTGAACGACCAGCCATCGCCGGCCACATGTTTCTTGGCCTGTCGCATGAGCGCTTCCGATATTTCGGCCTGATCCCCGATCGGAAAAGCAGCGTGGCAGATCACGACACCCGCCGAAACGCTCGGCATTGGCTTGAGCCCCTTTGTCTCGAAACCCTTCTTCATTCTTCTCAGGAACAGGGGCAGGAAGTCCCAGACTCGCGTCGCAGGTACTGAAACAAATATGTCGTCGCCACCGAGTATGTGCGGAATTGCGGGCATCACCTGATCAGCATCCTGAGTGATTTCACCCACGGCTTTGATCAACGCTTTTCGTGTGATGCCCTTTATTTCGGACGAAAGAGTCTTAATCTGTTTCATACTGCCCGTCGTGGCAGCTTCATTTCGTTCCCTGGCAAACAACTGCCCCAGACCATTGCCGTCTGCAAAGACAGTGGCAATATGGTTGTTCGTGATGGTACGATGTCCTTCCTGAGTCTTCACCTGCGCAGCGAGATCATGGAAGTCCTTGCAGGCGCTCAGCCCGCCTCCTGAAATTCCCGTGCCCTTCTTTCGTGACTTTCTCTTACACAATAATTTCCTGAGTACAATTTCTTCGGCCTCGAAACCGGGCAGATCCTGTAACAGACGCAGTACTGTCGTTCGGTTAGGCCGTGGCATCCGCTGCCAGCAATCCGCACAAAGGCGACTGCCTTTCCTGATGGCGGGCGTCGAGGGACATTCAACCGTGTAGTTGGCCATGTCGGAGTTGCACTCGTCACAACGGCGCGCGAGTGGGAACTCGGTGAGGCCGGGCTGATATATGGTCGTTGACCTGTGAAAATCAAATGCCAGCGTCTCGGCGTAAGACTGCGCCTCAAACAAGTCCACCGAAACTGTCGTGGCCGGCAGAAACTGCCGAACATTCAGCGCAATCGCGTGCGCTGCTGCTTCAAGTTTTTTCCTGTCCGAGCTTCGTATTGCGACGACGCCGTCAATGTCAAGTGCATCCGGGTTGATTTCGACGCCGCTGTGCTGTTTTACGATCTCGTGCACTGTCTTGAGTCCGACATCAGCTGTCAGCCCTTTCTTTTCACCTTCCAACTCCTGCTTTGTCCACGTGACCAATACCAGCAAGTCGGATGCCCCACGCCTACCCCACAGGTGTCTCGAGCGACCCAGATACTCCTGAACATGCTTTACACCAACCTCCGCATAAAACACTAGCCTTCCTCCACATCCAAACTGGCGTCTATGTACTGGTTTTCCTTCGTGGCTGGCGGAGCTACTCGCATGGGATATTTCACCCCACGCTTCTTGAAGTTACCATTGAATGTGGCAAAAAACCTGTAAGCCTCATCGATTTTGGCATTGCGACGTTCAAGGTTGAATCCATCCGCCAGAAATGGGTACCAGATGTGATCATGGCGTACAGATTTGGTGTCCAGCAAGTGACATAGAGCCAACATCCAAGATTCCTTTTTCAGTGATTTCAACAGGGGCACAATATCAAATGGATCACCAGCACCCGAGGTTTTCCAGACGCATTTTTTCCCACCTGAATACCTGTCTCTGGCTCTGGAATACGTGACTTTCACCTTTTCAACGACCGCAGTACCGAACCCGAGTGGCTTTCCTCCACCCAGATGATTCGCGTACTGTCCCTTGGGCTCCAATATATTTTTCAGCAATCTCGGATCAAGGGCGACGATCAAGTACGCGAGTTGCAAACTGGACAGGTTATCAAAAGCCACCTTGAAACGAACTTTCGAGCCCTTGACAGCCATTTTTCTCTCGTCTTCGGGTGGTTTTTCACTATCCCAGTTGCGGTACCACTGACGTTGTCGCTCATGGTTCTTCGCATTTGGATCTCCCTTTACTTGTCCATGGCGATAGAATTTGCGACCCGCGATTCGTCGATTGGCAGGGCGATCAAGCACGCTGCCCCAGTGAGCCTTCGGTCCGTTGCGGCAATATCTCAGATCCGCGTTCTCGCCGTGCTCCAGATAAAAATTGCCCGAGCTCGGCTTTGGGCTGCGCAACAACGCAACCGGATAATCTTTGATTTTTGCTGGACCGGTACCAGCTTTATTCTTCAGACTACCAGTCAGAAACCGCACGTGACTGGCATAAGACGCTTGATCGTGACGATTCTCGCTGTCCTCTCGCTTGCTGATCATGCCGAAAGTGGCACAGGACACACAGAGATTGTCGGGGTCGTTACACGGTTCCAGTGACTCGCTTCCAAGACGTTCACGCACAGACCCTGAACCCTTGCGCCGCCAGACATATGCCATCTTCAGTGAACCGGAACTCGTTTGCCAAACAACATCTCCAATGCCCAGAACTCCAGTGGCCTGTCGTCTCTGACCGATGACTTGATTCCCATATTTTACTTTTACTCCCGGCCATGTTTCTTCGCCATAATGCGGCGCAGGAGGCGCTGCGCCCAAGCCTTCATTTTGGTGAAAAAGCTGGGTATCTCGAGTGCCTTGACTAAGGCTTTGAAACTCACACCAGACCTTGTCATCTACATCGATCTGACTACCGTTCAACTTGGCGATTGCAACATAGTAAGAGTGATTTACACGTCGAGCCTTCGAATCACTGACGATTACCACCCATTGCCCGATTGAAATGGACGTGTTGTGATTCAACACGCTGCCTGACGGCAGGCTGTTTTGCAGTTCCATTCGTCTTTTCACTTGATGTAAAATCATGACCGGATCGTGCGTTAAGGTAAACCTCAAGCCTGACTTGATATCTTGCAGTTCAATATCAAGAGCCGTGCACAGTTCTTCAACCGTTACCCACACGGGATGCTCAGTCTGATGTAGTTTTGTGGCTCGACCATTGACCGAATCAATAACAACTGCCAGCGTAGCCTTACGGTCAATTGTCGATAGAGGCTCCCGATGAACGGGAACATAGTCAAGATCGACTTCTCGAAGGCAACTCTTTGTCAGCACTTCATGAACCGATCTTATGGAGCCACGAATCGACGAACCTGGATAGGATTCGTTTGAAGGATTGTCCGCGGGCAAAAGCAGCGGAATGTGCATTGAATAGCAAACATCAATAATTCCGCTCAGACCATCGCATGAGGCGGTCGCATGTCCTCGTGGCTTTTCTCGAAAAACGGACTCGGGCAAAGGCACAAAAGAGTAGGGATTGATGAAAGACTTGCCCATATCATGGATACTTCGGGGTTTTGACACTTGACTTTTTTTCGTTTTTCGGCGCTTACGTCTACGCTTTTTTTCTTTCTTTATGGAGTCAGCTCTGCCCATGTCTTCAATCCACTTTTTCACGGTAGAATCATGAAACACCGCGACGGAGCTGGCTTGCAAAGTAATTTTTCCTGACACAAGGCGATCACCCCACGACTGAGACAGTTTTTTATTGCAGACGCCATCAGGTTTCCAGAATTTTGGCGCTTTCAATCCAGGTGGATCATGCAAAACACAGACGCTGGCACTTGACTTGATCTTCACCTTGCCATCAACCAAACGAATCTTGTTTACCAGATAACTGTATTTACGATTTTTAAGCCTTTTTCTGTCGCCACCAGAAAGTTTCAATTTCATGGAGCCGGCTTTTTTCATGAGCCATTTGAAATTTTCATTGTTTTTGCTCTTCAGCTTGCCGATCACTACCAGTTCCCGGCAATACCAGACACCACCCTTGCATTTGAATAGATACATCTATGACTCCAATCGTCCAAAAAACGCGAACCCGTTGAGGCGACCGTTTTCATCGTGCTGAACGCCAGCCGGGAAAAACACGTCTTTCCGCTCCGGACATGCTTTCACCACAAGCTGGGAAACCAGATAAATGACGCCATCCTCCGCAGGAGGAAGTCCGACAACATCACCATAGGAAACCTTGGCGACAGAGTATGTACCCTCGATGTCAACAGCACCGAGAGGTTCGAACTGTTCTGCACAACGGGCGAGACCGGCGCTGGGAAAGCTGTGCCGTTGACCATTGACATCTACATATGCAAGAGCATGTGGGGTGAGATTGCGTACTATCATGGCAGCTCGATAATCTTTTCGTACTTGATTTCATTCCTGACATAGTGAAGGAGGTGCACTCTTGCATCACGCGGCATCTGGTCTCCCAGCATCACGGGCAAGCGCGATCCTGCCATTGTTGCTATTTGAGTTGGGCAGGCGAATGCCAGCACCAACAAATTGTGAGGCTCCATGAGTACGTCATTCAATATCATATCGAGCGCCTCCGAATATCCTTTTCTTGTATTCTCTATTGATCCCGTGTAGCGATGAATCAGTACCCAGTGAGCATCCGAATGATTGTCTTTCGCATACTTGACAAGAGGTTCTCTGTGGTTCTTTGCTTCAGAAGCTGGATCGCTGCCGCGCGCAGTGGAATCTACAAGCAGTAAAATTACTTTGTTTGGCGTAGATGTCTCCTTTCTTTCATAGGAATGATTGGAAAACTTGCACTTACCCGAACAAGAGCACTCCCGATATACCTCCATCGGCTGAGGCTTCGGCAGAGTCCGGATCTGTATGCCAGTTGCTTCAGAAACCGGGACAACAGCAGGAGCGGTGACATTGAACTCGTCCGCTTTCGGTCCGGATATTCTAGAAACCACCGCATGAGAGCCCAAATCCAACGATTCCTGACAGTCAGTGGCGAGCAGAAATTCGCTTTTCTGAACGTCTGGCCAATTTGCAAGGCATATCGGTGAGTCGCCTCGCACAAGCTCTCTCAGTAGCCACCCTAAATAGAAATTGTATGCAGGAATACCTCCCAGCAACAATGTGAATCTTCGCACGTTACTCGGTTTCGTTGAGTTACGAGCTTGGTTCACGGTCTTGATCACGCTTTCGCTGTAATTCCTGGCTGACTGCTTGTGGTCAACGTAAATGCCATCGTAATAACGCCATATCAGCGGATCGATCATGAGAGCGCCAGGCAATATGCCTCGTGCCCATCGCTCGTATTCTTTCCACTCCTGCTTCGGGCGCTCTTCGCTGTGATTCTTGTCCAGAGCCCATGCCAAGAAAAATGCACCTAGCCTGTTTCTCCGCCAACGCTCTTGTCGTGCGGCGAACCAGTAGAGCATCAGAGACACCACAATAATAAAAGTAGCAAGGCTCCACGAGCGTGCACTGACCTGCCCCCCAACAATGAACCACTCGAGCATGAGTGAACCCGCGGCACCAGTCATGACGGAGGCAACACCAACGATGACAGCAAGAGGTGACTGCCAAAGCAGTTTATCGAAAAGTTGTTTCATTGCTCAGCACCCCTTGGAACGCTGAGGCCACAGCCTGCCTCGAAATATGCGGGATCGGCAACACTAGAGAGTAGAACGCTCTCGTCCCCTGCTCCTGATGCAGTCTTCGTAACTTTACTGCATCACGTGAACAGCTCGTACCGATGAAAAACACGTATTGAATGCTACTACAGTTGCAGTAAATTGCACAACAATTTTGACTATTAAGCGTTGACAACTTGCAGAAATCGCGCTTCATAACATATTTCCTAGACGAAAGTATAATCATTTAGGATGACACTGAGTCACGCAAAGCTTTCGATTCACGATTACAGCACGTGAGTGGCCAGAAACCAAACAACGTACTTGTTTGACTGTTCAGCAACAATCAACCTGAGAGTGGATTGGCTTCTGATGAGACAGCGAGGCTTCTGAAAGGACACCGTTGGTTTCAGAGCCGTTTTCCCGGTCAGAGCTTCCTGGTGATCACGGTCGATCCGGTAAGTGTTGCCCTTGCATTTCTTCGGAGGTTCAACACTCGCCAGATCACCGCATCAACGATCATCAAGTGAAGCTGTGCATGAAGCATCGACATCAACACGACGTGACCACTGCAGCCGCCAGGGTCGGCGTCAGTGAGACGAGTGGCTATCCCGCATCGCTCACAGCGCGGGCGCTTGAGATGATTTCAGGCCATTCGATCGGAGCAATTCGGCAAAGGACAATGCCTTGCGGATTGCGACACTCGTTT
>PDWI01009495.1_pt1 | contig 11149 bp, 10 predicted proteins | sample 1430891 | NCBI WGS metagenome assembly PDWI01 (sample SAMN01162508, study PRJNA174530) | Oral metagenome, whole genome shotgun sequencing project. | biome: Marine environment; feature: Marine mammal; material: Swab sample of the gingival sulcus; isolation source: swab sample of gingival sulcus... | reverse complement strand
GTTATTTTTTTCATAGGCTTCAATGATGTCTGCTATGAGAGGGTGACGCACCACATCTTCCTTTGAAAAGGTAATAAATGAAATTCCGGAAATCTTTTTCAGGATTTTGGTTGCCTGAATCAGGCCGGAACCCTTGCCAGAAGGCAGATCTATCTGGGTGATGTCTCCTGTGACAATGGCCTTTGATGCCGCTCCCATCCGGGTTAAAAACATCTTCATCTGTTCCGGTGTGGTATTCTGGGCTTCATCCAGAATGATAAAGGCGTTGTTCAGGGTTCTGCCTCTCATGAATGCCAGGGGTGCAATTTCAATGATTTCCTGCTCAATATAGGTTTTCACCTTTTCAAAATCAAGCATATCATACAGGGCATCGTACAGGGGACGCAGATAGGGATTGATCTTGTCCGTGAGATCTCCGGGAAGAAACCCAAGGTTTTCACCTGCTTCCACAGCAGGCCGTGTCAGGATGATTCTGGCAACATCTCCCTTGAGCAGGGAATTTACTGCCATGGCTACGGCAAGATAGGTTTTTCCGGTTCCTGCCGGTCCAATGGAAAATACAATGTCGTGGGATAAAATGGCATTGGCGTATTCCAGCTGATTAGGGGAGCGTGCGATGATGTTCCGGTTTTTGTCCGTGGTGTAAATGATGTGGGAAAAAACCGATTCCAGGCGAATCGCAGGATTTTTTTTCATGATCCTGATGGCGGCATCAATCATGGAAGATGTCAGTTGTGTGCCATCTTCAAGGAGCTGGTATAATTGCATCAGCAGGTCAGACACAAGAGAAATGGTGTCCCCTGTGCTGCTGGGCTTTTCTTTTTTTCCTTTCCCGGCAGATTCGTCTTCCTTTGCTTTCAGGATCAGACTTGTACCCCTGGAATGGATGTCGATGCCAAAGGCTTTGCTGATCTTTTTCAGATGAACATTGTGGAAACCAAAGAGTTTTCCGGCAAGGTCAGGATTATCAAGCTCAATGTTTTTCATGGTGCCTACGGTGCAATTTATTTGTTAAAAGGTCAATAAAAATCTTGACTAAAAAATGGATATATTGATAATAATTACATTTTTTTATGGTATTTTTTCAGCAGTCCCTTGTCTGTGTTCTTGGGATACTGACTGGGAGAGATTTCTTTGATTGTAAAGGGTGGGGAGTATGAACGGTTTTGATATTTTTGTTCTGATAATTGTTACCATGTGTATTGTTTCCGGACTTTTCCGGGGACTGGTTCGGGAAATATCCGGCATTATCGGGCTGGTTGCAGGCTTTTATGGGGCAGCCACCTATTATCCATATTTGTTGCCCTATGTGGAAGGATGGATTGCAAAGCATTGGCTTGCCTGTCTCATCTGTTTTTTTGTGATTTTCTTTGTCATTGTTTTGCTGGTGGGACTTTTTGCCTTTTTGATCCGAAAACTTTTGTCCATCATATTTCTGGGATGGGTGGACAGAACCTTTGGCCTGCTGTTTGGCTTTTGCAAGGGAGTTATCATTTCTTCTGTGATCTATATTCTTCTTGTTTCCTTTATTCCGGGGGGAGGCAACTTGACAAAAGGTGCCAAAACCGGGCCTTATTTGATTCGAATCTCCCATGTGCTGGTAAATTTTATTCCGGGAAATTTTTATTCTGATATGATGAGACGTTGATGATGGAAGATATTTCCCCTATTCTTGATGTGATTCGTACCTTGCGTGGTAAAAATGGATGCCCCTGGGATCAGAAACAAACTCCTGTTACTTTGTGGAAATGCCTGGCAGAAGAACTGTATGAGCTGGAAGAAGGGCTTGTCAAGGGGGATCTGGAAAATACCTGTGAAGAATTGGGGGATGTACTGTTTCTGGTGTTGTTTGTCATGGAAATTTTCCATGACAGCGGAAAAATCCCCTTTTCCAGGGTAGTGGATACGGTGACGCAGAAGATGATTCGCCGTCATCCCCATGTGTATGGCGATACCAGGATTGAAAATACAGGGCAGTTGATGGATCAATGGGAGCGTATCAAGGCCCGGGAAAAAGTTCAGAAAAAAACCAGAAATTCGGGAAAAAATTCCAGCGAAAATCTCAATGGGGAAAATTCTTCCGCAATGGATAAAGTGCCCCAGGGAATGCCGGGGTTGCTCAGAGCCATGAAAGTTTCCAAGGAAGCTGTAAAGCAGGGTTTTGATTGGGACGATATGGATGGTGTCCTTGATCAGACAAGGGATGAAATAAAAGAATTTACCGAGGCTTTGGAATCGGGCAGCAGGGAAGATGCCATGATGGAGTTTGGGGATATTTTGTTTTCCCTTGTGAATGTGGCAAGATTTGCCGGGTTCCATCCTGAGATGGCCTTGTCTGCTGCTACTGCCAAGTTTGAAAAAAGATTTCGCTGTATGGAAAAATTGCTTGAAGAACAGGATGTTGAATTAAAAACCCTGTCCCAGAAAGAAAAGGATGTCTTCTGGAACAGGGCAAAAGAGGAAACAAAATAAAAAAACAGGAAAATTGGTTGCCCATGGTTGAATCATTGCTACATCATATTCCCATGGGCAAACTTGATTCGGAGAGGATATTTACAGCAAAAGATCTCCCCGTTGGAATTTTATATATGCGTTTCTTGCTGTCAGGGCAGTTTGGGTGGCAATCTGTTTGAGCTGATCGTCTTTTTCTCCCAATGTCTTGGTGGCAGACAACAGACCGTCCGCAGAGGAGTTCAACTTTTCCAGAACAGGACTCAATGCCTTCAATGATACCCGGTTATCTCCTAGTTGGGCTGCATAGGTATCTAATAAATCCAGCAAGTCATTGGTTTTTCCATTTACAACCTGTGAAGGTTCCTGGATCACAGGCATATGCATGGAAGCAATTTCTTCCAGGGGAGAGAGGGTAGAAGCCGCGTTGGAAGCAGGCGTACCTTGTAAGTCGAAGGCTTTGAAAAGAGCTTGTTGAAAATCTACTCCCCTGATATTAGTAGATGGTTTTTTCCCTGCCGGAGTTATTTTGCCAATGGATTGGATATGGTCATTTGTTATATCAATTTTATTCATGATTCCCTCCTTATGGATTATCAAAAATCAATAATGCAATGATTGTGCCATAAGGTTTTATCTTATAAAATCCAATAAAAATCAGATCGTTGTGATCTCCTGTTAGGACAATATATTTTTTATTTCTGGAAAAGTGGAAAAAAATGCATAGTGAATTATGCAAGATCATCCATATAGAAACCCACCATTTTTTCAGCAACCTGATTCGCATTGACATTGTATTGCCCGGATTGAACCTGTTCCTTGATTGCTTCTATCTGATTTTGTCTGTCTGGTTGAGCAGCATCCATGTTGCTGTCGATTTTCTGCCGATCCAGGGTTGTCTGGGACAAGGTGATGCTGTCTGTCGATTCCGCAGGCTTGTTGTTATCTTTTTTTACTCCTCCCTGGTCCACAGAGCGATCGTTATGGGTCGGCTTGGAATAGGTTTGGTTGATATAGTTTTGTGGATATCCTGTTACTTTCATGATAGTCCCTCCATTTGCTTTTTTATGACCCGATATTTTCCGGGACAATGGGATTGTCTATCTGGGCCTGGCTGGAAATAAATTGTGCGTCCGCCACAGACAAAGTATGACTCGTTTTATTGTTTTTTTCATCAATGGACGTATAGGTAAATTCTTTTGGCGCCTTCAACGATTTGTGGTTTTTCATGTATGCTGCTTGGGCCTGTCTTTGTGCCATGGAGCCGTAAAAGTTATCATTTTCAACTTCCGAGGATTGGGAGGAGCCTTCTGTGATGATTTTATCCACAATATCATCGGTCACTTTATCAATGATTGCCCGTCTCTTTCCCTCAGAAGAAATGGATACAGAATCCTTGCTGATGATTTTTTGACCATTTTTACTTCTGGAAAGTATTTTCCCCTGACTTACCTGTCGGGAATATACTTTCAGCACATTTTGTATTTTATAAGAGGGTATATGCATCGGGGCGTCTCTCCTGATTTTTAACCTATACTGCCGTATCGGACCTAGGGAATAAAAACTTTAATATATTTTTCAATTTTTTTCAAAAAAATTTTCTCTCTTTCTTTTTCCCTGGCAATTTCCCCTTCATGGAAAGTTACATCAATCGTCAAAATCTCCTTCCGGCCCCTTGTCAGAAACCATGCAGGAAGCTTTTTGGGCAATCTTTTCCGGTGTCCATTCTTCCGGATTTTCAATTTGTGATGCCTTCAACGCCGGGACATGGGATTGGGCAGCAATGATATTGTCAATGACAATGTCGGCAGTATCCGTTGCATGGAAAACGTCCGTGAGAAGTGTATAAACAAAATCTTCCACGTTTTTTACCATGCGGTTACGGATGGATTCATCCTGGGTAAGCAAAATGCTTTCAAAGGGGAGGTTGAGTTTTTTGAAGTTCCCTCCCTTGATGTCATTTTTATTGGCAAAGTCCAGCATTTTTTCCCAAATGGGAGAACTTACCCCCTTGTCTGCTTCCTTGATGAATTGTCCCTTATCATCCATGATGGCGTTGCCGTAGTCATTAACCTTGATTCCCCAGGATACCATTTGAAGAGCTGTGGCAACATTGGCTTTGGTGGTATTGGTTTGGGTGGCAATTTCACGGAGTCTGTCTGTGCTGTTGCCGGAAGTACCATGCTGGGCACCGGATACTCCGTAGGGTTCCAGGGCTTTGTGGATTTCAGCAGTAAGGGTAACGTCAATTCCTGTTCCGCTTAGTTCGATGCCATGGGTGCTCCCGTTGTTCAGGGCAATCCAGTCGGGAAAGATGCCATGGGCATTGAGTCCCTGGATGAGGAAGAGGGCTTCTTCTGTGGTGGAAAGCCCCTGGGTGCCCTTGATTTCCCCCACTTCGGTTTCCAGACCCGCCCAGTCCGGGACAAATTCATTCAATTCAATACTTGCCAGAAGATTCTGATCATCTGGCATGTGGGAGGCATCAATGGCGATGGATGTGATGCCCGCATCAAACAATGATACAATTTCTCCCTTGGCAGGTTCAATGTCTGCCGGGGATTTGATGCCAAAATGATCCGCATGGATGGCAACGGGTATAGTAATCCCCAGTTCATTCATGGCGGCATCGGTGATCCTGGCAATGTTCCAGAGATTTACGGCACAATAGGCATTGGTGCCGCCTTCGGAACGGGCAATTTCAATGATGATGGCAGCATTTGCTCTTTGGGCTGCCAGCAAGGCTCCCCTGATGACAAAGCTGTTTCTTCCGTTGGCGGCAATGGTCATACATTTTCCCTTTTGACGCAGGGCCTGGTCAATGAATTTCCCGCTGACAAGCAATGCCCTTGAATGGGGGAACAGCTTTTGGATATTGGGTGGTCTGCCTACGGAAAGGGCATTGATAAATTTTTCTGAATATGTATTTGCCATGGTCATATATTCTCCCTTTGGAACAAAATTAGAATCCTGCCTCATTATATTAGATTATATTTGGCATGAACTATCCATAAAATCAAGCCCTATGGTTGTTCCCGATGCCTGGAAGCAGCCGGAAAAATTATCCAACTTCAGGGATTGGTGATTTTCCCCACCGAGTGGCTGTACGGCCTTGGTGCCAATGCGATGGACAAAAAGGCCATTGAAAAGGTCTTTTCTGCCAAGCAGCGGCCAGAGTCAAAGCCCCTGCTCATTTTGATCCATGAATCAACCCATTCTTCCTTCTTTTATATAAAATGCCATATAACTTCTGTTGAAGTTTTATATCTTCCCGTGAACTATTCTGGATGATTCCATAACCAGTCGGCCCATGGCCGTTATAAAGAGAAAGAATCACCTGTTCCATAAACAGAACAGATGATAATAAAAAAACGTAATATTTTTTATAAATTTAGTGATTTTTTTCAAAACTTAGAGTATAACCTCAAACAGAGGCAGTTTGTAAAAGACTGTTAATATTAAAATTTTTAACAGTTTGTTTCTAACCTTTTATTGTAAGGAGGGGTGAAATGAGAAAAGAATGGGATACCTTTACAGAAGGAAAATGGTGCGACAGCATTAACGTCAGAAATTTTATCCAACTAAATTACACTCCTTATCTGGGAGATGATTCCTTTTTAGAAGGCCCGACTTCTGCCACAGATGAATTGTGGGAAAAAATAATGGAATTGTCCCAAAAAGAGCGGGAAGCCGGCGGCGTGTTAGATATGGACACGAAAATCATATCCACAGTTTCTTCACATGGTGCAGGATACATAGAAAAAGATCTGGAGAAGATAGTAGGAGTTCAGACAGACGCTCCTTTTAAGAGATCTTTTCAGCCTTTTGGAGGAATTAAAGTCTCCAGTTCTGCCTGTGAGGCATACGGATATTCCCTGGATCCTGAAGTTGTAGAACTGTTTAGTAAGTACAGAAAAACACACAACGATGGGGTCTTTGATGTGTATACCCCTGAAATGAAGGCTGCCCGTTCTGCCGGAATCATCACAGGTCTGCCGGACGCCTATGGAAGAGGAAGGATCATCGGTGATTATCGCAGAGTTGCCCTGTATGGAATAGACAGGCTCATAGAAGACAAGCAAGAGCAAAAAGCAACAACATCCATGGACATGTCAGATACAGATGTAATCAGGTTACGGGAAGAGCTGACCGATCAGATCAGATCTCTTGCAGAGCTTAAAGAACTGGGACAAATCTATGGATACGATATTTCAGGCCCCGCCAAAAATGCCAGAGAAGCTGTTCAATGGCTATACTTTGGTTACCTTGCTGCAACAAAGGAACAAAATGGTGCTGCCATGAGTTTGGGCAGGACATCCACATTCCTGGATATTTATATCCAGAGAGATCTGGAAAACGGAACCATAACAGAAAAAGAAGCCCAGGAAATTATTGACCATTTTATAATGAAATTAAGAATCATCAAGTACGCAAGGACTCCGGAATACAACTCCTTGTTTTCAGGCGATCCGACATGGGTAACAGAATCCATTGGCGGAATGGGTGTAGACGGCAGACCCCTTGTTACCAAAACCTCATTCAGATACCTGCACACACTGACAAATCTGGGAACAGCACCCGAACCGAACTTGACAGTCCTATGGTCTAAAAATCTGCCTGAAAATTTCAAGAACTATTGTGCCGCAATGTCCATTAAAACATCCTCCATCCAATACGAAAATGATGATTTAATGAGGGAACAAAAGGGGGATGATTATGCAATAGCCTGTTGCGTATCCCCCATGGTCGTTGGTAAGCAAATGCAGTTTTTTGGTGCAAGGGCAAATTTGGCGAAAGCCCTGTTGTACGCTATCAATGGCGGGGTTGATGAAAAATCAGGCAAACAGATAGGGCCAAAATTCAGACCCATTACCGATGATTATCTGGATTACGATACCGTTATGGAACGATACACAGACATACTGGAATGGCTGGCACAATTGTATGTAAATATTTTGAACGTAATCCACTATATGCACGATAAATACTGCTACGAAAAAGTTCAGATGGCTTTACACGACAGGGAAGTTACCAGATTCTTTGCAACGGGCATGGCAGGGCTTTCCGTTGTGGCAGACTCATTGAGTGCCATCAAATACGCCAAAGTAAAGGTTATCAGAAACCAGGCAGGGCTTGCAGTAGATTATGAAATCGAAGGAGATTATCCCTGCTATGGAAACAACGATGAAAGAGTTGACCGGATGGCTGCTGAACTTGTAGAAAACTTCATGAATATGATCAGAAACCACAAAACTTACAGGGACGGAGTGCCTACCATGTCGATTCTTACCATCACTTCAAACGTTGTGTACGGCAAAAAGACAGGCAGCACACCTGATGGCAGGAAAGCCGGCCAGCCTTTTGCTCCAGGGGCAAACCCAATGCATGGAAGAGATAAAAAAGGAGCTCTTGCATCATTATCTTCCGTTGCAAAACTTCCCTACGAGCATTCAGAGGATGGTATTTCAAATACTTTTTCAATAGTACCGGATGCTCTTGGAAAAGATATGGCTGTTTTTACAGGTGATCTGGACTTTGATAAATTATGTCAAGGCTCTTGTGATATGCCAAATCTGAGTATAGATGAGGACGAATAACATACCCGACACAAGAGAACAGTAGTTATTCTTTATATAACGGCCACGGGCCGTCTGGGTATGTTATCCTCCAGACTGGCCCACAACGAACAATGAAAGTGATTTAGTAAGTTATAGAGACTTTCGTATAAAAAAATGGAGGAAATAAAGATGACAAACACTACACAAGTTCAAAATCTGGTAAGCATGCTGGATGGATATATGGATCAAGGCGGACATCACTTAAATATCAACGTATTTAACAGAGATACTTTATTGGATGCACAGGCCCATCCTGAAAAATATCCTCAACTGACCATCAGGGTATCCGGCTATGCAGTCAACTTCAACAAATTGACCAAAGAGCAGCAGGATGATGTAATAAGCAGGACCTTCCATGAAAAAATGTAATTTGAATGTATGGCTACATCCATTCCATTGAAACAATGGGTACCGTTGATGGCCCAGGACTTCGGTATGTAGTGTTTACCACGGGTTGTCCTCTGAGATGCAAATTTTGTCACAACCCTGATACCTGGCTGGTAAAAAACGGTAAAAAAATGTCTTCAGATGAAATTCTGGAAGACTACGAAAAATACAGACCATACCTGCGTAACGGAGGTCTTACAGTTAGTGGCGGAGACCCATTGGTTCAGATTGATTTTGTATCAGAACTATTTGAAAAGGCAAAGAAAAAAGAGATACACACCTGTCTGGATACAAGTGGGGCAACATTTAACACAAATCCAGACAGGATAAAAAAGTTTGAAAAACTGCTAAACGTGACGGATCTGGTTATGCTGGATATAAAGCATATAGAACCAGAAGGGTACAAAACCTTAACCGGAGGGAATCTAAATGAGACCCTGTCATTTCTGGATTTTCTGGCAGAAAGAACTTGCTGTGAAGTATGGATAAGGCACGTAATAATTAAGGGATATACTTATAAAACTGATTGTCTTTACAAACTTGGATACTATATAGGCGGATACAAGAATATTGTGGCACTTGATGTACTGCCATACCACGATATGGCAGTACATAAATACGAAAGACTGGGGATTGAATATCCCCTGAAAGGCGTGCCACCCATGACCGAGGAACATGCAAAAAAGGCGAGGGCTATTATCGAAGCCGGAATGCGTGATAAACTTCTTGGAAATGAATCCAAATATTAAGAATCGTGACTCTGTCAAGCGGGGTTGCAGGTTAGGGTGAGGGCATCAGTCAAGCACACCTTTTTCTGCAAGGGTATCAATTTCTTTTTCTGTGTATCCCAGATGGGCAAGAATGTTTTTTGTGTCCTTTCCCACCTCGTATCCTGCATGTTCATAGGTGGCAGGGGTTTTGGATAATTTAATGGGCATGGCATACTGGGGAACGGAACCTCCGCTTTCCATGGGCACATCCACGATCAATTCGCGCTGGCGGATGTGGTCGTCTTCAAGAAAGGCTTCTTTCAAATTCAGTACAGGCTCCACGCAGCAGTCGTATCCCTGAAAGATTTTTGTCCATTCATCCCGGGTCTTTTCCAGAAAAATCGTTCGAATCTGTTTTTTCAGGGAGGCAATATCAACGGGGCGAACCGTTCCTTCAATCCATTCAGGATGCCCCATGGCCGTAGAAAAGCCTTCCCAGAATTTGGGTTCCAGAGAGCCCACACTCATGTATTTGCCATCCTTTGTTTCATAAAAATCATAGGCAGAACCTCCGTTGAGAAGGCCGGATTCCACTTGGGGCATCTTGCCATCCACAAGAAAGGCAGCACCATCCAGGGAGTTAAAGGGAATGAGACCATCCATCATGGAAATATCAATGTACTGGCCTTTCCCTGAAATTGTCCGGTGGTACAGGGCCGTTAAAATCCCGATGACAGAGTTCAGGGAGCCTGCGGCAATGTCGGCAATTTGGAAATTGATCAGGGAGGGCCCGGTTTCCTTTTTCCCTGCATGGGACATGAGACCACTTCGGGAAAGGTAGTTGATGTCATGGCCTGCCCGGTCACGTAAAGGCCCTGTCTGGCCGTATCCTGTCAGGGAGCAGTAAATCAGTCTGGGGTTCAGCACTTCCAGATCCTTGTAGCCAAGACCCAGTTTGTCCATGACACCGGGACGAAATTGTTCAATGACCACGTCGTATTCCATGATGAGTTTTTTGATGATTTCCTTTCCTTCGTCGGTCCTCAGGTTCAGGTCCATGGTTTTTTTGTTTCTGTGCAGCCATGCCTGGTTGGCGGAAATTTGGGTGTCCCTGATTTTTGGCTGGGATTCAATCACAAGATCAAAACGGCTGGGAGAACTTACCCGCAACACTTCTGCCCCAAAGTCTGCAAGGGTCAGGGTGGCATAGGGGCCTGGCAGCAGGGTGGTAAAATCCAGAACTTTGACTCCGGCTAATGCTTTTTCCATGGTGTGTCCTCTTTATCTAATTAGGATGATTTGAAAAATGATTTTTTTTTAGTATTAGAAAAAACAGTCTTCCTCTTGTGTTCATGTTGCCTGCGGTAAATTCGGCAAAATCTCCATTTCCACAAAAAATGTCTGCACGCCCGGTTCCCTTGATGGCACCTCCTGTATCCTGATGCAGGAGAAACCAGGATGCAGGCTGCCAGGAATCTCTTGGCAAAGGATTGCCAGGATCAGGAAGGGCTGTCATGGCAAAACACAAGGCCCCTCGTGGAAAGATTCCCTGATCCAGAGCAATGGAACGAAATGGGGTAAGCTCCACGGAAAGACTTCCGTAGGGGCCTCCTTCTTCGGCCTGGAAAAAGACAACACTCTGGTTCAGGTGCAAAATTTCGTCCATTCTCTGGGGATGGGTTTCCAGCCATTGGCGGATGGCATTCATGGACATATCTTTTTGGGGAATCTGCCCCGTTTCAATGAGATGACGGCCTACGGAGTTGTAGGGATTGCCGTTGGAACCTGCGTAGTGAACATGGATGAAAGAATGATCCGGCAGCATGATTTGCCCGGAACCCTGGATTTCCAGAAAAAAACGATCCACACGGTTGGAAAGCCAGGCAACGGGGGCAGCTCTATCAGAAAAATCTTTCATGTTATTGATGGCTTTCCTGGAAAAATAGGGCTTGATCTCTGTGCCTTCCAGACGTGCCACAAGTT
>PDWI01009936.1_pt1 | contig 11151 bp, 7 predicted proteins | sample 1430891 | NCBI WGS metagenome assembly PDWI01 (sample SAMN01162508, study PRJNA174530) | Oral metagenome, whole genome shotgun sequencing project. | biome: Marine environment; feature: Marine mammal; material: Swab sample of the gingival sulcus; isolation source: swab sample of gingival sulcus... | reverse complement strand
GACCTTTGACCATTTTATAATAAATAGCATCAGCATTTTGCACCAAACTATCTACTTTATTATCGTAATTATTTACCACAACATCGCTATAATGATAAGACATACCTTGTATAAGGTAACAAAGGGATTTAAACTTTTCTTTTTCGCCTTTCTCTTTGTACTCTTTTAATAATTCAGAAATAGTAGTGTTCGTGTTGGGATTTTGAAGGACTTTTTCTGTCTCTTTTGGTGTTTGATACGAACAAGCAGAAAGAAAAAACAGAGATAATCCAAGCAATAAAAAGTGTATTTTCATTATTATAAAATTTTAAGTTGTTATTTATTAAAGTGCAAACTTAAAAATATTTTTTAGATATTTTGAAAGCGATACAAAACTTTTAATAAGTGGATTGCATTATTTTAGTTAGTTTTTTTGGTTAACAACTATTTTTTTGTATTTTCGCATTGTAATAAAACAGAAGAATATGGCAAGTAAAATTTTATTGGATTACCAAAACGTAGAATTGTGTCAGCTTGATAAAGTTGTATTAAGAGATATTAACCTAACAATAAAGAACGGCGAGTTTGTTTATCTTTTAGGAAAAGTAGGTAGTGGCAAAAGCACTTTGCTAAAATCAATCTATGGCGAGTCTGATGTTACAGGTGGCGAAGCAAATATATTGGGCTACAAACTTCATCACCCATTAAAACAGAGTGATATTGCTTTGTTAAGGCGAAAAATCGGTATTATTTTCCAAGATTTCCAACTGCTTATTGATAGAAGCGTTAATGACAATCTTGAATTTATCCTTCGGTCAACGGGCTGGACAGACGAGGGTAAAATTGAAACTCAGATAACCAATGTCTTGACACAGGTGGGAATGCAAACCAAAGGTTTTAAGATGCCTCATCAGCTTTCTGGTGGTGAGCAACAGCGTATTGTTATTGCAAGGGCTTTGCTCAATTCGCCTGAAATTATTTTAGCCGACGAACCAACCGGAAATATAGATTCTGAAACAGGTAAAGACATTATGAATTTACTTTATTCCATTACAGAACAAGGTACAACGGTTGTTGTTGCAACTCATAATCTTAGTTGGACAAAAATGTTTAAGGGTAGGATTTTATATTTCAAACAAAAACAAATCTCTGAAATAAATTAATAAGAGAGTAGCTCAAAAACCATCATTATATTCCATAGGTCGTAGGTCTAACAATAAATCTACGACCATAACAAAGCAATATTAAAACAATAAAGGTTGCTTTTTTAATGACTTCAAAAGTAAAAATGTTTCGTAATAACTCTTTTTAATATTGAAGGCGGTTTTTACTTGAAAATCGTTGATCTATTATTTTATTGATTTTCCCAACCTCATCTTTTGCAAAAGAACTGCGAGCTCCTACATTAGCCCATTCAAGCAAAGGGGAATAGTCTATTATACTTTCCAATAGTTCTTTTTCTGTGGGAGCTTTGGTTAATTTTGCATATTCTGAATAAGTGTATTTTGTAAAAGCTACATTTTGAGTAATACCTCTATTATCCAATAAAAATCCATTTTTTAGTTTGGTTGGATACGCCAATTTTCCACGAAAATATAAGTCGGTGGGAGCAGGGTAAGAAACAACCGACTTTTTGTCGTTTGACAGAATAATAGGTACTTTGTCGTAATAATCGGCTTTGGTTTTGTAAATAATGGCAGGGGCAACTTGTTCAAAATTACCACGTACAATCTCTTTTTTTTCCTCTACTGCCATAGGAAGAGCGTCTATTGAGTTGGTATTTTCTTTCAATTGATTTGTTTTTTCTGTTGGTTGTTGCTTTAAGCAAGTACAACTAAAAAGCAAACTTGCTAATAAAGTAAAAAGAATTTTGATTTTCATTTTTGTTGTTTTTTAAAAATTAAACAATAAACTCATTATAACCCTTTGTTTTACCAAATTAAGTAAACGAAAAAGGACTTAAATAAGTTTAAAAAATCTACTTGTTTCAAACACAAAAGCGTGAATAAAACAAGTAGATTGATGATTTAAGAAATTATTTTGTTAAACTTATTTTTCTTACCACAGAGTGATTGTTGTTATCAACAACCTGCAACAAGAATATTCCTGATGTTAATTTGTCGGTTGGTATTTCAATAATGTTAGGTACATTCTTTTTCTGATACACCAACTGTCCTCTAATATCAAATAAATTGACCGATAAATTATCTTCTGGTAGTTTTACACTAAGACTATTTTCTTTTACAGTAATCCACAAATCGTCTTTATTGATATGGGTTAAATCGGTTGAATTTTCTATTAATCTAAATTTGTGTGTTTTATTACTCAAAGGCTCCCAATAACTATTCTTTTTATAATAAAGTTTTATAATATAATCACCTGCTGGTAAATTGGATATATTGCCTTTGAATGTAACGGGAATGGTCTGATTTTTATCTATCACTAAATCTTGTAACCCAAATTCACCCTTAGTCTGAAACGTTAAAGCGTTAAATATTTCTGCTACAATCTTTCCACCATATATTGCTCCCGTATTGCTAATATTGGTTGTAAGCTCAAAATCTTTTCCTATGGTGATCGTATTAGCCATAGAAATATCGTCCATAGATAAATGTGTTAATTCAGTAGGCTCTTCCAAAACAGTTACCTCTATCCTATTGTGTTCACTCGGTTCAAACAAAGTGGTAGGAAATTGTTCATTGGTAATATCATTCTTATTATCATAATATACTTCCAAATAGTAATCTCCAGCAGGAACATTGATTTCTGCAAAAGCTGAAATTTCTTTTTCTGTAGTACCTATTGGCACACTAATACTAGTATGGTATAGCTCTTGTGTTATGCTGTTATCTGTTTTATGCACCAATTTTAACCCTACTTGTGCATTGTAATCATTATCGCCCAAATTAGATAATTTCAATTTAATATGCCCAGGTCTATTATAATACAAATTGGTTGCTGTTACTGGTTTTTCTACCAATGCTACTTGATGAGAAGGAGCGGACGAACTAAATTTAATTTTTGTATCGGTTACTTCAACATTTACCACTTTAACACGACCTTGGCGTACCAACAAAGGTACCATATCGCCTTTTTCATTTTTATAACGAAATTTTATTTGGTAATTTCCATTGGCAACAGAACTTAAAATCGATAAGTCATTAACATGAATCTGAGAGTATCCATAATTAGATGGCAAAGCATTAATTGGATAGTTCTTAAAATTTTGTATAAAAACATCGTCTTGCATTAAAGCCAATTGAATTGTTCCATTATAATCAAAACCACCTATATTGTAAACTTTTTCGAGACTTAAAGAGAATTTATCGGTTCTATTTCTTTCGCCCACAGGGATATTGTTAAAACCAGCAAAACCAAGAACTGATATATGTTCCGAATTGGCTACCGGTCTTTGTATTCCAACCAAAATACTTTGGTAAGAATTAAAACCACCAGAACCTCCACCAATACCTAAACCACTGGGATTTAATGCACTTGTTTCAAAATATCCGTTGGAATAACCACCCCAGCCCCAATTAATATGGAACTTTCCGTCTGCATCATATCCATCGCATACAAAGGCGTGTCCACCACCTGAACCAGCCCCCGAATATACTACAGGACGACCATTATCCAACTCTTCTTTTATTTTCTCATTCCATTCTGCTCTTGTAAAATATTCTTTGCTATAAACTTGAATACCCGCATCGTAATTAAAATATTCAAATAAAGCACCAACTCCATCAGAGGTATAAGCACCACTTCCACCATTTTTAGATAAATCATAGTTCATTTCAACTGAAACACCTACGTGATACATCAATTTTGCAATTTCCGCTTTCTCTTCATCAGTAGCATTGTCATCGTAAAAAGGTTTTATTTTTGTCCAATCGTACGTTTGAGCCGAAAAATCAACCGACAATGTTTGTCCATTCCAAAGGTAAGAATGTGAACCTTTTCCTATATTAGGCCAATTGTGGTATTTCATTACCTGTACAATGGCAGTTGCTACACAACCTGTTACTGTTCTTTCGCCATCTTTTATGGGGCATTGGTCGTTGTAAGGAGTACCTTGATTAAGATTGATATTACCTAAAAGAGGGGAAACACTTGTTGTTTCTTGTGCCACACGAGCCATAGTCGGCATTATAAATGCTTTGTCAGAAACTTCTTGTAAATGCTTTTTTGCATAAACAATTTCGTTGGCATAATTATCCAACCAATAAGATAAATTGGAAGGAATATTGTTTTTATCAAATTTTCCGGTATGAGAATAACCCAATATGGATTGGGTACGCTTATCTGCCGAAACAATGACAAATCCATTATCTCCCTTAATATTATAAATGTAAAAAAGTTTATCGCCAACCTGTTCTTTATCTACTTTTGCATATACTAACTTTAATTCATTGGTTTTTGTCGGTGCTTTTTGCACAAGGTAAGAAGCAGAAGACGATTTTTTTAGAAAGTTTTTGGCTATATTCGCAGCTTCATTTTCTGATACTGACTGACCAAATACAAGACTTAATGACAACAAGGTCATTAAAAAAGATAAGACTATTTTTTTCATATGATTCATTTTTTTTATTTAACTACTATTTTATTGATATAAATATTATTTTGTTTATCTACAATTTGCAACAAGAAAACTCCTTTGTTGAGTTTTGCTTTGGGTAACGCTACCGAATAGTTGGCGATATTTTCTTTTGATATAACCAATTTCCCAGCAATATCATACAATTTTATCGCACCAATAAGATAAGACGATGTAACCCAAATGGCATTGGGATTTATAGCAATCACTATATTTTTATGTTGAGTATCGTTTACATCTGTTGATGATTTTTCAATTAATTCAAAATATTGATAACTTCCCAAAGGTTTCCAACCTGAATTTTTATGATAAAGTCGTACCTTATAATTTCCTTTTTCTAACGCAATATTGTCTTTTACTAACGTTACACCCACAGTTTGGTTTTTATCTATAAACAATGTCTGTTTTCCAAAAGACCCAACAGATGAACCACCAGAAGCAGGAAATATATAGGCTTTAATTTCATCATTGTAAAACCCTCCACTATTGGTTATATCTGCCGTAAATTCAAAACTGCTTCCTATCGTAACAGTGGAAGGCATAGATAAGTTTGTTGCTGATAAATTAAAGTTTTCTGTTGGCTCTGCCAAAACAGTTACATCTATTCTATTATATTGATTGGGTAAAAGTAAATCTGTTGGAAAATTTTTATTCTCAACATCATTTTGACCATCATAATAAACTTCTAAATAGTAATCTCCTGCGGGAACAGTTATTTTTTTTACAATAGCAGAAATTTCTTTTTCGTTTGTTCCTGCTGGAAGACCGAGATAATTATGATAAAATTGTTGCGTAACAGAATTATCGTCTTTTTTGACCAGTCTCATTCCCAATTGAGCATTGTAATCGCCCTCGCCCAAATTAGACAATTTCAATTTGATATGCCCTGTTTTGTTATGATACAAATTAGTAACCACAGTAGGTGATTCTACAAGTTGCAAGTTGGGTTCTGATACAGAAGACGAAAAGATTAATTTGGTATCGGTTATCTGAACATCAACAAGTTTTATGCCTGTTTGCTTAGCAGGAGATTTGATAATATTGTTTTGCTCGTTTTTATAACGAACAACGATTTGATAATTTCCATTAGCAACAGAACTTGGAATATTGATAGAGTTAAAATTAAACGTTGAATAAAAATATCCCACAGGTAAATTTGAAATAAAAAGGGTTTGTAACTCTCTAACAAGTGTTGAATTTTGCATTAAAGTAAGATAAACAGCATCACTATAATTGACACTACCCAAATTTATCAATTTATTAACCGTTAAATCAAAATATTCTGTACGTCCTTTTTCGTTAGGTATGTTGCTAAATCCGTCTATTCCTATCACTTTTGGTCGTTGTGAACCTGCAATGGGCTTTTGAATACCAGCTATAATCATATGGTTAAAATTATAACCTCCATTTCCACCGCCTATCCCTAAACCACTTGGATTTAAGGCGTTTAATTCAAAATATCCATTGGAATAACCACCCCAGCCCCAATTCATATGAAATCGTTCTTCGGTATCATAACCATCACACACAAAAGCATGTCCGCTCTTAGAACTTCTGCCTGAATAGACAACAGGACGACCATTGTCTAACTCCGTTTTAAGTTTATCAACCCACTGAACATAAGAATAATATTCTCTATAATAAGGTTGAATACCAGCATCATAATCAAAATATTCATAAAGAGATTGTGCTGCGTCTCTTGTAGAAGCACCACTACCACCATTAGAGGCTAAATCATACTTCATTTCAACAGAAACACCTATGTGATACTTCAATTTTGCAACTTCCGCTTTCTCTTCATTGGTTTCACTACCATCGTAAAAAGGTCTGATTTTTGTCCAATCATACGTTTGAGCCGAAAAATCAACCGACAATGTTTGTCCATTCCAAAGGTAAGAGTGCGAACCTTTTCCTTGATTAGGCCACTCGTGGAACTTCATTACTTGTGCCATTGCAGTTGCCACACAGCCTGTAACCGTTCTTTCGCCATTCTTTTCAGGACATTGGTCGTTGTAAGGAGCATCTTGATTAAAATTAATGGTTTCCAATAAAGGAGAAACTTCTGTTGTTTTTTGTGCCACACGAGCCATAGGCGAAGTTGTAAATTCTTTGTCAGAAACTTCCTTCAAATGCTTTTTTGCATAAACAATTTCGTTGGCATAATTATCTAACCAATAAGATAAATTGGAAGGAATCTTATTTTTATCAAATTTTCCAGTATGCGAATAACCCAATATGGATTTAGTACGCTTATCTGCCGAAACAATGACAAACCCATTGTCGCCTTTAATATTATAAACGTAAAAAAGTTTATCGGTAACTTGCTCTTTATCTACTTTTTCATACACCAAATTCAAATCATTGATTTTTGTTGGTGCTTTTTGCATAACAAGAGAAGCAGAAGACGAACTTACTAAAAAGTTTTTAGCTATATTTTTTGCTTCATTTTCGGATACTGACTGTCCAAAAACAAGGTTTAACGACAAAAATATCATTAAAAAAGAGAAAAAGACCTTTTTCATATTCATTGATTTTTTATTCAAGTTGAGAACAAAGGTAAGATTTTTTTACGTTTTAACAAAAGCAAGTATTTCCCCTACCAAATAGTTACTTCCCAAAATAAGAATTAAATCATCTTTATTGGCTTTTGACAAAATGATTTTGAAAGCCTTTTCACTACTTGAATATGCCTTGCCAACAAACCCTTTTTTATCAGCTTGTTTTTTCAATGTTTCTGCCTCAATGGTTCGTTCTGTTTGAAGTGTCGTGAAAAAATAATCAGCTTTACGAGGCAATAAATCCAACACTTTTTCCACTTCCTTATCTTTCACCATTCCAAACAAAATCAACAACTTGTTATATTCCTCTTTCTCTAATTCAGAAACAACCGATTGCATTCCGTGCGGATTATGGGCTGTATCAATAATTATTTTTGGCGTATTTTGTAGGGTTTGCCAACGACCTTGAAAATGAGTGTTTTGAATTACATTTTCTAATCCCCACTGTATGGCTTTATCTGAAATTTGAAATCCGTTATTTCTCAAAACTCCAATGCTCACCAATACCGTTCGTATGTTTTTTTGTTGGTATGCAGATTGTAATTCAGGCGTTATTTTCGTTTCCCCTATTCTTATGGAAAAGAGATTGTTTTTATTGATAAAGTGAAAATCAATATCTTCGGCAAAAGTTAATTCGCATTGCTCTTTCTCACTCTTTTCTACAAATACACAATCTGTTTTATTGTTTCTTTCACCCACCACTATCGGAATGTTTTTTTTAATAATTCCAGCCTTCTCTTTGGCTATTTCAGAAAGCGTATTTCCCAAAAACTGCGTATGGTCATAACCAATATTTGTAATAATAGAAAGTTGAGGCAAAACAACGTTGGTACTATCTAACCGACCTCCCAAACCAACTTCTACTACAACCACATCAACATTACAATCGGCAAAATAACAAAACGCCATTGCCATTGTAGCCTCAAAAAAAGAGGTATCTATCTCTTCTATCAAAGATTTGTATTTTCGAACAAAATCAACAACATATTTTTCCTTTATCATTTCGCCATTGATTCTTATTCTTTCGCCAAAATCAACCAAGTGTGGCGAAGTGTACAATCCTGTTTTATATCCTGCCGACTGCAAAATAGAAGCCATAAAATGCGAAACCGACCCTTTGCCATTCGTTCCTCCTACGTGAATAATTTTATACTTTTCATATGGATTATCCAAATATTTCAACAAAGTAGAAACCCTTTTCAAACCGGGTTTATAAGCATCTGAACCTATTTTTTGAAAAGCAGGAAAACGGTGATAGAGATATTGCAAAGTTTGTTGATAATTCATTTGTTTTCTTTCTATTGGTCAAAATGATTGAAACAAAAGTAAAACTTAAAAATCAATATCCCAAAATGAACAATAAAATTTCCATTTTGCAATCAATGACTTATCATTTTAAAAATTACATCAATTCTGAAAGTTATTTTTCAGCTAAAATAACTAACTTTGTGCGTTTTAAATGAGTTCAGTCAAAAATGTATGGAAAAAAATATTTTTAACAAATCGCAAGAAGCGTATCAGCACTTAAAAGATGTAGTGGTAAAAACTCCAACCAATTACAATCAAATATTATCAGAAAAATATCAAGCCAATATTTATCTTAAAAGAGAAGATTTACAATTGGTGCGTTCCTACAAACTGCGTGGTGCTTACAACAAGATGAGGATTTTGGCAGACAAAAACAATGACCAAATTTGCTATTGTGCAAGTGCAGGAAACCACGCTCAAGGTGTTGCTTATTCTTGTGCTATTTTAAGTCAATTTGGAAAAATATATATGCCCATAACAACACCTAAGCAAAAGATAAAAAAAGTAAAACAGTATGGTGGAAAATGGGTGGAAGTAGTGCTTACAGGCGACAGCTACGATGACTCTTATAACAAAGCCATTGCCGATTGTTCTGCTAATAAGGGTGTTTTTATCCACCCTTTTGACGACGAAGAAGTCATTGCAGGACAAGCCACCGTAGCAATTGAGATTTTAGACACAATAAAAGAACCTATTGATTATATTTTTGTTCCCATAGGCGGAGGAGGACTTTTGAGTGGTATTATTTCGGTTTTCAATCAGTTAAGTCCCACAACCCAAATTATAGGAGTAGAGCCACAAGGTGCTTCCTCAATGAATACCTCTTTGAAAGAGGGTAAAATAGTGAGATTAGATACAATTGATACATTTGTAGATGGAGCTGCTGTAAAACAGGTGGGAAAAATTGGATTTGAATTGGCACAAAAACATCTTAATAATCTTCTGGAAGTGCCAGAAGGTAGTATTTCTACTACAATATTAAGAATGTACAACGAAGATGCCATTGTGGTAGAGCCTGCTGGTGCAATGAGTATTGCGGTGTTAAAGCAGTACCAAGAAGAGATAAAAGGAAAAAATGTTGTTTGTATTATTAGCGGTGGGAACAATGATATTGTACGAACAGAAGAAATAAAAGAGCGTTCGTTAATTCACGAAGGGTTAAAACACTATTTTGTTGTACAATTTCCACAACGCCCAGGAGCATTACGCCTATTTCTGGCAGAAATATTGGGAAAAAACGATGACATCAGTTATTTTCAATATAACAAAAAGACCAATCGTGAAAAAGGACCTGCCGTAATTGGTATAGAATTAAAAAACAGAGAAGATTTTCAGCCTTTAATAGATAGAATGAAACATCACAACTTCTCTTTTACTTATCTGAACGACAAGCCCGATTTGTTTACACATTTAATAGGATAAACCACTAAAAAGGTAAAACAATATGAAAGCAATGATTTTGGCTGCTGGATTAGGAACGCGACTTTTTCCCATTACCCAATCAAAACCCAAAGCCTTAATTGAAGTTAATAAAAGACCTCAATTAGAGCATATTATCTTAAAATTAAAAGAAGCAGGGTTTACACAAATCATTATCAATATTCATCATTTTTCGGAGTTAATACTGAACTTTCTATCTGAAAAAAAATATTTTGGAATAGACATTTTGATTTCTGACGAAACTCATCAATTACTCGATACAGGCGGTGCCTTAAAACAAGCTGGACATCTGTTTGATATAAAAGAGAGCTTATTGGTACACAATGTTGATATTTTATCTAATATTGATTTACAGCTTCTCTTTCAAGAGCATCAAAAAGATGAAAATCATCGTATAAGTACTCTTTTTGTGAGCGAAAAAAAGACAGAGCGTTATCTTCTTTTTGATAAAAATAACCAATTAAAAGGTTGGACAAATATAAAAACAAAGGAAATAAAACCTACTCAACTTATTGATATTTCTAAGTTACATAAAAAAGCATTTTCAGGTGTACAGATTGTATCTCCTCGTATTTTTGAGTTAATGAAAAACGAAAACAACCGATTTTCTATTATTGATTTTTATATGAAAATATGTACTACGGAAAATATTGTTGCCTACCAATCTCCACAAACTCAAATCCTTGATATTGGCAAACCCCACACGATAAAAAAGGCTTCTTCTTTTTTAAGAACAATAAAGCAACCTTATAACCTGAGCTCGATTAGACAATTATTCTAATTCTCATACCGATATGAAAAAGAAAACTTAAATATCGTATAAATTATAATTGATAATCAGATATTTAATAATCGAACTCAGGTTTATAATTAACTTTATTGCTTTGAGATTACTTCTCTATGGTCGCAGACTTGTCGTTAAATCTACGACCTATGGGGAATAACAATTATTTTCTACTCTAACGATTTTTCTCCAAGAAATTAAACATTTTTCTGTAAAGGTGTAATCTTGTTTTCTTTCCTAAAATACTATGATTTTTGTCGGTATAAAGCATTAACTCTGCATGTTTATTGGCTTTTTGAAGAGCATTTAAGTACAGATAAGTATTTTGTACGTGCACGTTGTCATCGGCTGTTCCGTGAATAATTAGCAAATTGCCGTTCAGTTTATCGGCGTGTTTGAGGGCAGAACCAGCATCGTAACCTTGACCGTTCTCTTGTGGACGACGCATAAAACGTTCTGTGTAGCAAGAGTTGTACAAACGCCAATCA
>PDWI01009494.1_pt1 | contig 11151 bp, 9 predicted proteins | sample 1430891 | NCBI WGS metagenome assembly PDWI01 (sample SAMN01162508, study PRJNA174530) | Oral metagenome, whole genome shotgun sequencing project. | biome: Marine environment; feature: Marine mammal; material: Swab sample of the gingival sulcus; isolation source: swab sample of gingival sulcus... | reverse complement strand
CTTTTAAAGTACGATAGTGTTCATGGTGTATTTAAGGGTGATGTGGAGATTTTGGAAAATGACAAGATGAAAATAGGTAGCGAAATGGTTCAAATGTTCTCTACTCGTGACCCAAAAGAGTTACCGTTTGCATCTTTAGGCCCAGATGTGGTATTAGAGTGTACGGGTGCGTTTTTAACCCAAGAAAAATCACAAGTTTTTATAGATAATGGAGTTAAAAAAGTTTTATTTTCCGCACCTGCAAAAGATTCCATCACTCCAACCTTTGTATTGGGTGTAAATGAGCATGAATATAAAGGAGAAGCTATTGTTTCAAATGCAAGTTGTACTACAAATTGTTTAGCGCCTATTGCTAAAGTTTTAGATGATCACTTTGGTATAGAAAAGGGCTTAATGACAACTATACATGCATATACAAATGGTCAAAATATACTTGACGTTAAGCACAAAAAAGATTTGCGTCGTGCAAGAGCGGCTGCGGTTAATATGATACCTACCACAACAGGTGCCGCAAAAGCCATAGGACTTGTACTTCCAAAACTCTTAGGGAAACTTCATGGGCAAAGCGTAAGAGTTCCTACTCCAAATGTATCTATGGTGGATCTAAATGTATTGGTAAGCAAAAATACTACCAAAGAAGAGATAAATGAGCTTTTTAAATCCCAAGCAAACGGTGCTTTAAAAGGTATTTTAGTGGTTGATGAAGAGTATCGTGTGAGTGAAGATTTTCAAACAACGCCTCAGAGTTCTACCGTTGCGGCTGATTTAACACAAGTGATAGATGGAAATATGGTAAAAGTTATGGCATGGTATGATAATGAGTGGGGCTATTCAAACAGATTGCTTGATATGGCAAAATATATAACAAAGGCTTAAAATGCAAGGTGATATTCGTTCTATAAAAGATATAGAAATAGATAATAAAAAAGTTTTTCTAAGGTGCGATTTTAACGTGCCTTTAGATGAATTTAGAAATATAACGGACGAAAGACGAATACGTTCGGCAATTCCTACCATACGCTACTGTTTAGATAGGGGATGTGCTGTGATATTAGCGAGTCACTTAGGTCGTCCAAAAGGTAGAGATGAGGATTTGAGTCTTTTGCCTATTGCTAAGAGGTTAAACCGTATTTTAGCCCCTCAAGTGCAATTTGCTGAAAATATTACGGGAAAAGATGCGGTTGAGAAGGCATCTGCACTTAAAAGCGGAGAAGTATTGCTTTTAGAGAACTTGCGTTTTGATGAGAGAGAAACCAAAAATAATGAAATTTTTGCTAAAGAGTTAGCGGATTTGGCGGATATTTTTATAAATGATGCTTTTGGTGTTTGCCATAGAGCCCACGCTTCCGTTGAGGCAATTACAAGATTTTTTGATGATGATAAAAAGGCGGCGGGATTTTTGTTGCAAAAAGAGATACAATTTTCTCAAAATCTTCTTAAACGTCCTCAGCGTCCTTTTGTAGCAGTTGTTGGAGGAAGTAAAGTAAGCGGAAAGCTTCAAGCTTTGCATTCTCTTTTGCCACGCGTTGATAAACTTATTATCGGTGGAGGGATGGCATTTACATTTTTAAAAGCACAAGGCTTTAATGTGGGAAATTCTCTTGTGGAAGATGAACTTATAAAAGAGGCTGATGAGATTATGAAAGAGGCAAAACATTTAGGCGTGAAGCTATATTTGCCCGTAGATTTTGTAGTCTCACCTGCCATAAACAATGAAAGTCCCATAAAATTTGTAACTAGTCAAGAAATTCCATCAGATTGGATGGGGCTTGATATCGGACCTGCCACATCACGCCTTTTTAGTGAAGCAATCGCCGATGGTCAAACTATTCTTTGGAATGGACCTATGGGGGTTTTTGAAGTGGAAAAATTTTCAAGGGGAAGTGTAAAGATGTCCCATGTAATATCCCAAGCTCATGCCACAACGGTAGTTGGTGGAGGAGATACTGCGGATGTGGTTGCTCGTGCAGGAGATGCTGATGAGATGACCTTTATGTCCACGGGTGGGGGTGCAAGTTTGGAGTTAATCGAGGGCAAGGAGTTGCCTGGAGTAAGACCTTTAAGGGTGAAAGTAGATGAGAGATGATAATTTCGGCAAATCTTAAAACAAATCACACAAGAGAGAGTGTAAGAAAGTATGCGGATGAATTATGCAAATTTGAAACCAAGCATGAAATACGTATTTATCCGCCACAAACGGCACTTTTTAAACTAAAATCACCAAAAAATATAAAATTTGGTGCTCAAAATTTTTATCCTGTTAAAAATGGATCATTTACGGGAGAAATAGGTCAAGAGCAGTTAGACGAATTTGATATAAAATCGGTCTTAATTGGTCATAGCGAGAGACGACATGTATTAAATGAAAACGATGAATTGATAACAAAAAAGTTTGAATTTGCAAAATCTCAAAATTGGGAGATAACTTATTGTATTGGTGAACCAAAATCTGTTAGACAAAAAGGAAATAAAGCGGTTTTAGAATATCTTGAAGCTCAGCTTAAAAATATAGACTTGTTTTATAAAAACCTTATAGTTGCTTATGAGCCTGTTTGGGCGATAGGTACGGGCGATGTGGCAAAAGTAGATGATGTGAAGGAGATATTGGATATATTAAGAAAAAAAACTTCCGCACCTTTGCTATATGGAGGAAGCGTAAAAGCTGAAAATGTCAAAGAAATATATGAACTTAAAAATTGTGATGGCGTTTTGGTTGGAACGGCAAGTTGGGAAGTGGAGAGTTTTAAAAAAATAATACAACAAGCGTAATTTAAGACTTTATACATGTAAAAAAAAGGATAAATATTGAAAGTAAATAATATAGCACAATTGGTGGGAAGTACGCCTATTTTGCGCATAAATTATCTAAGTCAAGCAGCACAAGTTTGGGCAAAGTGTGAGTTTTTAAATCCTAGCCATTCCGTTAAAGACAGAATTGCAAAGGGTATGATAGAGAAAGCTTTAAAAGATGGAAAAATCGATAAAAAATCGACTATCATAGAGCCGACAAGCGGAAATACGGGTATAGGTTTGGCTATGATTTGTGCAAGTTTAAATATAAAATTAATACTTACAATGCCCGAATCTATGAGCTTAGAAAGAAGAAAGCTTTTAAAATTTTTAGGAGCAAACTTAGTGCTAACGGATGCATCTTTAGGTATGAATGGTGCTATACAAAAGGCAAAAGAGTTGGCCAAAACCACTCCCAACTCTTTTATCTTAAGTCAATTTACAAATCCTGCGAATCCAAAAACACATGAAGATACAACTGCGGTTGAGATATTTAAGCAAATGGAAGGTAAAATTGATTTTTTAGTATGTGGAGTTGGAACAGGAGGTAGTTTAACTGGTATAGGAACATATCTTAAACAGAAATTACCAAATATAAAAATTGTTGCCGTTGAACCTGAAGATTCGGCTGTTTTAAGTGGCGAAAGTGCCGGAAAACATGGTATCCAAGGTATCGGAGCCGGTTTCATACCTGAGGTTTTAGATACAAGTTTGTTTGATAAAATCATTAAAGTTTCAACCCAAAATGCTATAAATGAAACTAGAAATTTAGCAAAAAATGAAGGTGTTTTAGCAGGAATTTCAAGTGGAGCAAATCTTTTTGCTTCAAGGCAAATTGCTATGAAAAATCCGGATAAAAATATTGTTACTATTTTATGTGATACAGCTGAGAGATATTTGAGCACAGATCTTTTTTAATTATATACATTGTGTAAATATTTTATAGTATTTTAAAAATCTTTTTTTGTAAACATTTTTATAAAATTGTTACCAATTTTAACAATTAGTGTAATAATTTGAAATCATTTTTCAATTTTATGTTTATTTTAAAATAATTTTGATATTATTCAGTAGATTTACATTTAAAGGAGAATCAATGAATAAAACACTAGGGAGCATTAGTATATTATCGCTTGTTGCTATTTTAAGTATGAGCGGTTGTTCAAAAATGCAAAAAATGACAGACAACTCAAATATGGAGGCGGAAAATAAAATCGCTCACCTTGAAAAGCAAATTGAGGAAAGAGATAGAAAGATATCGTCTCTTGAGGAGAGTTCTAAAAGAGCTATGGCTACACAAAGAAGTATGAGTACTAGTACTAGTATGAGTGGTAACTCTATCATACCGGATGCACAGCCGGGTCATTGTTACGGAAAAGTTATGGTTCCTGCAAAGTATGAGACTAAGCAGATTAGAAAGTTAGCCAGAGAGTCTTCTACTAAAATAGACGTAATACCGGCTACTTACAAAACAGTTAATAAAGTAGTAACTGTAAAGGATGAGTCAACTAGAATAGTTACAATTCCTGCAACTTATAAAACTGTTCGAGAGAGAGTTTTAGTTAAGCCTGAAACTAAGAAGTTAATACCTGTTGGAGCAACTTATAAAACTGTTAAAGAGAGAGTTTTGGTTGAGCCGGAAAAAGTATCCACTGTAACTATTCCTGCTACATATAGAACTGTTAGCGAGAGAATATTGGTTAAAAAAGCACATACAACTTGGAAAAAAGGTAGAGGCAGTATCGAAAAAGTTGACAATATGACAGGCGATATTATGTGTTTGGTTGAGGTTCCTGCCGTTTATAAAACTATTACTAAAAAAGTAGTTGACAGACCTGCAAGCACAAGAGAAGTTGTGACTCCTGCCGTTTATAAAACTATCACAAAAAGAGTAGTTGATACTCCTGCAAGCACAAGAGAAGTTGTTGTACCTGCCGTTTATAAAACTATTACTAAAAAAGTAGTTGACAGACCTGAGAGCACAAGAGAAGTTGTAATTCCTGCGAAAACAAAAGTTATAAAAACAAGAGTTTTAGCAACACCTTCAAGAAAGATAGAAAAAGAGATACCTGCAACTTATAAGATGGTTACAGTTAGAACTAAAGTATCTGAGCCTTATGTAAGATGGCAAGAGGTTCTTTGCGAGACAAATACAACTCCAAATGTTGTTTTGAAAGTTCAAAAAGCATTAAAAGCTAGAAACTATAACATCACAAAGTTAGACGGTAGATACGGCGAAGAGACTGCAAGAGCGGTTAGAGCATATCAGAAAAAAATGAATATTGCCCAAGGCGCACTTACTATAAAAACCCTAAGATCATTAGGAGTACAATAAAATAAAAGGGCTTTTATGCCCTTTTATTTCTTCTACATCTAAAAAATTTTTCCGACAAATGCTTTTACATGTAAAACTTGGATATTATAAAAATAGCTAATATGTTTACTTTAAATAATAAAATTTTCAAACCCTTAAGTAATTCTAAAAATGGTGAAGTAGATAGTGGAGTTTTGTTTTACTATTTTCAAAAGGATGACACCATTTGGGCTGATTATAGTGGTGGAGAGATTTTAAAAGGGCATTTGTTGGGAAAGTTTTTAGACGATGAAACAATTAGTTTTGTCTATCATCATATAAACAACAAAAATCAAATTAAAAATGGCAAATGTGTATCAAAAATCACATTAGATAAAAATGGTTTATTAAGACTTAGTGAACGGTGGCAGTGGCTTTGTGACGATATGTCTGAGGGAAAATCGGAACTTATAGAGGTAAAATAGACAAAAGGAGACAAGATGATAATGAAAGGAAAAAAGGGTTTAATAGTTGGAGTTGCCAACAATAAATCCATAGCATACGGTATAGCAAAAGCGTGCTATGATCAAGGTGCAAAGCTCGCCTTTACGTATTTGAACGAAGCATTGGAAAAAAGAGTTAGACCAATAGCTAAAGAGCTTGACAGTGATGCGGTTTATGAGCTTGATGTAAATAACCCAACTCATTTACAAAATCTCACAAAATCCATACAAAAAGATATTGGTAAGATTGATTTTGTTGTTCATGCGGTTGCTTTTGCTCCTCGAGCAGCTCTTGATGGAAATTTTATAGACACAACCAAAGAAGCCTTTGATATTGCCATGAACACTTCAGTTTACTCTTTAGTGAGCCTTACTAAAGCTTGTATAGACGTTATAAATGACGGCGGTTCCATTTTGACTTTATCTTATCTTGGTGGAGTAAAATATATCCCGCATTATAATGTAATGGGAGTTGCAAAAGCAGCTTTAGAAGCAAGTGTTAGGTATCTTGCGGTTGATTGCGGGAAAAGAGGTATAAGAGTAAATGCGATAAGTGCAGGTCCGATTAAAACTTTAGCTTCTAGTGGAATAGGGGATTTTAAAACTATACTAAAATGGAACGAAGCTAACTCTCCATTAAACAAAAACGTAACAACAAAAGAAGTAGGAAACAGTGGAATGTATCTTTTAAGTGATTTAAGCAAGGGAGTTACGGGAGAAATTCACTACGTAGATGCCGGATACAATATCATGGGAATGGGAGCAATAACAACAGATGAGAATGGCAAAACCATTATGTGTTGGGATGAAATAAAATAATAAAATTTTATAATAAAAAATCTACAAGTGAAGATGTTTTTACATGTAGAGTTTTTTACATGTAAAAATCGTTAGCGTAAGAAAAAAGTTCCTACGCTAATTTTTCATTTTTATATATACATGTAATATATCAATAGCCGCAGGAGTTATGCCACTGATATTGCTTGCGGCATGTAATGTTTTTGGTTGATGTTTTTTTAGTTTTTCTATGACTTCATTGCTAAGCCCTGATATGTTAAACGAAAAATCTTCGGGAATTTTTACGCTTAATTGCTCTTTCATTTTTTCGATTTGATCGTGTTGTTTTTGTATGTAGCTATGATATTTTGATTCTATTAAAATTTGCTCTTTAGCTCTTTTTGAGAAGTGTTTTAAATTTGGAGTTAAAGCGTCTAGTTTTTCTATGTTAAAACTAGACCTTGCTACTATTTTTTTCAAGCTTACTCTCTCTTTTATACCATCTTCTTTTAATTCTTGAAAAAAAGCTTGATTTTCCTTTGTGGGTGTGATGGTATTTTTTTCCAGATACTCCAAGCCTTCGCTTATTTGACGATTTAATTTGAGCACATTTTTGTGAGTTTCTTCATCAATAAGACCTAGCTTATATCCGTAGTTTGACAATCTTATATCTGCATTATCTTCACGCAAAAGCAAGCGATATTCTGCGCGTGAGGTAAACATACGATAAGGCTCATTTGTTCCTTTTGTAACCAAATCATCTATCATAACACCAATATAAGCTTCATCTCTTCTAAAAATTATAGGCTCTTTTTCATCGATAGCCAAAGTTGCATTGATGCCTGCCATTAAACCTTGTGCGGCTGCTTCTTCGTATCCTGTTGTTGCGTTTATTTGACCTGCTAAATACAATCCTTTTATCTTTTTGGTTTCAAGGGAGTGAAAAAGTTCTGTTGGGTCGTGGTAATCATACTCTATGGCGTACCCATGTCTTACAATTTTTGCGTTTTCAAGACCCTTTATAGTATGAATCATCTGAATTTGAACATCAGGTGGAAGAGAAGTTGTAAGGCCGTTTATATAGTATTCGGTTGCCTCTTTTGTTTGCGGTTCCACAAAAAGATGATGTCTCTCTTTATCGCTAAATCGGTTGATTTTATCTTCAATGCTTGGACAATATCTTGGTCCTATTCCTTCAATTTGACCCGTAAAAAGCGGGGCGCGATGAAAGTTGTTTTTGATAATTTCATGAGTTTTTGCATTTGTATAAGTTATAAAACATGGAAGTTGGTGAGGGTTAAACTCCTCTTTGTTTGTTCTAAAACTAAAAGGCGTGGGGTTTTTATCTCCTCCTTGGGGTTCCATAGAAGAAAAATTTATACTTTTTGCATCTATTCTAGCACATGTGCCGGTTTTTAATCTTCCCAATTTTAATCCATGTGATTTTAAAGAATCCGATAGCTTATTTGAAGCAAATTCTCCTGCACGACCTGCATGTTGTTTAAACTCTCCTATATGAATGAGTCCGTTTAAAAAAGTTCCCGTTGTGATTATCACTTTTTTTGCTAAATAACGATTTTGCAAATTGGTTCTCACACCCTTTATTTGCCCATTTTCAACTAAAATCTCATCAACCATCTCTTGTGCTACCGTTAAATTATCGGTATTTAAGATGATATTTCTCATGTAAACTCTATATCTATCCATATCTATTTGAGCTCTACTTCCTCTAACAGCAGGTCCTTTTGACTCGTTTAGCACTCTAAATTGTATTCCTGTTTTATCAGTTGTTAGTGCCATTTGTCCGCCAAGTGCATCTATCTCTTTGACTAAGTGACCTTTAGCCAGCCCGCCGATAGCTGGATTGCAGCTTGCGGCTCCTATTTGCTCTGCTAATATGCTTATAAGAAGTGTATTTTTCCCCATTTTTGCAGCTGCTAAACACGCCTCAATTCCCGCATGTCCACCGCCAACTACAATAATATCATATTTCATATTTTGCCTTAAAATGATTTTTTTAAACGCGATTATAACATAAAAGATTTAAAGAAGATAGGTTGCCCGTAAATACGGGCAAATTTTTAGTGAGCTTTAGGTTTTGAAGCGTAATTTACTAACATTTCAAACTGTTTTTTAGTAAGAATTTTTTTAACTTTTTGAATGCATTGTATATGTTTTTGAGTAAGTTTTACTTTTAGTGATGCAATTTTATTTATCAAATCTGATTGGCTTTTGAAATCATCATCTTTAAAAACAACATTCTCAGTCAGTTTTAACTCAAGCCCTCGTATCTCTTTAGCTATTTTTACAACTTTTGGAACTGTGGTTTTTTTAATAGCTTGTATTTTATCGATTTGATCTTTGCTTAGACCCAATGTGCTACTTTGCGGATGATGCAAAGTAAGCCCTACCATAAATGGAAGATTTTTAGTAATTAAAAAATAATCCTTAGGGAATTTTTCATGTGGAGCAAAAAAAGCCTTTTCCTTTGTCATTTGAGCCATTTTTTTATGCATTGCAGAAGGGTCAACGATCGGTTTTGCAAAAAGTGAAGCCCCTAAAGCTAAAAGCATTAAACTTGAAGTAAATATGTTAACTTTTTTCATTATAAATCCTTGTAAAAATATTTTGACTATTATATCATAAAAATAATCATTATCAAAATATATGCACAAAATAGCAGTTTTTTGGTATAATTTTGTCAAAATTTTTTACATGTAATTTTTTAGTTTTAATTAATGAATATAATGATAAATGTAAACTATCCCTATGAATTAATAAGCATAGCCTGATTTGTTCTTATGTTTTGTTTCAAGTAAATCAGACTAAGTGCGTGAAGTTGTTTGTTTATACTTTAAACTTCCCAAGCTCTTGATAAAGTTGATTTGCTAGTTTTGAAAGATTATCACTAGCGCTTCCAACCTCTTTTGCGCTTTTTGAGTTTACATTAGCTATATCATTTATAGTTTTAATTTGTGCTATGATATTATTAACCGAATTAGATGCTTTTTGATACTCTTGTGTGTTTTGAATGTTGTCGTTAATACTTTGATTGATAATTTGTACATTTTTATCAACCTCTTTTCTAAGTTTTTCTGATACATGTGAAGTATCTTCTACACCGCGAGCAGCATGATTTAAATCAGTACTTATATCATTAACGCTTTGAACGACCACATTGATAGTTGTATTTATCTCTGTAAGACTTTTTTGGGTTTTCTCTGCTAATTGTCTTACTTCATCAGCTACCACCGCAAAACCCCGCCCATGTTCTCCGGCACGTGCCGCTTCAATAGCAGCATTAAGCGCAAGAAGGTTTGTTTGATCGGCAATATCATTTATAACTGTTAATACATCTTTTACTTCAGCTGTGTTTTGGCTGGTTTGGCTAAGTCTATCGCTAAGCTCTAAGCCTCTTGTTGCAATTGTGTTTAACATATTGTTTAATTTACTCATCTCTTCTTTTATGGTGTCTAAATTGGCACCGGCATTTGTTAGGTTTTTACTATTTTTTTTAGCTACATTAAGAGTATGTTCAACATCTTCAACTACTCTCTCGCCTTTTGATACAGTGTCACCTATGAGTGCGGTCTCTTTTTGAACTCTTTTTCCAACTTCTAAAAAGGTATCTTTTAACTTAGTAGCAACATCTAAGTTTGTGTTACTCGTCTGCTTGGAGTTTGATATAAGAGTTTGAATTTTTTGTATAAAAGTATTTACATCTTTACTAATTTTTGATATCTCATCATTTCCTTTTGCAGTAAGTCTTTTTGTTAAGTCGCCTTCGCCTTCAGCTAAGTCATTTATCGTCTTGCCCAAACGATCTAAAGGTTTAAAAAGATAAGAGAGTAAAACCACCATAGCAACAATACTTAAAACTATGGATATAATAGCCAAAAAAATACTTGAGTTTAATTGTTCTTCTACGCCACCATAAGCCTCTTTTTTGTCTGCTGCGACAAATATCTTCCAATTAAGTAAAGGTACGTGGTCAAAAAATGCAACTTTAGAAACACCATTAAACTCATAATTCATTGTCCCCTTATCTTTTGAAAACATCTCTTTTTTTAAAGATGCTAAAGCGGGGCTTAGCTTATGCATTTGTTTACCTATAAGTGACTCTTTTGAATGGCTTATGATAAGAGCATCTTGATCTAAAAAGACTAATTTAGCACCTTTTGTTTTAAATTGTTCTACTTTTTTTGTTAAGCTTTTAAGAGAATAATCAACTCCAACAACACCAATAAATTTGCCATCTTGATTCAGTGGAATAACAAATGAAACAATTAAAGTTCCATCTTCCTCATCCTTAGCTACCTTAGAGACATAAAAATCATTTTTTTGTTTAGTATCTACATACCAATACATCTCTTTGGGGTTGTAATCATTAGGAGGTATCCAACCCCCACCATCAATAAAATCACCTTTTTCCAAAGCTATATATACATCGTTTGATTTTGTACTAACCATAGCACCTTTAAGTAGCTCGAAAACAGAGTTTCTATTTTCTAAGCCTTGTCTAACAATCGCTTGTGAAAGACCTTGTAAAAAGTTTCTGTTTTGTTCCGCCCACTCTTTTAAATTTATAGCATTCATTTGGGCTATATTTGTGAGTCTTAGTTCTACTTCTTGAGTAATCATCTCCTTGCTTTTGTTGTAAGAGGTAAAAGTAAAAAGTGTGTATCCAAGTGTCAATAAAATGACTATTGTCAAATATATTTTTGTTTTAAAGCCCATATCATATCCTTATTTAAAGTATTTGCGTAATTTTAACAAAAAAAAAAAAAA
>PDWI01009493.1_pt1 | contig 11152 bp, 10 predicted proteins | sample 1430891 | NCBI WGS metagenome assembly PDWI01 (sample SAMN01162508, study PRJNA174530) | Oral metagenome, whole genome shotgun sequencing project. | biome: Marine environment; feature: Marine mammal; material: Swab sample of the gingival sulcus; isolation source: swab sample of gingival sulcus... | reverse complement strand
GTAAGCGGAATCCCTAAGCGAAGTCTGGAACATAACAACAGCTAAATATAGCCAACCTTGTTTAGTAGGAATATATGTTATATCTCCCACATAAGCTTTATTGCAACTATTTGTGTAAAAATCTCTTTGTAATTTATTTGCGCAGATTGGTAAAGTGTGATTAGAAGTTGTTGTGATAACTTTAAATCTTCGTTTCATTTTTACTTTTAAATTCATCTGTTTTAAAGACTTAGCTATATATCTTCTTGATACTAAAACACCATAACTCTTTTCTAATACTGCTTTTAGCCTTCTAGTACCATAAGTATGATATGAAATCAAATATTTGCTTTAAAAGCTTATTGAAAGGCTTATCGATTTTAGGAGTAACACATCTATGCTTTAACCAATGATAATAGCTACTTCTTGTGATATTAAATAATTTACACATTAAAACTATATTGAAACTCTTAGAATGTTTTTTAACCCATGCATACTTTATAGAGTTTGCTAGCAAAGTATGCGGATGAGTTTTTTCTCACAGAGAGTGCAAGCACAAGAATATATCTCTTTCTTGTTTAAGGATTTTATTTTCAGCTCTTAATATCTTTAATTCTTTTAACATATCAGCTTCACTAACTTGTTTGCCATCTTGATTTGCAATAATGTTGTGTTCTTGCTTATAGACTCTGACCCAATTATAGACAGTTTTCTCATTAATACCTAAATACTAGGCTATTTGTGTAGCTGATTTTTCACTATTAAAAATTAATTCGACTGTTTCATTTTTAAACTCTTTTGAGTATTTACTTCTTGACATGACCTTTCCTTTATTTAGTTTATTATATCTAAGATGTTCTTAGATAAATTTGTCCTAAATATTGTTGGCAGATCACATCGAGAAGGTTTAAAATGACACTGCGAGATAAAGTGATATTTTTCTTCTTAATAAAAGCAAAACAAGAAACAAGAAACAACAAACTTACATCTTTGCATTTATATTATAAAATATCACCTTTGTTATTTATGGCTTTTACATCCAGTTGGTATCTTTCAATTCTCTTATCTTTCCTATTTGATAAGGGTATACCAAAGTTGAATATTTTATCTCAGAATCTAATACAGACTTTAAAAAAGAGATCAAAATGTTTTTATGCTTTTCACCTCCAAATATTTTCTTAAAAGCTAAGTCATTTTTAGGATCGGCGAATCTCATAATATGCTTTTTTTTAGGCACATTTAAAAAAGCAATTTAGATAAATCCAATCTAATACTTTACTAAACAATTATTTTCAGATATATTTATCCAAAAAGCTTGACCAGCTTTTAAATCCACTATTTCTTTTTTGGAATTATCATATGTTAACCATTTTGGCTTTTTCGAGTCACTGTTATCATGTAAATAGATTCCATAAACACACTTAGCAAGATTTCCACTGATAACTTCTTCAGGTGTTGTATCTACACGAGAATTAAGCATATGCCAACCTTTATCTAAAGTTTTAGTCTCTAGCACAGATTTTTTAATATCATCTTGGCAATAAGATGCATGTATTGGAGTTGGATTTTCTTCATTTGCATAAACCCATGCACTTTCTCCTTTTTGTATTGAAATTTTTGTAATTGGCTGATTAGTTAATGGCTCTTCACCCAGCCAAATACCATCTTTAAAAGAGTATCCTTTTTTATTTTTATTATCTATATAAAAAAATGTTTCAGATGAACCTATAAAATTCCAACCCTTTTTTAAAGGAATACTAACGGTTTTTGTACCTGTTTTACATTTGTGTTTATTGTATTCCTTGGCCGAATTAAAATTTTGGCTAACATCAGCATTGCCAAAAGCATTCATATAGTAACACACATTTTTGGCATTTTCTGGGACACCCATACATTTAGTATAAAATTTATTATCTAAAGCATTTTTTTGAACTTCATTATCGACTAGCACTTTGTCTAATCGCAAACTTACATAATAAACTAGATATTCTAAAATATTTTTTATAGATTTGTCACTATTTACACTTCTTGACTGGATTTTGTTGTCTTCGAAAGATGTTGGTCTTGGATCTGTAGCGAAATAAAGCCATTTGTTAAGCTTTAAAGTTTTATCAGCAGACACATCACCATGCCAATTTATAGACTTTAGATTCCACATACCAAGTGTCCAACCAGATGTTACTTTATCAAACCAAATGCTAGAGTGAGATGTTAACGGAGCAAAATAAAATTTATTTTTTGTATCTGTATAGATAAAAGGTGATGGCTCAAAGTTTTTAAGCGAAACACCATAATTACCCTCTGCAAACTTATTCTTTTCTCCTAAGAATGGTTTTTTGCCTAGGCTAACAAAGATATCCATCCAGCCTTTGGAGCTTACTCTGCCAAAGTGAATTGAATACTTTTTAGTAAAATTTGGTAGGAAAAAAGCAAAATTATTTTTATAGTCAATTTCGGATTCATAAGGAATAGAAGCTATAAATACAGAGTAAAAACCGTCTTTATAGTCATAAGTATTAGCTTTCGCTAGACCTCCTCTATCAGAGTATATGCTAGTATATTTAGGGCTAGATAAATCTGCTTGCAGAGCCGTAAAAAATAGTGCGTTTATAAAAAAAAGTTTAGTAATTTTTATCATGTTGAAATCCTTTAAGATATTACTAAAAGCTTCTTAAAGATTTTAGTAATATCCCCCTATTTAAAGGGGAATAAAAACAGTAAATGTTTATTTTGTAGGAGCATAAGTCCATGAGAAAGAGTAGTTACCGGCATCATCAACTCTTGCACTTATTTGAGTAGCTAAAAATGCTGCTTTTCCAGCACTTGTAATAGCAGGCTCAATTCTTTGGTCACCTGTGTGAGTCTTGATGTTATTAATTTGGAACATGCCCTTTTTATATTTCTTTACATCACCCATACCTAATTCTTTATCTAATGCATCATTTACAACCATAGAAGTCATCTCGCACGCAAGATAGCTTTCAGGTGTTGCAACTGTTATAACTTTAGGTCTTGGAGAAATAATCGGTCTCCTCTCAATTTTAGGAGTTGTTACGCCAGGTCTTCCTTCTTTCATATCTCTACCTATGACATCGTATGTTCTTTTTTGAGTACAACCAGTTTGAGTTTTGCCAGCATAGTCACCCCAGAAAGTAAAATATAAACCATCATTTTTACCATTTAGGTCATACGGAACAGTTACTGTAGTTTTTGAAAGATCGCCATATATGCTATCTATACCAGCTTCAGTTAAGTAGTCTGTTTGAGTAGTATCATCACCAGCTGGTGCAGGTCTAACAACAGGATTGTGACCAACATTTTCAAAAGCAGTCATAGGTATAGTCATAATAGCCTCTTTATTGGTTTCTTTTGCCACCATAGTTGCATATCCCGCAACCATATCATTTCCAACTGGCAAAGCCTCTGGAGTTGTATTTTTTGTGCTAAAAGTCCAATTTGGCAACGGATAACCATATTTATCAACACCAGCTAATAATCTAAATCTTCCAGCTAACTCAGGCTTGCTTATAATTTTGCTTATACCAGGAACTTCTATATTTGTTTCCTCAAAACTTGCAATTGGATAAAACTCTACATAACCTCTTTTAAATGACCTTGAAGCATTACCTGCTGTTTGTTGAGCATCAGATAAATTTACATTTAAGTTCTCTTCGTAGTTAGAGTCATCATCGCTTGTTAAGTAAACTTTTCCATCTTTACCCATAGCAATTTTAGCTTCCCATACATCTGAAGGTGAAAGAGCAACAATAAAGTCAACCTCTTGACTAGCTTCAAACTCTCTTATAACCCCTCTGTATAGTACCGAGTGAAGTAAGTCTGTATTTACCAACTTTAACTCAGTTTCAAATTTACCATCTGCATAATAAGCCGGAGCAACTAAAAACTGTCCTGTACCGTCTGTGGCTATCTTTGCCATACCTGATGTTGCTAATACTGTTGCAGCAACAGCTGAACTGATAAGAAATCTTTTCATAATAATCCTTTAGATTAATTTTGTTCTATGCATAGAACACTATCGTAAAGATAGTACAATAGTTTTTTAAAAAACCATTATACTATCTTCTAGCCCATCTTTTACTTGCAATTCACGAAAATAAAAGGGTCACTTGTCATTATATAATATTTTCCCTTAAATTTGTACCATTCTTGCTTTAAATAAACCATATTTTCTTTATTTTTAGCTTTAATTGAGTTTATAAGCACAACTTTTTCATCTGTTTTTTCTAAAACTTTTGAAATATTTATATCTTGAGCTATCAAATAATTTTTTATATATACACTATAGCTTTTATAAGAATTTAAAAACCTAAAAATAGGTAGGTTCATTTCATATAGAGCTTTAGCATTTTTACTTATAATATTTGTTTTATACTCATTATATCTATCCATGAAATCTTTAGATAAACTAATGTCTTGATTTGCAAATAATAATGACGAAAAACATAAAGAAAATAAAAACACCTTTCTCATTTTACATCACTTGATTTTAATAATTGAGATTTTTTCTTATTGAAAAGTATTTGAATAACCTCATCTTTTACATCTTTTAATGGCAAAATACGTGATTTATTTTTATTTTTAAAATAAATTCTAATAAATTTATCATCTTTTTTATATACAGATGACAATTCATTTTCTTTTAAATTATCAATAAGGAACATAAAATTTGGATTTAATTCCTTTGTTTGATAGTTTTTATACTCATTCACTTCCATTGGTACAGGTTGATTTTTATCTATATCATAATCTGATGCATTTTTTTCATCACTAAACATCACCACAAACAAATCTATAGTTTCAGACGTTTTAAATTTATCTTTATTTAAGGTGTAGTAAGAACCTATAACATCATCACCAATATTTTTAAGCTCAACATTGAAAAGTTTTTGTAACTCTTTACGATATAGTATATCCAAGAGCTCATTTTTTACTTCTTGCTTCTCCTTACTACTAATAGATGAAACAAATTTTTTTGCAAAATAGACTCTTTCTTTTTCTGACCTTAATAACTCTTTATTGTCAACAATAACACCTTTAGGCAGACTTGATTGTAAAATATCAAGCGGAACAGTGCCATTTAAATCAAAACTAATAGTCGTATCTGCTGAAAATAGTAACACTGGTACTAATGCAGAAAACAGAGCTTTTTTCATATCGATATCCTTTATTTATAATCTACATAAGTGATTTTTGGCATAATGTCACTTAAATGTAAACTATATGAACTCTTACCCTTAGTAACATTTAACTCTTTTGGAAAAGTAGGTGGATTAGGCGGATATATATCGTCTGAGATATTCTCCACAAATCTATTATCTTTATTAACAAAAAATGCAATTTTATCAAGTCTAACAACTTTTGCATTGAGTGGAACAAAAGAGCTATTTTTATCTAGCGTAACTTTTACCATATGATAACCATCTTTAGTTAGATTTGGATCAACCTTTGGCTTTTCATTAGTGTTAGGTTTAGGGCTAACATTTGGTTTTGGAATAACTTGCTCATTGGTTGAAGTAGATTTATTCGGCTTAGTTGTAGAAACCACTTTTGGACAATTATTACTACTACCACATTTGATAATATCTTTAGTTATCTCGACAATTTCATCTTTGCTTTTTCCATGTATATCTTTAAAATAAGCAATTTGGGTATATTTTAGCAATGCTAATCCCAAAGGTTCACCTGCTTGTTTTTTGTTCTTAAAAAGTTCAAAAACTTCTTTATGTGTTTTATTTTCATTTTCTACTATTTGCAACATACCATAAGCATAAGCTAATGCCTCAGCAACTCTCATATCGTTATTTTTACTAACATCAGAGTCTATAACATTTTTATAATGACCAATATCAAAAAACTTAGCGACAGCATCTTCACTAGTTGGCACTTTCGCAACAAAAGTAGAAAATGGATTTACATGCATTTTATCACTATTAGCATATAAATCGTAGCTTTTGATGCCATTAGCACTACCCAAATAACCACCCTTAACATGGATTAATCCATTAGTATTGAATTGGGTATTATTATCTGAATTACTAAAACTATATGAACCTCCACTCTTTACAGATGACTTATAATCATCACAAAAGACACTAGCATCAACGACATATGATATCCCTGATGCTATAATGGTTCTGCCATGAACTTTAGAACATTTACCCTTTTGATTATCTTGACTACTGCCCGCATTACTACTGCTACTTGTCTGAGTGTTTGTATTGCCATTATTTACTGGCAATTTCTCTTGCTCTTTTTTTTGTTCAACAGATTTTTCACCACCACCGCCACAACTAACAAGAGCGAAACTAGCCAATAGAGATATTGATAAATGTTTAAAATTCTTCAAAGCACTTCCTTATTGAGGTATAACTGTTTTGTAAGGATCAGCCTTTTTTTTACTTGGCTTTTCAGTCTTAGGCACTTCTTTGTCCTTAACCACTACTGTATAAGTCAAAGGGCCATCACATTTTGGACTAGTGATTTTGACTGGATATGAACCAGCTTTTTTAGAATCCACTTTCGGTGACACTTCAAAATCAGTTACTTTTTCTTTACCATTCAATAGAATAGAAAATATACTTTTATCAAAAGCTTTACCAGTCTCTAGTACAGTAGCTTTTACCGTACAAACTTTTGGAGTGTCATCATCACTACTACTGCTACCACAACCAGTTAGCATACCAGATAAAGCTAACACAGCTACTACTGAACCTATTTTGAACATTTTGTTCATGTTTTCTCCTTTAGGAATTTGCAAATTCTTTTGGACTTACAAGTATTATCTTTAAGATAAAGACATCTATGCCAAACCAATTACTCCCATTATTATTTTATTTAGTTAATACTCAAAAAAACTTACCTAACAAAATAAAATTATTTAAAAGTAAGCCACTTTATTAGAGACTAATGATAATATATATAGTATTAAAATTTACTTAAATGTTTGTTTGATATTGTCTAAATATTAAATTTTTTATTATTTTAACGCCAGTCTCGCATAAAAAAACACAATATTCATAAAAATATATTAAAATGTCATCCTAAAAGCTTAACAAATACAAGGATAACTTAGGTGGTTATTTTAGCAGTTCGGATGACAGCATTAGAACATACTAGACATAGAAGTGTTACAAATGCTTGTGTAAATTGGATTAGTGCTTTAATAGCTTACTCTTATCAAGAGAAGAAACCATCTATTAGGTTTTGTAATGATTTAATTGGAGGGGTTTGTTAAGCGAGATTGGCGTTATTTTAGCAAAGTAAGCCATAAAGATAACTAGGTAGCTATTTAAGCAGTTCCGTTGAAATAGTATTTTTTAATATAGCTAAATGGTATTTTTTCTTGCTCAATTCTTACATTTTTGCCATAATATTCATTTACTAATCTGTCATAAACCAATTTTTCATCTTGATTTAGATAAGACAAAGATTTTTCTTTGTTTTGAGTTTTTACCTCTACTTTTACATGTAAAAAATCTTCTAAAGTCAGAATATCCATAAAGATAGAATTGGTGTGTTTGTAATACTTTTTAAGATTTGATAAAATTGCAAAACCATCTAAGTCTATATCGCCCCAATAATATATTTGTTTATCAAAAAACCAATCTATATCTTTTAGAGCAGACACTCCATAGCCTTGTCCAAATATAACTATAGAGTCTTTTGTATCGGGAAACGAGAGAGTTGTTATTTTGTTTTCTATGATGAAGATTTTTTTACATGGTAAATTTAGAGTTTTAAATTCATCTAAAGTAATACTTATATCATTTAACCCGCCGATATAAAGTTTTGCATCTAATATCCTAAATCTTATTTGAATTTGTGGAAATTTAAAACCATATTTTTTCTCAAAAGCATGCTCTTTTAAGCTATTTAAAGCAGTTTGATTTTTTATATAAGAAACTAAAATATCTATAATTTTTTTGTATTTTTCTATAAATTTTGTATCGATATTTTTAAAACTTAATTCTCTTGTATAGATATTTGGGTTTGGGTTTTTAAGTAAATAATCACAAATTATCAACAACTCATCCCAAACATTTCTATATTCTAGTATCAAAAATGGCTTTTTTATAAAAAGATTTTTTAAGTTTAGATATTTACTTATTATTTTCTCATATATATGTACAAATTCTTTATACTCTTGTTCTTTGTTAACAATTTTTAAAAAATCATTTAAGCTATTAAAAATAATTTTTACAGGTATTTTTTGCTCCCCTAAGACTTTAAAAGATTTTTGCTCAAACATTAAATGAAAAGATGAATTTTCAAGTTTTTTTATACTGTACAAAATATGCTCATAATCCTCTTGAATATTTTTTTGCCTTGTTGTTCTGAGCTTTATAAAATAAGGAAAATACTCTATTTTTAACATGTAAGATATAAAAATATCACCTCTATCGTACAGTTTTTGACACTTTTTGATAAGAGAATTTATATCATAAAAATCACTCATTTTTATTCTTTTGATAATCTTCTATACTCATACTAACTAAACTTGAATCCATACCGTTTTCATTATGTACGAAATGTACACTTTTTACATATGGCTCTATAACATTTATTTTTTGTTTTGGTGTTATTACTAAGAGCTGGAGTTTTAATTTTTCAAATAGCCTCAAAGCATATCTTGTACTTTCGTCACTTCCTCTGCCAAAGGCTTCATCTATCATAACAAATCTAAAAGACCTGCTTTGAATTTTATCATATTCTAAGCCAAATTGATAAGCTAAAGATGAGGCTAAAACGGTGTAAGCTAATTTTTCTTTTTGACCACCTGACTTACCTCCGCTATGTGCATAAAACTCTTTTTGGCTTCCATCACTTATATATTTTTCTTCTGCTGAAAAATCAAACCAATTTCTAACATCACTAACAGTTTTTCTCCATTTTTTATCTATATCTACAAAATGTTCTCTGCCATTAAACCTACTAATTAACTCCTTTATTTGTAAAAATTTCTCTTCATCATAGCTATTATCATCGTTTATAGCCCCACTTGTTACAGATTTTAAAGTTTGTTTAAACTCTTTAATTTCAGCGATATTCGACCTTGCCGCAAGTAGTTGTATAAAAGTTCCTTCGTTGTACTCTATATCTTTTAAAGACAGGTTTATTTTTTCAATTTTTTGCTCTATTTGCCTAGCTTGTTCTTCTAAACTTGATTGAAGTATTACGACTCCTTGTATGGTTTTTTCTTTTAAAAGTTCTTTAAATTTTTTTTGCCATTTAGGAAGATTATCTTTTTTTAACTTATTTAGTTTTTCATTAAACTCGTTTATAGACTCGATTGAAGCATCAAAATCTTTTGATTCGCTTGGATACTCTCTTATAAAGTCACCCATATTTTGTATCAGTCTACTCATAAGCCTTTGCAATTTCTCACTTAAACTTTTAGAAGATTTATCAAGTTTTTCTTTCATCTGTTTTTGTGTTTGATTTATATTGTTTAAATTTAGTCTATTCTCGCTTGTTTTACTTTTTAAAATATCTAATTTTACTTTTATTTTTTCATCTAAAGTAGAGTTTGTCAGGGTTAAAATAACACCTCCTAGCTCATCAATTTTATCGTCAAAAGATTGCTCTAATCTCCCTATATCTTTGTTTTTTTCTTCAAGTTTACACTTATTCTCTTTTTCTAATTTTTCTTGTTTTGAGATATTTTCTTGCAAACTTTGTATTATATCATTTGAATTTTCAAGTTCATTTTTTTCTTCATTTAAATTCTCAATTTCTTTTGAGTATCTATACCAATTAATCTTCTCAAAGCTCTCATACTTTAAGATGTCTCTTAAAATTTCTTTTTTATCTAAAATTTTTCTTTTATCTTCTTTTGATTTTTCAATCTCACTTTCTAAGTGACCTATCTTCGCTCCCAATTTTTTTTGCTTACTTTGAAAAGTTTTAAGCTTTAGTGCATTATCCCAACCTAAAACCCATCTTGATTTATCATTTATATCATACCTATCATCTTTTTCATGGCGAACTAAGTTTGATTTAAACTGCCCCGTGATACTTAAGGCTTTTTTAAATCGCCTAAACTCTTCTAAGCTTTTTACACAAGAGATATTAAATCTAACATTAAGCTCATAATTTAGCCACTCAAAAAAGGGTGAATCAATTTTAAGTTCAAGTTTTTCAAGCATGGAATTTGGTATAGAATTTGACACAATTTCCTTTTTTGAATCCTTATCAACTTTTAGATAGATCAGTTTTCCTTGTAAATTTGTCTCATTAACATACTCGCTTACTTTATCATACAAGTTTTTATCTACTATCAAAGAGAGTGCAAAATTATGTAAAACCCGTTCAATCGCACCATTCCAGTTCTCATCTTTAACACTAATTAACTCGCCTACAAAAGGAAGTTCATTTCTATCTATATGTAAAAACGAAGCCATATTGTCACGAATTTTAGATATTTTTAATGGTATATTTGATGTGTAATTTTGAAGATATAATACCTCAATATCGAGTTCATCTTTTTGTTTTTTGTAATTTGTAACAGAAGTATTATCGTACATAATAGTATTTTCCAAAGATATAATTTTGGCATCAATACTATCATATTCTTTTTTGCATTCATCTTTTAAACTTAAAAATCTATGTTCGTTTGAGACCGCTAAAAATCCTAATTTCTTTATAAACTTATTGTATTTATCATTTTCTTCTTTTTTATTTTTAAGCTGCAAAGAAGCACTTTTTATTTCTTGTTGGATTTGATTTAATCTATCTCCTCCATTGTTTTTTAGTTCAATTTTCAAATCTACGAGTTTTTTAGAGATTTTATCTAGCTCTTCATTTAGGTATTTTTTAGAAGAGTTTGCTTTTTTTAATTCTAGTTTAAGCTCTTGTATTTTGGCATCTAATAACTCTTTTTTAAAATCTGCAAAATAGATATTTAAATTATCATTTTGAATATCTATATCTTTCAACTCTTTTTTGTAGTTATCATATAATTTTGAATTTTCTTGTATAGGCTCTAAAAGTTTGATTTGATTTTTTGCTTTTTGCACAAGTTCATAAGTATGATTTAAATCAGCAAAATTTGAACATAAAAGCTCTATTTGGTTATCTATATCACTAATTTCAAGCATATGCACTCTTATAAATTCAGTTAAATTTCCAATAGATTTTAGCGACACGGTTTGAT
>PDWI01009491.1_pt1 | contig 11153 bp, 7 predicted proteins | sample 1430891 | NCBI WGS metagenome assembly PDWI01 (sample SAMN01162508, study PRJNA174530) | Oral metagenome, whole genome shotgun sequencing project. | biome: Marine environment; feature: Marine mammal; material: Swab sample of the gingival sulcus; isolation source: swab sample of gingival sulcus... | reverse complement strand
GAGGTAAACCTTGAAAACCTGCCCATTGATAATTTGGCGCGGATGGAAATATACAGGGGAACAACTCCCGGGCGGTTTGGTATTTCGGGAATTGGAGGAGTTGTAAATCTGGTTACCAAGAGAAGCAAGGATTATTCTCAAAATGACTTTTCTTTGAGTTATGGAGACTACAATACACAGAAAATTAGCCTCTCCAGAACCTCCAAACAGGGCGCATTTGATTATCTCTTGTTTTTTAATAGAACTTCCAGTGACGGAGACTTTGAGTTCCTCGATGACAATGGAACTCCCATTATAAACACAGAGGATGATGAATGGGTAAAGAGGCAGAATAATGACCATAAGTCCTATACGGGAACTGTCAAGGCAGGCTGCACAAAAGAGGGATTCCGGCTGTCATTTATGGATAATTTTTTCTACAAAGACCAGGGAATGCCCGGGATGTACAATAACTCGGCAAAGCATATTCGATTTGATACATTTAAAAACATCTTTAACCTGACTCTTGACGGAGAGGGACTTCTTAACCACACCTTGTTTGCAAAACTCAACTTTTACTGGGCAATGAGGGATGACCATTTTAACAACATAAAGGGAGAAGACATGGGCATGGGGGGAGCCATGGAAACTCTTGGTCATTTCAATAGTTTTGGATTTGATTTTAATAATGAAATAATGTTTCCTCAGTTTTTCCAGTCAGTGAACCTCCTTCTGTCATTCCAGAGGGAACTCTATATGGCGGAGGAAAAAAACACCTACACAAAGTTTAAAGTGGAAAAGACCCCAACCCAGTATCGTGACCGATATGCCATAGTTATTGAGGATAATATAAATATATTCCATGATAGATTGCAGATAATGCCACAGTACAGATGGGAGTTTTGGGAGCAACAGTTTCAGGAGGAAAATGTTTATTTTGGAAAAACTGACATAAAGTTGGGGAACAAGAACCACTCGATCCATCAGGGGTTTCAAGTGGGCACGAGGTTTTTCCCATGGAGTAGGGAGTTTTATTTTAAAGTAAATTTTTGCAATGGTTTCCGTGCCCCAACATTTACCGAACTATTTGGAGAAAAGGGCTACATTATTGGAAATTCACAGCTCAAGCCTGAAGACTCTATTTCCAGGGACTTCGGGTTTGGCTATAAGCTAATCGAGGGAAATTTTTTCTTTAACTTTTTTACATTTGAGTATGCCTACTTTCAAAATAAAGTGGAAGATCTCATCGTTTTTATACACAACTCCCAGTGGACAATTAAGGCACAGAATATTGCCAAGGCAGATATTCGGGGACATGAATTTTCATTTGCAGCTCAAATGTTTAATCATATTAAGTTGAGTGGCAACTATACATTTCAGAAAGCAATGGATAGAAGCCCCATTCCATTTTATAATGGGAAATTTCTGCCATATCGACCTGTAAATGAGGCATCCGCTTCCATTAAAATATTTAACAAACGAGCATCTCTTAATTATGAGGTTAATCATATCGGCTCTAATTTTAGAGACAAGGCAAACTCCTCTTTTTACTATGTAAAGAAACGAACAATTCATGGGGCTTCCTTTGATATTTTAATATGGAAAAATTTGGCAGGTATAAAGAATTTAAAAGTTAATTTTGAGATAAAAAATCTTTCCGATAATCAAATTCGAGATGTGGCGGGCTACCCCCTTCCGGGCAGATCGATTTACTGCACTCTTTCGGGTAGTATATAAAGGGATAAATACAGATAAAAATGAAAGAGATATATAAAACTATACATACAATAAAAAGAAAATTTATCTCATATATATTTATGATGATAATGGCAACCTTTATAATTTCTTGTGAAAATTATGACTCTGAATTTTTGGGAATCCCTGTCCCCAATCCCTGGTTTGATCCCGAGCCTGAAGATTCAAGAGGAGGGCCCGCAACAAATGCCCTTTTTGTGGTAACCACGGATTACTCCACGGGCGCCTTTGCTGTCATAGATCTTAACTCTCTTGTTTCATATAAGTATGAACTCGGTGTTATACATCAAGATGCGGAAGCTCGGGTCTTCAATGGCTTGGTTTATGTTGTGAACAGATTGGGACGGGATAATATACAGATTCTCAACCCCAAGAATAAATATAAAACCATTCGTGAAATATCAATGAAAAGCCTTGCAGATACGGGTAACTGTAATCCCCATGACATCGTTGTGGTGGAGCCGGATAGAGCCTATGTTTCCCGATATGGTGAAAAGACTATGTGGATAATCAATCCTCAAAGCGGAAAAAAAACAGGAGAGATTGACCTCTCTGGCTATGCTGCTCCCGATGCCCATGGCTTGCCTAGGATGTCAACCATGTATTATCATAAGGAGGCCAAGCGACTCTTTGTAACAGCACAAAGACTAAAGGAGGATTGGCATATATCCAATTATAGCTCGATTTTGGTCATAGATGTTGATAAAAACAGTGCTAAATATAATCAGGTTATTAAGGAGATTAAACTTCAAGAAGTTAGTTGGGGCATGAATGCCACAGATCCCTATACCAATCTCAGGTTTGTTCCTGCTTCGATGTGGGATCCCAAGGGTGCCACTCCAGCTGAAAAAACACATGATCATCTTTTTGTGTCATGCACCGGGAATTTTGGTTTCTTCTTTGAGTTAGACTGCGGTATAGTTGCAATAGATGTTCAGGAGATGAAAATGGCGAAGGGATATGATAAGAAGGGATATGTTCTCTGTGAGACAACTGCAGAAACGGAACTGACTGAATTTGTAATAAAGAGTAAAACCGAGGGCTATGCCACAACTTCCGACTCGAAGTTTAAATCAAAACTCTTAAAGTTTAATCCCTCCACCGGGGAAGTCATTAAAACAATAAGAAGCGATGATGGTGAATTCGGCTATCTCTGGACTCTTGCCATTGATAGAACTTCGGGCAGACTTTTTGTATGTGATAGGAATAATCTGGATCCGGGAGTTCGTGTATATGATACGAATAAAAATGATAAAGAGCTAAACGGTGGAATGCCTATAAATGTGGGGCTCCCCCCCTTTGACCTTCAGTTTATTAAATAGCTTTAAATTTTATGCCACAACTCCTCGCTTTAACTTGTCTTATACTATTTAAAACAATAGTTCCTGTTCGGAGATAAGGCTATTATCCATTCCGAGATGGTCAAATGCCAGTTGGGTTACCATTCTGCCGCGGGAGGTTCTTTTCAGCAGACCGCTTTGAACGAGGAATGGCTCATAGTAATCTTCAATGGTGTCCGTCTCTTCGCCCACGGAAATGGCAATGGTTTTGAGACCCACGGGACCGCCATTGAATTTCTCAATGATTGACCGCAGAATCTTTCTGTCCATTTCATCGAGCCCCTTTTCATCAATATCCAGTTTCTCCAGTGCATATTTGGTTGTATCAATATCAATGGAGTCTTTGCCATTGACCACTGCGAAGTCGGCAACCCGGTTTACAAGGCGGTTCACTATCCGAGGCGTTTTGCGGGAACGCTTTGCTATTTCAAGGGCTGCGGCATCTTCAATGGGAATATTGAGAATGCCCGCAGTTCTCCTTGCAATTAGCTGCAATTCCTCATAGTTGTAAAAGTCGAATCTCAGGGGAATGCCAAAGCGGTCACGAAGGGCTGCGGTGAGAAGTCCCGTTCTGGTTGTGGCTCCCACAAGCGTAAAGGGCTCAAGATTGAGTTTTATGCTCTTGGCTCCTATACCCTGACCTATGATAATATCAATGGAAAGATCCTCCATGGCAGGGTAGAGAATTTCTTCGATTGCCGGAGACAGCCTGTGTATTTCATCGATGAAGAGAACATCATTGGCTTCCAGGCCGGTCAGTATCGAGGCGAGATCTCCTGCCTTATCAATCACCGGTGCCGAGGTTGCCTTTATGTTCACTCCCATTTCATGGGCAGTGATAAACGCCAAGGTGGTCTTGCCCAGCCCCGGTGGCCCGGAAAGGAGAATATGGTCCAGAGGTTTCTTTCGCAACTTTGCAGACTCAATAAAAACCTTAAGATTTTCAGTTACCTTTTTTTGTCCGATAAATTCCTCAAGAGAGGAGGGACGGAGCTCACTTCTATCTGTTGCTTCGTCTTCCACTATTTTCTGTGAATCCAAAATTCTCGTTATATCCTCCATTTTATTTTGCTTCTTGGTTCTTATACTTTATTAGGGTTTTAATTATGGACTCGGGTGTTTTGAGGGAGACCAGTTTATTTCTTAGCTCTTCATTTTTAAGTAATTTGGCTATATTGGCAAGTGTCTTTATGTGTTGGGAAAGCCTGTTTTGGGGAACGATTAGCATTACAACGATTTGTACCGCCTTGCCATCAATAGAATCGAAGTCCATGCCCTTGGGTAAAATGGCAAGAATTGCCGTAACTTCAGAAACATTAGAACAGGTGCAATGAGGTATGGCAACTCCATTGCCAATACCGGTACTCATTGATTTTTCTCTTTCAATAAGAGAGTCGAGAATGTTTTGGGAATTTTCCTTGGCAATATACTTGTATTTTACTGCTGAAGCCACAAGTTCATCAATGAGTTCCCACTTCCCCTTTGATGAGGGATTTACTATTATGTTGTTTTTCTTTAAATTGGTCAGTAAGCTCATTTCTGTTCCCTCTCTCAATTGTATCTTATATCATAAAGAGTTTATTAGTCAAGTATATTGAGATAAAAGTTTCCTTTTTAAAGCTCTATCAATGCTTTATTGAAGAAATGGATTGTTTCGTTTTTCCTGACCGATGGTGGTTGTGGGACCATGCCCGGGAAATACCTTCGTTGAATCCGGCATGGTAAACAGGTGTTTTCTGATAGAGCCAAGTAACTCTTTCATGTTGCCACCCGGGAGGTCTGTCCGTCCGATTGAGTATTGGAATAGTACATCTCCTGCAAAGAGAACATCATTGATTTTTATGGAAACCGAGCCCTTTGAATGTCCCGGAGTGTGAAAAAACTTCAGTTTAAGTCCAATAAACTCCTTCTCTCCACTGAGCGGGAGGTTGTGGTCAACTGTAATTTTTCCCGGATTTTTCACACCAAACATCTGTGCCTGCATGGATAAACCTTCGAGAAGAGGGTTGTCAAGGCTGTTCATGTAAAATGGAATTTCGAATTCACTTTTGAGAATATTCACTCCCTGCACATGGTCAATATGTCCATGTGTCGCCAAAATTGCTTCGGGCCGGAGGTTATTTGACCTTATGTGCTCAATAATAAATCTCACATCGCTCCCGGGGTCAATAATGAGAGCCTTCTCTCCATTAATAATGATATAGGAGTTTACCATAAATGGTCCATTGGGATGGGTGATAACTTCCATATTATCCTCCTCTTTTAGATTTGCCACTCTAATCATCATCTTGCTTTATTTCAATGTTTTTTCTCTTTTAGTATGTGCATGTGAAGGGTAGCAGATTGATGAGGGAAGCTTCGTCACAACAGTTTTACTTTTTTATAAAATTCTTAAAAAGAAGTTGACAAAAAAGACAGTTCGATTTATATGGTATTATGTTTTAATAAATAATCAAAGGAGAACAATATGAAAACAAATAAGTTTATTTTTTCACCACTCATCTTTCTTTCATCTCTGGGAGCGGGTGGAATTGCCGTAGCCCCCTTCGCTTTTTTACAATACACTTTTCATAAGGGTAAGGGGCTTGTTCAATACAGCCACATAAACTGGGCAAATCTTTCGGGATTCCAATACGCCTTGTTCAATGTTTTACTGTCTGTTATGGTTCTTTTTGCCATAATACACATAGTTCTTGTCCTTTTTCACACTGTTAAGTTTGTAAAGTGGTTAGGCTCGGACAGTCATAAGGAAATGTTGAACAATCCCATTGCAAATGCAGCTCTAATGACTCCCATAATAAGCTACACCATGACAATGAATGTCTTTATTGGTCCCATTCGTTTCTTTGTAAAGCCTCTTGCAGAAAATCTGCAGAGTTTCATGTTTCCCGCATTTCTGGTTTGGTCCATTATATGGATTTTTGCCATCTATATGGGAATCAAGTTAATAAGAATTTCATTCATTAAGAGTTTCGATGTTAGTAAGATAAACTTCGGCTGGTTGCTCCATCCATTTGCTCTTGGAATGGTAACGGTTACCGGAATGGGGATTGCTGCCATGTCACATGAAGCTTCCCTTGCCAACACTGCGGCATTTATGTCTCTTGTAACGGGAACCATGGGCTTTTTCTTGCTCACTGTCAAGCTACATGCAATATTCAAAAGTCACTTTGATGCTCAGGGGCTTCCGGAGCGACAATTTCTTCCCAGCTATTTAATTGTTGTTCCCAATATAACCCTCTATGCAATAAGTCTTTTCCGTTTTGCACACTATGCAAATCACCAGCATGGCCTGGATATGTCTGTATTTACATTTGTTATCATGTCGCTTTTCTTTGCCTTTGAGACATGGTATATGCTTTTTGGACTGGCTCTCCTTTTAGACTATCTGAAAAATCATTTCTTTTCAGGGGAGTTCTATGTTACTCAGTGGGGATTTGTCTGTCCTGTGGTTGCCTATTCAGTTTTGGCGAGCTTTATGTATAAAGTCTTCGCAGCCTCCATATTTTTCTATGGAATTGCTCTGTTCTTTGCAACATTGGCTGTTGTCCTCTTCTTTGTTTTGCTTAACAGACAGAGGGGATGTTCGGGCATTTTTCTCACAAAAGGCAAAAGTGAATGTATGTAAGTTTTAACCTCCTGTAAAATATTCAAGGGAAGCCCTGAGAGGGGCTTCCCTTGTAGTTTGGAGATAGTATAATAACTTTTTGGTTAAATGCAGTTTCTTGAATGCCATTATCCTTTAAGGCGTTTCTTCCAAATTTTATCAATTTAGTATATTTGCTGTCTGTTTTTTATCCTCTATATAATTAATAATTATTTTGCTAAAAAGGTGTTACTCGCCACAATTTGTTGAAACATTTCACTAATTATAGATTTAGAGTACTCCCCCCTAACCCTCAGAATTAAAAAACTCAACGAAACCCTGAACCGAATTTCTGATGAAAATCCTTTCCCTTATCACAAAGCCCTCCCCAAAGGAATGCATATCTTTTATTAAAGGGTCTTTCTCAATCATCAAATCTATGGTGTCCTCAATAAAGTTGGGCTCCCCCTGCCTGTCCATGACAGACCGAATGGTTTCTCCCCAGAACTCCACCTGATCCTTTGCCCTGCGATAGACCTCTTTCGGGTTCTCGGTCATGCCAAAGTGACCGAAACAGGCTCTGTCATGCTCCGCCTCAATAACCCTGTCAATACTCCCGACAAAGGTATCCATGAAGAATCGTGGAGGAGTGGCAGGTCTCAAATAGAAGTCATCTCCTCCCTTATTGAAGAAAACTCCCGCAACCTCTCCTGCATAGAGCATGTCTTGGTGGAGATAGCTCACATGGTGAGCCGCATGACCGGGAGTCATAATGGGAGTAATTCCAAAGTCATTAAAGTCTTCCGCATCTATGAGATTTTTTTCGGGAACGGCGATGATTTCTCCATACCCCTCGGCAAGAGCCCCCAAGACCTTCAGACTTCCCTTCCATAAATTCTCTGGCGAAATAAGGTGCTTCAACCCCTTACGATGAACCACAACCGGCGTATCGGGGAAATGCTTAACCAATTCTCCCGCACCTCCGGCATGGTCGATATGAATATGAGTGAGCAAAATAAAATCAATGTGGTCAACCTCCAGAGCCTTCAAAGACTCAAGGAGAATGGGCATGGACGAAAGAGTCCCCACATCCACCAAAAAAGTCTTCTCCCCCTTATAAACCAAAGAGTTTACAAATCTGTCAAAGCCCGGCATATTTTGTTTCAAGGCAACCAGATAGAGATTGTCTCTTAACTTGGTGATGTTTTCCATTCCCCACTCCTTCGGTTTCGATTTATTATAATTTGGGCATATCGGTTTACTACGCCCCCTTTCTTCCTCTAAGAGAATAACAGGACTGTTCCGCATCTTTACAATCGCTTTTTCAGGACGAAATGATGTCGGCGTTGCACATCCTGTGCAACGCCGACTCTTATGCGGTCTCGCTCCAACTCCTACAAAAAACTACAAAGCCTATACCTCTAAGAGAATGGACTCGTCTATCTCCTCAAGGTTTTCGCAGCCCGTCAGTATCATCGCTTTCTTTAACTCTTCCCTAACCAAGTTTAGATAAAAGGCAACTCCCTCCTCACCCTTACCTATTGCAGCGGTCGCCACCGGTCTTCCAATTAGAACAAAGTCCGCTCCAAGGGCAAGAGCCTTGATGATGTCAACGCCATTGCGAAACCCGCCGTCAACCATGACCGTCATATCATCGCCAACAACTGAAACAATATCCTTGAGCACATCGAATGAACCGGGCATGTGGTCAAGAACCCGCCCTCCATGGTTAGACACAACAATTCCGTCCATACCTGCTTCGGCTGCCAACTCGGCATCTTTGGGATTCATAATCCCCTTGAGAATAAATGGCAAGGAGGTTGCCCCTCTCAACTCCTTCAGGTCTTCAAAGCTCTTGGGAGCAACGGCTTGATTTTTCATAGCCATTGTCTTAAAGACAACCGCATCGATGTCAACTCCCACTGCAAGGACAGATGCCTCCCGGGCAGCCTCTATTCGTTTTATGATTTCTCCATTGTCTGCCCGGGGCTTAAATATGGGAATTCCCTGACCGGAATTTTCAGAAAGAGCTTGAAGACCTATCTTGTACTTCTCAGGGCTGGCTCCGTCACCAACCATTGCCAGAGTTCCGGCATTGATGCAGCCCGCAACAACAGCCCGATTGTACTCCAGCTCTTCCATGGCAGCATACATATTGGTAACCGTTCCCGTTATGGGGGCTGCCAAAACGGGCAGTGCTATTTTATTCCCAAAGAGGTCGGCTTCGGTGTTGGGGTTTCTTTTGTTATGTATGAGCCTCGTTAGTATTTTATATTTCTTGCCTGATTCTACATTCCTTCTAAAGGACTCTCCCGTTCCAATGCTCCCCATGCCGGGAACACCGGTGGGGCAACTCCTGCCATCGCAGTTATCACAGACAAAACAGACCTTCTTAAACTTTTGCCGAGCCGCCAACTCAATGATTTCCATTGTTAGTTCAGGTTCATCGGTTGTTTCAATGGAGATGGTTTCTCGACACTCCTTGGCAATGGACTCAGCTTCTTTGAGAGAGTCTGCAACCACAATGATGTTTCCGGCTTTTTCCACATTGGAGCGAGGCTTCTTAATGGTATCTCCAACCTTAACATTGAGAAAAATCTCCTCCACTCCGGAAATCTTCAAAGCCCTGTCCAGGCCGGAAATCTTCTTCACAACTCCCGGCTCTGCCAAAATAGCCCTCTCAATGGAAACCCTATTCTTCACCGGTTCCAAATTGCCCGGCTCCTGACCAAGGGCAACTTCTATCATTGCCCGCATGAGATTCACGCCGGTTGAAAGAGGGTATGTGTAGGAGGACATGAAACCTCCCGAAAGCCTTGCTGCCAGCTCTCCAATCATCACCCCCTTTGGGGTAACCTTGATGTCACCCTTGGCAGCCCCTATGGTAATTCCCAATGCCCGAATGCCCCTTGACATAACGGCCTTCGCTTCCTCGATAGTTTTATCATCCATGGCAGAGGGCATGTTATGACCGGTTTCGATAAAGTGGGGAGGCATCTCAATGATTCTGTCTGCAATGCCCGTAAAGGTTATCTCCCCATTATAGACAATGGCATCAATGGATAGCTCGGGGCCTTCCATAAACTCCTCAATAATAAGCTCCCCGCTTGGAGAGGCATTCTTTGCGAATTGAAAGGCATCGGAAATCTGGTTGGCATGGTCTATGCGCATCACCCCCCTTGCCCCCATGTTGTCCGAAGGCTTGAGAACCAAAGGGAAGCCAAGCTCCTTGCATGCAGACTTGGCATCGGAGAGAGACCAGACGGGAATAAAATTGGGAGAGGGAACATTATTTTCTTGGAAACGGGTTCGCATCTTGATTTTATTGGTGGCAGCCTGTGCATCTTCAAACTTAATACCGGGCAGGTTTAGGGCACTGGCAACGGCAGCAACGGTCATGGAGGCATCGGTTCCCACTGTGAGAACCCCATGGATGGGCGTTCGTTCATTCTGTCGCTTGGCAATACGAACCGAACCCTCGATGTCCTTGGTACTCATAATGAGGGGTATGTGAGCCTCCTTCATTCCCGGAGTCTCGGGGTTATAGTCGGTCACAATGACCTGTAAGCCCATCTCCTTGGCACAGCTTATGACAGGCAACTGAAGGAGCCCTCCTCCTATTACCATTATGGTTTTCTTCATACCACACTCCAATAAATTGCCCAAACAATAGCTTCTGCGGCCGATTAAGTCAATAAAAATCTTTTATCTCAGAGGGGAGTTCGTTAAGAATTATTTTGAATTTTCATTTATATTGAGCTTGAATGTTTAATAAAATGTCTAATAGAAAAGTTTTGGGCGTGCCCCTTGAGGCAATAGGAATGCTCATTATGGAATTATGAATTAATTTTGTTATGCCGGAAACTTCCAATCTTGAAGTTTCTTTAAGTTAGATAGACTTCAATGGGAAACTATAAATTTTACCAAGTCCTAGAGAGCAATCAACATAAATTCCTAGTTGCCTCAAGGGTCGTGCTTTGCAGGGCTCCGCCTTTCGGCTACGGTCAAATCCCCCTTTATCCCCTTGGTGGGAGAATAAAAAGCAGGAGTTCGTAAAATACAACGAAAGACACAACTTTTATATCCTCCATGGAGAATAAAGGGGATTTGACTGCTACGCACCCCTACAATCACTCACGCAGGATGAACAAAAGGTTTCAGAGACTGATATGGTAAGAACCTTGTTTTTTTTATTTTACTTTTTTTGACTTGGTCTCAAAGTTAAAACCTAACAGTCTTCCTATAAAAATATACAAAAAAAGTTGATTTTAAAGTTGATTTTTTTGTATATTTTTATACAATGTAATTATAAAACAATTTGAAGACCTTAGTTTTGTTGATGATTAGAGATTAAATTTTTTATCATTGAAAATACAGTTGAGACTAATGGAAAAATTTGACCCTTTCCTAATTTTTGGGATATATTTATCCATCAAAAATAGACTCTATCTCTTTAAAATTAAACTGTTGCAATATCTTCAACCTAAGATATT
>PDWI01009490.1_pt1 | contig 11153 bp, 10 predicted proteins | sample 1430891 | NCBI WGS metagenome assembly PDWI01 (sample SAMN01162508, study PRJNA174530) | Oral metagenome, whole genome shotgun sequencing project. | biome: Marine environment; feature: Marine mammal; material: Swab sample of the gingival sulcus; isolation source: swab sample of gingival sulcus... | reverse complement strand
GATGACGATAGAAGTCCTTGGTCAAAAGCCGAGGCTAATTTCTCAAAATCAGCCTCATTTAAATTGTTCACTAATGCTTCCTTTTCCTTTGCTTCTAGACCGTCATAGTGTTTTATAATATGTTCTTGCTTTAAATCAAGCAATTTATCTTTTAATTTACTATTCATAAAGTGGAAAATCCTTACATAATTTATCTACTCTTCCAATAAGCTTTTCTTCAGCTTCTTCTTGCTTCAAACATTTTACGATAATATCCGCTATTTCTACCATTTCTTCACTGCCCATTCCTCTGGTACTTAGCGCTGGCGTTCCTATTCTTATGCCACTAGTCACAAAGGGAGAACGCGTCTCTCCAGGGATGGTATTCTTATTCACTGTTATATGAACTCTTCCAAGCATAGCTTCCGCTTCTTTACCGCTGATCCAGTCCGAGCCTAGGTCTAATAGCATCATGTGGTTATCCGTTCCATTAGAAACTAGCTTCATGCCCCTTTCCATCAAACTATCAGCTAAGACTTTTGCGTTATCAACTATTAGCTTTTGATAGTCTTTAAATTCAGGCTCTAAGGCTTCTTTAAAAGAGACTGCTTTAGCAGCTATAATGTGTTCTAGTGGTCCCCCTTGAAGACCAGGAAACATCGCTTTATCAATCGCTTTAGCATATTCTTTTTTGCATAATATAGCACCACCTCTAGGACCTCTTAAGGTCTTGTGCGTAGTGGTAGTTACCACATGAGCATACTCACAAGGGTTCTGATGAAGACCAGCTGCTACGAGTCCTGCTATATGAGCCATATCTACCATTAGTAGAGCGCCTACCTCATCTGCTATTTCTCTAAACCTTTTAAAGTCAATCTTTCTAGGATATGCAGAAGCACCAGCCACTATCAATTTTGGCTTATGCTCCTTCGCTAATCTTAGTACTTGATCATAGTCTATTAACTCTGTTTCCATATCTAAACCATAAGATACAAAGTTAAAGAACAGTCCAGAAATATTAACTGGAGAACCATGAGTTAAGTGACCGCCGTTAGAAAGATCCATCCCTAGAACCGTATCTCCTGGTTCTAAGAGCGCCAAATAAACACCTATGTTCGCATTTGCGCCAGCATGCGGCTGTACATTTGCATGCTCTGCTCCATATAATTTTTTTAGCCTCTCAATAGCCAAGTCTTCACTTCTATCTACTTCTTGGCATCCACCATAATAACGCTTCTCTGGGTAGCCCTCTGCATATTTATTGGTTAAAACCGTTCCCATAGCCTCTAAAACTGCTTTTGAAACAAAATTCTCAGAAGCTATCAGTTCCAATCCATCTTGTTGTCTTTTCAATTCACTATTTATGATCTCATATATTTCAGGGTCTGCTTTTTTTAAATTTTTCAGCTGGTTCATACGCCCTCCTTTTAGCAAGCATAATTCTTGCCACTTATTTTATAATTTTTATAATTTTACTGTCAGAAAACTCGCCGTGCGTTCTAGCCGTAATTACTTTATCTGCTATAAATCGAAATGCGAAGAACAATACTAAAGTTCCCGCTAAAATATACCAGTTATATGTTTGGGGTAGGAATGTTCTAGCAGTCATAAAAATGATCAAAGACAAAATAGCAGGCAAGAAGAAAATGAACGCATTCAAACCTTCTAAAGCATTGGGCATTTCAATCATCACTAAGTCGCCTTCTTTTGCATTTATATCATTCTTGCAACTTACTTTTTTTAGTGATCCGAGACCGGACACTTGTGGGGGTGCGCCACCTCAACATCCACCGATTGGTTTCTTTAGGTAGTATGATACGATTGCTCTATCATTTTTTATCTTTTCTACCGTTCCCTTATATTCCATATATATCTCCTTTCAAGTATCACATTTTGCTTTACTTGAAATTTATACCCAATTCTTCTAATTGTGAAGCATCCACCAAATCCGGGGCATTTGACATAGGACAAATAGCGCTTTGATTTTTAGGAAAGGCGATAACATCTTTTATATTATCTGTTCCAGCTAGCAACATGACAAATCTGTCTAAACCGAAGGCAATTCCACCATGTGGCGGTGTTCCATATTTTAATGCATCGACAAAGAAACCGAACCTATCGTTAATATCTTCATCTTTAAAACCTAAGGCATTAAATACTTTTTTCTGTATCTCTTCATTGTGGATTCTGATACTTCCTCCACCCATTTCATAACCATTACAAACAAAGTCATAAGCCTCTGCTCTTACTTTGCCATCATCAACCCCAATCAAATCGTAATCTTCTGGGTTTGGCATAGTAAATGGGTGATGCATAGCATAGTATCTTCCACTCTCTTCATCATATTCAAACATCGGGAAGTCCACTATCCAAAGAACATCATAAACATCCTTATCAATCAGATCAAACTTATTGGCAATATCTAGTCTTAAACCACCTAATGCCGTGTTTACAACCTGTCTCTTATCAGCAACAATCAGCATAGAGTCACCAATCTTAGCTCCTGCTTTTTCACATGCTGCTTTTAAAAGTTCTTGGCTGACAAACTTGCTTACAGACGATTCAATTTCACCCTCTTTGTAGTGAATCCAAACCATCCCCTTAGCACCGTATTTTTTTGCTGTTTTTTCTAAATTTTTAATGTATTTTTTGCTGATAAGTTCTGAGCCTTTTTCCACCACGATACCCTTGATGACGCCACCATCTTTAACACAAGAGTCAAAGACATTGAAACCAGTATCGTTTAACACATCACTCAAATCTTTTAAAAGCATACCAAATCTTCTATCCGGTTTATCACTTCCATAATCACGCATCGCATCTTTATAAGTCATTTTTGGAATTTCGTTTGGCAAATCGTAATCGATGATATCTTTAAAAGCCTTCTTAATCATATTTTCAGCCATCCTCATGACATCTTCTTTTTGTACAAAGGACATTTCCATATCTATCTGAGTAAACTCTGGCTGTCTATCCGCTCTCAAGTCCTCATCTCTGAAACACTTCGCTACTTGATAGTACCTATCCAAAGACGAAATCATCAGTAATTGCTTGAAAATTTGAGGACTTTGAGGAAGTGCATAAAAGGCCTCTTCATGTAACCTTGAAGGAACGAGATAATCTCTAGCGCCCTCTGGGGTAGATTTACCAAGCATAGGAGTCTCAACATCTGTGAAACCGTTTTCATTCATAAATGAGCGTATAGACCAAACTAAATCCGATCTCAGCTTTAAATTCTTTTGCATAAATGGTTTTCTTAAATCTAAGTATCGATATTGGAGTCTTGTTTGCTCGCTCGCTGTATCATCATCCAAGATGTGAATCGGCGGTGTTAGAGAAGAAGAATATACGTAAATATCATCTAATAAAACTTCTATTTCTCCAGTAGGAATATCCTTATTTATGGCAGAACGCTCTCTGACTTTTCCCTTAATACAAATCACATATTCAGAGCCTAGATTCTTTGCCTTATTTTTTAATTCTTCACTAGCATCCTCGTCCACAACTAATTGAATGATGCCTGTTTTATCTCTAAGGTCTATGAAGCTTAGAGCTCCTAAATTTCTCTTTTTAGCAACCCACCCTTTTAAAATAACTTCTTTACCCAAAGAGTCTTTTCTCATAGTTCCGCACATATAACTGCGTTCTTGGATATAAAATTTTTCCATGTTTTACTTCCTTTCTGGTATATCGTAAAGTATATACAATACCAATAATCTGTTTAAATCTTCTTTTTCTTACTAAATCTTCTCAAGTATATGTTCATCAGTAAACTGATCGCTATCATATTTGTGAGCAAAGAGGAACCACCGTAGCTTATAAAGGGTAGCGTAATTCCTGTAACTGGCATCAAATCCATGGTCATAGCAATATTTTCAAAAATCTGAGAGGCAAACATAAATAGTACACCCATTGCTATATAGGAACCAAATTCATCCTTTGAGGAGAAGGATATGACTAAACAGCGATTGATCATTAAAAAATACAATATTATAACTGATATTCCGCCTACAAAGCCTAATTCTTCCACCAGCACAGGGAAGATAAAATCGGATATTTTAACGGGCAAATAGTTATTTTTACTGAAAGCGCCATTATATAGACCTTGTCCACTAGCTCCCCCTGAACCCATGGTTATCTTTGACATTTCTACCTGTCTATTTTCCTCAGTTATGACATTTTCAGTGCTGAGAAATGAAGTTACTCTATCCTTCTGATAGTCTCCTAGCATACTGTAGATGATAGGCAGAGATAAAATACCTATTAGTATCATAATAATTATCATTTTAGGCTTTATCTTAGTGACAAAAATCATTCCCGCAAATATAATGAAAAATACCATCATCGTTCCAAAGTCTGGTTGTTTAAACAAAAGAACAAAGAATGGCATTGATAAGACTAGGGTCAGCGCTATGTATTGAAGCGAATTGATCTTATCTTTTATCCTCTCAAAGTAGGAAGCGTAGAATATGATGAAGCCAATTTTAGAAATTTCAGAAGTTTGGAATTTAATAAAACGTAAGTCAATCCAACTTCTCGCATTATTCTGCACCACGCCCAAGCCAGGAATATATACCAAGAGGAGAAAAAATATGGATACAATATAAACAAGTATATACAACTTATGGAGTAATCTATAGTCTACAAGTAAAAAGGCAGACATAAATAGAAGCCCCATAAAAAGACTAAGTAATTGAATTTTAAGTTCATTACTTGCCCCATATATATTTACGCCAGTTATGCTCGATATCATCACACAACCAAAGGTAACTAACGCCAAAACGATGGCGATTAATCGCATATCAAAATGTTTAAATATTAATTTCATTATTATAAACCTAAAAAATACTAAACTAGTTTTTTCTCTTTAGTTCTTTAATAGGAATATTTGCTACCAAGGTAGGTTTGCCTGAATCGCCATCCATTGTGCTTGTAATTTGTATATCTAATTCTTCTTCATCTACCAGTAGATGCTTTTGTATTACTTCTATAATTTCTGTCTTTATCATTTCCAAAAATTCAGGTGAGCAATTTGTTCTATCATGAACTAAAACCAATTTTAAACGTTCCTTTGCCACATCTTTACTTTTTGGCTCATTTCCTCTTAAAAATTTTAAAAAATCAAACATGTATTCCCTCCCTACTTAAATAATTTCTTTAATTTAGAAAAGAATGTGTTAGGCCTGCTTAGATCTAAAAAAGGAACTTCTTCACCGTTTATTCTCATGCAAATATTCCTAAAAGCCTGTCCTGCAAGGGAATTATTTTCCATTACAGCTGGGCTACCTACGTTAGTAGATATGATGATCGCTTCATCATTTGGCACTATTCCTATTAAGTCTATAGCTAAGATAGACTTTACATCATCTATCGACAGCATATCTCCGCTATCTACCATTTCCTGTCTTATCCTATTGATTATAAGCTTAGGGTTATGAAGCTCACTTGCCTCTAAAAGTCCAATTATTCTATCCGCATCCCTTACCGCAGATACTTCAGGCGTTATTACTACAATCGCCCTGTCAGCACCTACAATTGCATTTTTAAAGCCCTGCTCGATACCAGCCGGACAGTCAATTACCACATAGTCAAAGTCTTTTTTCAACGTTTTACATAAGTTTTTCATCTCATCTTCATTAATAGCATTCTTATCCTTGCTCTGTGCTGCCGGTAGTAAATACAATTCTGGATTGCGTTTATCTTTTATAAGTGCTTGTTTTAGTTTACAGTTGCCCTTTACAACATCTACAATATCATAGACTATTCTGTTTTCTAAACCCATGACAACATCTAGATTTCTCAGACCTATATCTGCATCAACAACGCAAACTTTCTTTTTTAGATTCGCAAGTCCCATCCCAATATTGGAACTAGTAGTGGTTTTACCCACACCGCCTTTTCCAGACGTAACTACAATTACTTCACCCATAGCTAAAAATCCTTTCTGTATTTTTATATAAACTAAAACTATTATAAACAAATATATAATAAATGATAAGCGAAACGCACTCTATTGGTAAGACTTAATTATCACTCTACCATCTTCTATTAACGCCATTTCTGGATAATCTATATCTTCAAGTTCTCCCTCAGGAGGCATGGTTATATAATCTGCTATCCTAAGCTGAGTAGGTTGCAATTTCCAAGCCGCTATGATTTTATCTTCATCCCCAGCTGAACCAGCATGGGCAAAGCCCATAAGCTTCCCTAAGACTACAATATTACTCTTTGCTATTAATTCTGCTCCAGGATTAACATCTCCTACTACAAGAATATTTTCCTCGGACTCAAGCCTTACGCCGGATCTAACTGTGCCTCTAAAAAATAATGAATTTGCCATAAAATCCCCATCTTCCAATAATACTTCTTCCATGACCTGCGAATTGAGAGAACGATTAGAAAAATGAAAAGAAGGTTTCTTCTTATCCTCATTTTCTCTCTCTTCTTCTTTTACTTTAGACTTAGGAAGATAATCAAAACTCATAAAGTCTATGCCTTCTACTCCATCAATAAATTGAATAAAACGCTCTTTTTCTTCATCAGAAAGCTTAATACCCTCTATTCCTACTATTTTGCCACCTGTAAAAAAGGAGTTTTCAGTTCCGATTAATTCTTTGAAGCTATCAATAAAATCATCGAAGCTATATCCTTCTGTGACACAGATAACAACCCCTTCTTTTCTGCCTCTTAAAGTAAGTACCTTGCTCAAACCTGTCCCTTTCTATCCGTCTCCTGCCCCATTAAAGTCCAAGGTAATCCCCTACAATGTCCTTAAACAATGGGAAACAATTCAAACCAGAGCCTCCTTGAGGAACCATGATCGCTATTGCTATCTTTGGTTTATCATAGGGAGCATATCCTATAACAGCAGAGAAACTATCGTAATCATCCTTATACTGATCGATATCCTCGTCACTTATAACCTTATCACTCAATTCCTTTATGGCAAATCTCATACAATTTCCTCTATCTAGGTAATTGTGTATGTTATAAGACTGCAATTTTCTTTTTAATTCCTCTAGCTTAAACTCATCTTCTTCTTCATCTATCTGGTTATATAATTCGCCAATTTCCATAGATCGTTCTCGTAATATTTCATCTGCTTTTTTTTCTATTTCCTTATAAGGTGTCTTTGTGATCAATTCACAATATGTTTTTATATAAGTCACCTCATCCATCGTCGATAATTTTCCTTCTCTTTCGGCAGTACCAGTCTTTAAGGCAACCGAAACTGGAAAATTATTGAAAAAATATGCATTAGTCTTCGTCTGGGCAGCTGCCCTCATCCCTTCTTGAAGATACTTTACCTTATCATCTGGGTCAATATCTTTAAATGCTTGTCTAGTATAGGGTTTTCCGCCCACTGACTTGATTAAAGTTAATTTTTGTAAGTACCCGCCGTTTGCAATAGTAGTAACATACCTAGCCATTTGAACGGGAGTATACATATTACCACCCTGTCCAATAGAAATATTGAAAATATCACTATTAAAGCTACCCATTTGTCTCATATAATCATATTTTACTGTATCAGTCAATTTATTTAAAACATCATTGTCTTTTATTTCAAAAGTATCTCTCAAAAAGAAATAAACTTCACTTCTGCTCGCTTCAGAGTTTTCTAAACAAAACTGAACCAATTCATCCACTTTAGCATCTAAGACAGTCCTATCATCCTTAATTTGATTAGGAAAAATTTCATCAGCCATAGAAATAATATTTTTTCTAAGGGTCTTAATGACAAAATGCTTTTTTGTTTCAGGGTCTGGAACCCCTGCTACGACCTCATCTAATTCCACACCTGAAGCTTCCGATAAACCGAATTTTTTTGCAGCCTCAATTATTTTTTCTGCATTCATGTCTATATTAAGCGGTCTTTCACTCCCGTAATCATAAGCGGAACCTACACTATAATAATAATAGTTACAGGAATTAGCTATCGCTTCAATCATGTTTTGACTTCCGTGAGAACCCCTAAACATATTCCAAATCCAGCAACCAAAGGTTGAACCATCTGGCATTTTGATAACGCCCTTAGTAGCTAATCTCCTATAGGGATCCAAACCAGCTTCTAAAGCGGCAAATGACGTTACCATTTTAAAGGTTGAACCAGGTTGAACAGCCGCCATAGTCGCTAAATTATACATAGGCTTAGGACCCAAGGGATCATTCTTATTATTTCCCTGTAATGTTAACCAATCATCCACACTGATACCATCTGTAAAAATATTTACATCGTAGTCAGGATAAGAAGCCATGGCCAGAATCTCAGAAGTTTCTACATCCACACAAACCACAGCGAGCGTTCTAGCATACTTATGTCTATCTTTAAACTTGTAATCACCAAATCTAGACTTATATACACCGCCTGCTTGAAGGGCTTCTATATACTTCTTAATTGATTTTTCAACTTTTATCTGAAATTCACTATCTATTGTCAGTTCTATGTTAGAACCTGAAATAGGCTCGGAATTTTTAAATTTCTCATCGTACTTATCATCGAGTTCGCCAACTACTTCACCTGAAGAATTAACATCGTACCATTTAACACCCTTTGTTCCGTGTAATACTTCTTCAAAAGATGCTTCTATCCCTATTTTTCCTATATAATCCTTTAAACTATAGCCACTTTCCTCATTGTACTTTTCCAATTCAGTTTTTCTGGAAATCGGCCCCATGTATCCCAGTATATGGGAACAAGTATTCTTTAACGGGTAATATCTATAAGGTTTTATGCCCACTTTTACATCTGGGAATTTCACCTTTTGCTCGCTGATTAAAATAGAGGTTTTTTCTGAAATCCTCGGCGCAATTTCTATTGGTTCATACTTTACAAAACCAAGATTTCTTATGTAATGCTTCATGGTCATCACATAAGATGCTTCTTTATCCGTCAAACTTTCATCGATATTATAGTACTCTCTTATTGTTTTAAAAGCTTCCTTAGCACTGATATCTTCTGGCAAATCATAGGAATCTAAAAATTGCTTTTTTTCCCTGTCTTGGGAAAAAATCATTTCTATTTTTCCATCATCATCTTCCGAAATCCATATAGGTAAATACTGTCCTTTGGATAAGAGCAATTGCTGTCTACTATAGGGATTTAAGTTTACATCAATCCCTTCTCTCTCTGATATTTGGTCAAATATATCCCTAGCAGTAGAGTATTTTGCAAACTGCATTTTTTTCATCCACTTTTGTATTTCTATATCACTCTCAAAAATAAATTCACCTTTTTTTATGACAATCGGCAACTCGATATGCTTTTCTCCTTGGGATTCAAGCAATTCAAATAAGTCTATACACATCTTGGAAAAGTCATCATCATCCATATAATTGTAGAGATACTCCAAATATAAGGTGGTTCCATTTCCAGCTAATAAGACGCCATTTCTATCAAAGATTTCTCCTCTTCTAGCCACATTAGTATGCTTTTTCAAACGTAAATCAAGAGCTTTTCCAGCATACTCATCTCCCTCTACTATTGTGATTTGAACTAAGCGAAAAGCGAGTAGTAAAAACAATATTGAAAAAAATGCCCACACTATGGTTCGTCTGTCTTTTAACTTATCAAACATATTGACTCCTAACGCATACTATATCCCAAATATTTTCTGATGAAATAAGCATATATTAGTATGCCAAAAACACTATTATAGAGAGCATAAATAATGAATGTTCCTATAAACTTATTCAGTGGGATGACGTACGCAGAGGACAAGTATTTATATACGGCAAAATATACAACCTCAAAAAAGCTTGAAGAAAAGAACAAAATAATAGGGGTTATAAAATTATCCTTAAATATTTTTTCTTCAAAAGAACTAATAAGATAGGAAATTATAAGAAACAAAAAGACATAGACTCCTAAGCCTTTTCCTATCAGTATGTCCAATAGAACGCCCAAGTATACTGCAATTTTAAGACCCTTCCAATGCCCGAAAACCACCGTCCCACTGATTAAAAATATAAGCGGCAAACTCAATACCACACCACCCACCCTTAAAAAGGGAAGAATTGTTGTTTGAAGAATAACTATTAGTAGGGAAAGTAAGATAAGATACCTATCTTTCATTATTACTCTCCTCTTCATATTCATTATAAGGTGGAATGATTAGCACTCTGTTTATCCTTTTAAAATTAACATAGGGCTTTACCTTTATTTCAGGTAAAAGAGTGGAACTTGCATCCTTTATCTCAGATATTTCTCCTATGACAACTCCTCGAGGGTATACACCTACACCACTCGTTATTATTTTATCTCCAATACTTATTTCTGACTCAAAATCATATAAAAACCCTTCAAGCTCTTCATCTCCGCTTCCGTAAATAACACCATTATAATCCTTTTCTGAGTCTAAAACTCTAAAACTAACACCACCTTTGCTATCTGTTATCGTTAAAACCTTTGCCCAGTCATTTCCGCACTCATAAACTTGACCTATTAGACCATCTGCATCAAATACCATAGAATTCTTTATAATACCCTTAGAACTACCAGCATTTACAACAAACATGCTATAAAAATTATTCGGATCTCTGGATACTACTTCCGCTGCTACTGCATTATCATAAGAATATCTCCTAGAATAGTTGTTTGCCTTTCTCAGCGTCTTCAAATCCTGAAGTTCTTCCTTTAGCATAGTTTGAGCAATCAGTTCCTTCCGCGTTTCTAAAAGTTCTTCCTTCAATTTTTCATTTTCCTCGGATAAGGTAAAAACATGGCGGATAGGATAGGTTTTTTCAGAAACAAAATAAGATAGTGATGTTAAACTTTTCTGAACTGGACTTAACACATTTCCAAGCACATTTTCAATGTAACTAATACTGTCTCTACCACCAGCTGTTATACCTATTACTAGCAAGGTTAAGGTCAATATAATAACGAGCATCCAAGATTTTAATTTTGGCGTTTCTTTGTTCATCTCTTAATTACCAATACAGCCGAATTAATCAGTACTTAGAAATACGTTTTTATAGCGATCGTAGTCCTCTATAGAACTAGCAGTACCGTCTGCTACGCAGTCTAACGCATTTTCAGCTATGTATACTGGTATCCTTGTCTCTGATTCAATTAATTTATCCAAACCATCTAGTAGGGCTCCACCACCTGTTAAGACAATTCCCTGAAGCATAATATCTGCAGAGAGTTCAGGTTGTGTTTGTTCTAAAGT
>PDWI01022164.1_pt1 | contig 11154 bp, 9 predicted proteins | sample 1430891 | NCBI WGS metagenome assembly PDWI01 (sample SAMN01162508, study PRJNA174530) | Oral metagenome, whole genome shotgun sequencing project. | biome: Marine environment; feature: Marine mammal; material: Swab sample of the gingival sulcus; isolation source: swab sample of gingival sulcus... | reverse complement strand
TGGGCTTTTGATCGACCGGTGGGGGGAAGTGAATGTCGGGGAACGGGGAAGATCCGCCACGAAAGGCAAGATTGCACCGTTTGGTGGCGGATTATGGAACCGTGTAGTCTTTGACCCGGTGGAGTGCCTTTGTTACTATCGGCCCCCAAACCCCCCATCCCGTTCCGCCGTTCCGGGCGGTTCTTGAAGGAGCCCTGTTCATGCGCATTTGTATCCTGGGAGCATCCGGCCTGGTGGGGCGGGCCATGCTCTCCCTGCTGGAGACCCAGCCCTGGCTGACCGCGGATCCTGTCCTGCTGACCAGCGCCCGTTCCGCCGGGCAGGAAATTTCCTTCCGGGGGCGTGCGTTGGTCTGCCGCGAGGTGGGGCCTGATAGCTTCGACGGTCTGCAACTGGCCCTGTTCAGCGCCGGCGGCGGCACCAGCCTTCGATGGGCGCCGGTGGCCCGCGATGCCGGTTGTCTGGTGGTGGACAACAGTTCGGCCTGGCGCATGGATCCGGACAGCCCACTGGTGGTGCCGGAGATCAACGGGCACCTGGTGGGCCGGGGACCGGGTATCATCGCCAACCCGAATTGCTCCACCATTCAGATCGTGATGGCAGTGGCCCCCCTGGACGCCGCCTTCGGGGTGCGGGAATGCCACGTCACCACCCTGCAGGCCGTTTCCGGCGCGGGGCAGGCCGCGGTCCAGGAACTGGAGCGTCAAAGCCGCCAATATCCGGACCACGGCCCAGGGGATGTTTTCCCACGGCCCATGGCCTTCAACGCCCTGCCGGCCATCGGCCGGCAAACGGGCGACGGCGCCTACGAGGAAGAGTCCAAGGTGCTGCACGAGATGCGGCGCATCCTGGCGCGCGGGGAGGATTTGCACGTGACCTGCACCGCCACGCGGGTGCCGGTGATGACGGGGCACAGCGCGGCCGTGCGTCTGGTTTGCGAGAAACCGGTGGATCCGCGGGAGGCGGCATGGGTTCTGGCGGCCTTCCCGGGGTTGGTGGTCACCACCGATCCTTACGATTATCACACCGCCCGCGAGGCCGCCGGCACCAACGAGGTGTATGTGGGCCGCATCCGGCGCGATCCGGGCACCGCGCGCGGCCTGTTGCTGTGGGTGGTGGCCGATAACCTGCGCAAGGGCGCGGCCTGGAACGCGGTGCAGATCGCCCAAACGGCCGCAGCGGCCGCATCCGGCGCGGCCCCCGGCGCATGATCCCCGGCGTAGGGCAGCCTGCCGCTCCGCTACGGCCCACGGGCCTTTCCCGTCTGCCGGCGGCCACCCTGTTGGCGGGCGTCGTGCTGGGGGTGGTGGCCACCATGGCCTGGCATGTGATGGGGCTGCTGCTCCTGACGGTGGTGCAGGGCATTCTGCTGCAACGCACCGGTTTGGGCCCGGTGGCCCAACTGAAGGGACTGTGGCCCTGGCGCTGGCTGATCCTCATCATGTTGCTGACCCACACCTTCACCACCACGGCGGCGGCGCCCCTGGGACACCCCAGTTGGGGCGGCCTGGCCGCCGGGGCGGAAGCCCTGCTCCGGCTGGCCGTCTCCGTGGGCTGGCTGGCCCTGCTGAACCGTCTCAAAAGCTTGGACGAGATGGTGCTGGGCGCCCGTTGGTGGCTGCGCCCCCTGGAGGCGCTGGGGCTGCCCACGCGGCAGTCGGCCCTGGTGTTGGCCGTGGCCCTGGGCACGGTGCCGCGGGTTCTGAGCGAAGGTCGCCGGGTGGACGCGGTGCAGCGCATGCGCCGTTCTTTGCCTGGCGTGCGGGTGGGACGCCGGCGGCGTTTCAGGGATCGGATTGCCGTGGTGACCCCTTTGCTGGAAGGCCTGATGCGTCGGGCGGAGACCCTGAACCTGAGCCTGCGCACGCGGCAGCCGGCCATCGGTCCGGTGCGCGAAGGGCCTGGCTGGGTCTCCCTGATGGGGCTGGTCGGCTTGACGGGACTGCTGCTGTTGGGCCGGAGGTATCTGCCGTGAGTGGGCCGCGGGCTCTGGAACCGGTCAGCGGGGTGCGGGTGCGCATGACCGTCGCCTACGTGGGGGCCGGTTTCTTCGGCTGGCAGATTCAGCCTGACCGGCGCACAGTGCAAGGGGAACTGAAGCGCGCCCTGGGCCGGCTCATGGGGCGCGAGGTCAGCGTGGTCGGGGCGGGGCGCACGGATACCGGCGTCAACGCTCGCGGCCAGGTGGCCCACGTGACGGTGGCCAATGCCGAGGAGGCCGCCCGTATCCCGCGCGCCCTGCCGGGCATGCTGCCGGCGGACATGACGGTCACGGATGTGCGCGCGGTGCCGGTGGATTTCAACGCGCGCTTCAGCGCCGTGGCCCGTCGCTACAGCTACCATCTGTACCTGGGGCGGGATATTTTCCGGAGCCTGTGCTGGCAAATCGCCAAGCCTCTGGATCGGGCGGCCATGGATGCGGCGGCGGTCCATTTCCGCGGTAGTCGGGATTGCACCTCTCTGTGCAAGACGGCCAGCCTGAAGGACGATGGGAACATCTGCGTCATCGATCTTTGCGCCTTTGAATGGGGCCCGGATTCGGCTATCTTGCATGTGCGGGCCAACCGTTTCCTGCACCACATGGTCCGTATCATGGTGGGCACGCTGGTGGAGGTGGGGTTGGGCCGGCGGTCGCCGGAGAGCATCCCGGAAATGCTGGCCGCCCGGAATCGCGGCCGTGCCGGAGCCATGGCCCCGCCCGAAGGATTGTTTCTGGAAAAAGTCTATTACCCTGACATCCCGTGCGAAGGAGAGAACGCATGAAGTTCTTCATCGACACCGCGAATATCGAGGCCATCAAGGAAATCAAGGCCATGGGCATGTGTGACGGGGTGACGACCAACCCCAGCCTCATGGCCAAGGAAGGCCGCCTGGACACCGACGCCATGCTCCAGGAAATCTGCACCATCGTGCAGGGCCCCGTCAGCGGTGAGGTCACGGCTCTGGAGGCCGAGGGCATGATCGCTGAGGGCAAGCGCCTGGCTAAGCTGAGCGATCATCTGGTGGTCAAGGTGCCCACCACCTACGAGGGTCTGAAGGCCACCGCCGCCCTGGCCGCCGAGGGCATCGCCGTCAACGCCACCCTGGTGTTCAGCGCCAGCCAGGCTTTGCTGGTGGCCAAGGCCGGGGCCGCCTACGTCTCGCCTTTCGTGGGGCGCCTGGACGATGTGAGCGAGGACGGCATGCAACTGATCAGCGATATCTGCGACATCTACACCAACTACGACCTGGAGACCGAGATCATCGTGGCCAGCGTGCGGCATCCCCTGCACGTGGTGGAGAGCGCCCTGCTGGGGGCGGACATCGCCACCATCCCGCCCGCGGTCATCAAGAAGCTGGTGACCCATCCTCTGACGGATAAAGGGCTGGCCGCCTTCATGGCCGACTGGGACAGGCTGCAGGGCAAGGCGTGAGTTCCTTCCGGGCATGGACCGGAACTCTGGGCGGCCTCCTGGTGGGGGTCGCCCTTGGTCTATTCCTGCTGCAGCTGAAATTCGGGCTCTGGTCGGAACGGGAGAGCGGCGAGCCGCTGGCTGTCCAAGAGTCCCCGGCCCCGGTCCCGGTCCCGACCCCGGCGGACAGCGCGGCCGCCGACACCGGAACGATCCGGGTGGCGCCGGCAACGGAGCCGGTGTGGGACGGCAGCAACGCCATCATCCGAGCGACGCGCAAGGTGGCCCCGGCGGTGGTCAGCATCAACGTGGTGCAGTCCAAGCAGGTGAGCGATCCGTCCATCGATCTGTGGGAACGCATGGGGCTGATCCCCAGGCGGGAATATTTCCAGCAGGTGCAAAGCATGGGGTCGGGGGTCATCGTCTCGACCGACGGCATGGTGGTCACCAACAGCCACGTGCTGGAAGACGCGGTGCAGATCATCGTGACCCTTTCGAACGGGCAGCAGTATCAGGCGCGCCTGGTGGATGCCATCGACGGCTTCGATCTGGCCGTCCTGCAGATCGAGGGGGAGAATTTCCCCGTGGCGCGCTTTGCCCACCATGCCGATCTGCAGATCGGGGAATGGGCCATCGCCATCGGCTCGCCTTACGGCTACCTGCTGGCCGACACCCAGCCCACCGTGACGGTGGGGGTGATCAGCGCTCTGAACCGGGACATCAAGCGCAACAGCGGCGAACGCAACTACCTGGGGATGATCCAGACCGACGCGGCCATCAACCCGGGCAACAGCGGCGGTCCTCTGGTCAACACCGAGGGCGAGATCATCGGCATCAACACCTTCATCTTCAGCGATGGCGGGGGCAGTGTGGGGATGGGGTTCGCCATCCCGGCGGCGCGGGTGCAGCAGGTGCTCAACGAGATCCGTGCTTTCGGCCATTACCGGGAGATCAGCCTGGGCGTTTCCATGCGGAAGCTCTCGCCCGGGATGATGCAGTACCTGGGCTTGAATGATCCGCGCGGATTCGTGATCTTTCAGGTCCTGCAGGACAGCCCCGCCTGGAAGGCCGGTTTGCGGCCGCGGGATATCCTGCGTTCGGTCGAGGGGTATTCCCTTGATTCGGCCGACACTTTGGACCGCCTCCTGTACGAGCTGCAGGTTGGCGACACTTTGCGTTTTACGGCCGAGCGGGACGGAGAGACCTGGGACGGCCAGATCATCATCGAAGAGGCCCGCTGAGAAGGCGCGGGCTCGGGAGGAATTGTGGAAAAGAACAGCAACGGCAAGGCCCCTCTGATCCTGGTCACCGGCGGGGCGGGTTTCATGGGCATCAACCTGATTCGTTATCTGCTGGATCTGGACACGGATTTGCGCATTCGCAGCCTGGATTACGCGCCCTTCGACTATGCCGACTGCCGGGATCTCATCGAGATCCACACCGCCGACATCCGCGACACCGAGGCCGTGGAAGCCGCCATGCAGGGGGTGGATCTGGTCATCCACTGCGCCATGGCCCTGCCCCTGTACGATGAAGACGACATCATGACCACCGGCATCGACGGCACCCGTCTGCTGCTGGAGACGGCGCGCCGCCACGAGGTGGACCGCTTCGTGCACGTGAGCAGCACGGCCGTCTATGGCATCCCGGATCACCACCCCCTGCTGGAGACCGATCCCATGGACGGTGTCGGACCCTACGGCAAGGCCAAGGTGGCGGCCGAGCACGTCTGCGAAGAGTTCCGCGCCCAGGGCATGTGCGTGCCCGTCATCCGGCCCAAAAGCTTCATCGGCCCCGAGCGCCTGGGCGTCTTCGCCCTGCTTTATGACTGGGCCATGGACGGCCGCGGTTTCCCCATGATCGGCGACGGCAAGAACCGCTACCAACTGCTGGACGTGGAGGACCTGAGCCAGGTCTGCTGGCTGTGCTGCACCCTGGACAAGGGCGTGGTGAACGACACCTTCAACGTGGGCGCCGCCGAGTTCACGACCATGGGCGAAGACTGGCAGGCCGTGCTGGACCACGCCGGTCACGGCGGCAAGGTCAAGGGCTTCCCTGCCCGGCCGGTGATCTGGGCTCTGCGCATCCTGGACAAGCTGGGGCTGTCGCCCCTTTACAAATGGGTCTACGAGACGGCGGCCACCGACAGCTTCGTCAGCATCGAGAAGGCGCAGCGCGAGCTGGGCTACGCGCCCAAGCACTCGAACAAGGACGCCCTGGTGCGCAATTTCGAGTGGTACCTGGCCAACCTGGACACCTTCGCCGACCAGTCGGGCGTCAGCCATCGTGTGCCCTGGAAGCAGGGCGCGTTGGGCATCGCCAAGAAGTTCTTCTAGGAGATTGAGCATGATAGCAGTGACCGGCGCCGCCGGATTCATCGGTAGCAACATCGTGTGGGAGTTGAACCGCCGCGGGCGCCGCGACATCTTGGTGGTGGACGTGCACGCCACCGACGAGGGCAACGCGAACCTGGCCCCCCTGCACTACGAACGCTACCTGGAGAAAGACGCCTTCCGCACCTGGCTGGCGGACCGTGAGAACGCCGCCCGGCTGGAGGCGGTCTTCCACATGGGCGCCTGCACTGTGCCTGTCCTGTCTGGCGGCGGGGGCGCGCTTCATCAACGCCAGCAGCGCCGCCACCTATGGCGACGGCAGCCTGGGCTACGATGACGACCACGCGGGCATCCGCGCCCTGAAACCCCTGAACCTGTACGCCAAGAGCAAGCAGGATTTCGATCTCTGGGCCCTGGAGAACGGGCATCTGGACAGGATCGTCTGCCTCAAATACTTCAACGTGTACGGCCCCAACGAGTGGCACAAGGGAGACATGCGTTCCATGGTGTGCAAGGGGTATGAGCAGATCGTGGCCAACGGCCTGGTGAAACTTTTCGCCTCGGACCGTCCCCAGTATCCGGACGGTGGTCAGCAGCGGGACTTCGTCTACGTGAAGGACGCCGTGGACATGACGCTGTGGTTTGCGGACAAGCCGGAAATCAACGGCATCTTCAACTGGAACCGGCTGATCACGGCCATCTTCCGGGCCCTGGACCGCGAGCCGAACATCCGGTACGTGCCCATGCCCGAGCACCTGAAGGGCAAGTACCAGTACCACACCGAGGCGCGCATGGCCAAGATCCGCGCCGCCGGTTACCAGCGCCCCGTCACCTTGCTGGAAGACGCCGTGGCCGACTACGTGCAGAATCATCTGGCCACCGGCAGGCATCTGGAACCATGATCCATGGGGAGAGGCGCACCTTCCCGGGGGATCTGTTCCCTTTGGCGACGGATGATCTGCTGGCGGCCCTGGCCCGGTTGCCGGAGGATCTGCAGCCTATCATGCCGCTCAAGGAAAAACACCGCCGCGCCCTGGCCGGCGGGGTGCGTCGTCTGTCCGCCTTCCTGACGGTTGAGCGCGACAAGCTGCCCCACGACTACATGGCCCGTCCGGAATACCTTTCCGCCTATCTGCACTACTTCCTGCCCTGGAACATGTATCGGCAGGGCCGCCTGCTGCGGGGGCTGGATCTGAGCATCCGAGACAACGCGGTGATCATGGATTTCGGCGCCGGTCCGCTGACCTTCCTGAACGCCCTGTGGCTGACCCGTTCGCACCTGCGCGACCGATCCTTCCGCTACTACGCTTACGACCGCAGCGAACCGGCCCTCAAGGCGGGCTTCAGGCTTTTCCAGACCTATGCCGGCGCGGCCGGACGCTCCTGGCGGGTGCGCACGGAACGCCGCCTGGGCGCCGCCCGCGGCCATGCTCCCGCCGACATGATCGTGGCCGGCAACTTCATCAACGAACTGAGCCCGCCCCGGCCCGCGGCCTCGGCGGCCGCCGCCGAAGAGGCCACCGCCGAAGACCGGCTGCTGGCCCGCTGGGACGCTTTGCTGAAACCGGACGCGGCCATCCTGGTCATCGAACCGGGCACGCGCGCCAGCAGCCGCCAGCTGGTGCGCCTGCGCGGCGCCGCCCTGGCCCGGGGGTGGCAGGTGGCGGCCCCCTGCACCCACACCGGCACCTGCCCGGTGCCCGGCACCCGCGGATCGGCCTGGTGCCATTTCAACTTCAAACCCGGCGACATTCCCGAAAAGCTGTTCAAGTTCAGCCGCAAGGTGGGCCTGCCCAAGGAGAGCGCCAGCCTCAGTTTTCTGCTGCTGACCCGCGGAGAGAACCCGCCGGTCCAGCATGCGGCGGTGGCCCGGCCCAGCGGCCCCGAAGGCCCGGTGCGGGTCATCAGCGAGCCCTTCGCGTTGCCGGGGGACCTGCAGGGCCGTTACGGCTGCGGAGAACGGGGCCTGGTGCTGCTGCAGGACAGCGGTCGGGAGGGCGGCGGCCCCCCGCCGGGCGCGCTGCTGCGCGTGAAGTATCCGGCCCAAATGGCCAGGGATCCCAAGAGCCGCGCATTGATCATTCCGGCCCGCCGGCCCGGTGGGCATTCCCGCAAGAAACCTCCCACCTCCCAGGAGCCACGATCATGATCGACCGCTACGCCAGTCCCCAGATGACAGCCATCTGGTCCGATGAGAACCGCTTCAAGCTCTGGCGCGAGGTGGAGACCGTGGTCTGCGAGGTCCGCGCCGACCGGGGCGAGATCCCCTTGGAGGCGGCCCGGGAAATCCGCGCCAAAGGGGATTTCGAAACCGCGCGGGTCCTGGAAATCGAACGCACGGTGCAGCACGACGTCATCGCCTTTCTGACGAACATGGCCGAATACATCGGCCCCAGCAGCCGCTTCGTGCACCAGGGCATGACCAGCAGCGATCTGCTGGACACGGCCCTGGCCCTGCAGATCAAGGAGGCGGGGGCCATCTTGCGGGAAGCGCTGATCCAACTGCTGGACGCCGTGGAAGCCAAGGCCCGGGAGCATCAGAAGACGATCATGATCGGCCGCAGCCATGGTATCCATGCCGAGCCCACCACCTTCGGCCTGAAGCTGATGGTCTACTGGAGCGCCCTGGAGCGGGGGCTGCGCCGCCTGGATGCCGCGCAGGAGGAGATCGGCTACGGTCAGATTTCCGGGGCCGTGGGCACCATCGCGCACCTGGATCCGGAGGTGGAGCAGGAGACCATGCGGCGTCTGGGCCTGAAGGTCGATCCGGCCAGCACGCAGATCGTCCAGCGCGACCGGCATGCCAACTGGCTGCAGGCGGTGGCCACCCTGGGGGCCACCATCGAGCAGATGGCCGTGGAGATCCGCAACCTGCAGCGCACCGATGTGCACGAGGTGGAAGAGAGCTTCGGCAAGGGGCAGAAGGGCAGCAGCGCCATGCCCCACAAGAAGAACCCCATCGTCAGCGAGAAGCTGACCGGCATGGCCCGCCTGCTGCGCGGCTACGCCCACACCGCCCTGGAGAACGTGGCCCTGTGGCACGAGCGGGATATCAGCCACAGCAGCGTCGAGCGCATCATCTTTCCCGACGCCTGCCACACCCTGCACCACATGCTGAGCAAGATGACCTGGCTCATCAAGGGGCTGGTGGTGTACCCGGAGAACATGATCGCCAACATGGAGAAGGTGCGGGGCATGTTCTTCAGCCAGGCGGTGCTGCTGGCGCTGACCGACGAGGGCGCCGTGCGCGAGGACGCCTACGCCTGGGTGCAGCGCTGCGCCATGCGGGTCTGGGACGAGGGCGTGGCCCTGCGCGACAGCCTGGGCCAGGACGCGGAAATCACCTCCCGGTTGAGCGACGAGGTGCTGGACCGCTGCTTCGACCTGGATCATCAGCTGCGGAACGTGCCGGTGATCTTCGAGCGCACGCTGGCGCTGAAAGACTGGTAGGCGTTGGCAGGCCCGGGAAGATGGGGGCGGAATCTTCCGCTATCCTCGCTTTTCTATCCGGCGGACCCGTGATAGATTAAGCCCCGAAGTCAGCCACGCCCCCCGTATCCCGCTTCCGAAGGATGCAACATGGCTTTCCAGGATGAGAGCTTCACGCCGATCCCTGTCAACGATCACGACGACGACGGCTTGCGCGCCTATCTGCGCGAACACGGCCTGACCCTGGCCCCGAGCGAGGCCCGCAAGGTTGCCGCTCTGCTGGGCCGGGATCCCACCCTGACGGAGATGACCCTGTTCGACACCATGTGGAGCGAGCACTGTTCCTACAAGAGCAGCCGCCCCCACCTGAAGGCTAATCTGCCGACCACCGGACCGAACGTGGTTGTCGGGCCGGTGGAGGACGCCGGCATCGTGGATTTCGGGGAGATCGACGGCAAGAAGTACGGCATCATCTTTGCCCACGAAAGCCACAACCACCCCAGCCAGGTCATGCCCGTGGAGGGCGCGGCCACGGGCATCGGCGGGATCGTGCGCGACGTGTACTGCATGGGGGGCGAGGTCATCGCCACCCTGGATCCGCTGCGCTTCGGCTGGCCCGAGTCCGAGGGCGCCGACGACGCGGACGCGCCGCACCGGCTGGATATCGCCCGGCAGGTGGTGGACGGTATCTGGCAGTACGGCAACGCCATCGGCGTGCCCAACCTGGGCGGGGATGTCTATTTCCACCCCAGCTACAACGAGAACTGCCTGGTGAACGTGGTGGCCGTGGGCATTGTCCAGCAGGACCACATCACCCACAGCGCCGTGCCCGGGGAAGCGGCGGACGAGCCCTACGAGCTGATCCTGGTGGGCAAGCCCACCGACTGGTCCGGCATGGGGGGCGCGGCCTTTGCCTCCGCCACCCTGGACGCGGAGCAGGCCATGGAGAACAAGGGCAGCGTGCAGACGCCCGATCCCTTCCTCAAGCGCATCTTGTCGGTGGCCAACAAGGCCGTGCTGGCAATGGCCCGGCGGGAGGGGGCGACCATCGGTTTCAAGGACCTGGGCGCCGGCGGCGTGAGCTGCGTGACCAGCGAGCTGGTGGATGCCGGCGGTTTCGGTTGCGACGTGGATGTGGCCCTGGTGCACCAGATCGCGGATCTGCCCGCCCGCGTCTGCGCCTGCAGCGAGACCCAGGAACGCTACGGCCTGGCCGTGCCCGCGCGCCTGACGGAGAAGGTGCTGAAGATCTACAACCAGGATTTCGCCCTGCCGAAGCTGTACGAGGGCGCCTGCGCCCGCGTCATCGGCAAGGTGACCAAAGAGCGGCGCTACATCCTGCGCCACGGCGACAGGATCCTGGCCGACGCCCCCATCGAAACCATCACCGAAGGCATCCGCTACGACCGTCAAGCCCAGGCGCCGGAGCGCCCCGTGGTTCCGCGGGAGGCGCGCCTGGAAGAGGCCGCGCCCGACCGGATCCGGGACGAGTGGCTGGGCCTGATGACCCATCCCAACGTGGCCAGCCGCGAGTATATCTACCGCCACTACGACAGCGAGGTGCAGGCCGGTACCATCTTGCGCCCGGGGGAGGCGGACGCGGGCGTCATCGCCCCGGTGCCCGGCAGCAAGCGGGCCGTGGCCGTCAGCGCCGACGGCAACCCGTTGTTGGGGCTGGCCGATCCCTGGACCGCCGGTGCCGCCGCCGTGCTGGAGGCCTGCCGCAACGTGGCCTGCGTGGGGGGACGTCCCGCCGCCGTGACCGATTGCCTCAACTTCGGCAATCCCGAAATTCCCGAATCCTTCTGGGAGTTCACCGAAGGCGTGCGCGGCGTGGGCGATGCCTGCCGTGGCGTGGGCTGCTACGCCCTGCCCGAGGCGCCTCTGCCGGTCATCAGCGGCAACGTCAGCTTCTACAACCAGAGCAGCACCGGCCGCAGCGTGGCGCCGTCGCCCATCGTGGGCTGTGTGGCCATCGTGGATGACTACACCAAGTGCCG
>PDWI01029823.1_pt1 | contig 11155 bp, 10 predicted proteins | sample 1430891 | NCBI WGS metagenome assembly PDWI01 (sample SAMN01162508, study PRJNA174530) | Oral metagenome, whole genome shotgun sequencing project. | biome: Marine environment; feature: Marine mammal; material: Swab sample of the gingival sulcus; isolation source: swab sample of gingival sulcus... | reverse complement strand
TTGGTGTCATAGATATATCTATCAATTAACATTTAGCACCAAGCGGTGTATTCACTGTGATGGTGGTCTACGCTTTCGTCGTAGCTATGCCTGGTGTAGGTTTTGTCGGGTTAAGCTCTCAGCCAAAGCCTCAACCTGGCTGAGACACAGTAAGCTCAGCTATCGTCAGATATACCAACTGATCTGGTGTTGGCAGAAAAGAAAGCCAGCTGGTTTCATTCGTGATGCACTAGCATATCCCAGCTGACGACACCGAGCAGCTTCTGGTCGATCTAGTGGAGATTGACGAGAGCTTCTTTGGTAAACAGCGCTACAATAACCAAAAGATAGTGATTGGCGCTATAGAACCTCAGTCAAGACGCATTAAGCTCAAGATCATCGATGATCGCGAGCAAGAAACGCTAGAAGGCTTTGTGACAGCCAATGTTGCAACCGAAACAGTTGTGATGACTGACTCACACTCAAGCTACAACGATCTAGATTACTTAGGCTATACACACTATGCCTTCAATCATTCCAAAGGAGAGTATGCCAACACAAACCAGATTGAGAACCTCTGGGGAGTGATCAAGCGCTACATGAGGAAGCTGTATGGCTGTGTACCAACCAAACACCTACAGTCTATCCTAGATGAATGGACTGCCAGACAGAATAGACCAGAATTGTTTACTAAACCAGAAGATTATTTAGATGCGTGCTTGTTCCGGATTAGTTGACTGAACCAGATAGCTGTTCGATAACTTCCAGTAGCTTCCTAGGGGTGACGTCGGCTTTGATCAGGTAGCCGTCAACTCGGCTCTCGACTAGTGATTTGGCTTTGTCGTCTTGTTCGAAATTGGTCATAACTAAAATTTTGCTATCAGGTACGTTATCGACTTTGTCGTTGCGTAGGTTTTCAAGTATCTGGTCGCCTCTTTGTTCTGGTAGCATCAGGTCAAGAATTATTAGATCAAACTTTTGATTGCGGGCTGCGACTAGCCCATCGTTGCCGTCAACTACCCAGGTGACGTCATAGCCAGCTTTTTTGAGGCTTCTGACATACATTTCGCCGATAAATCGATCATCTTCTACGCACAATATGGTTTTTATAGCCATTTTTACCTCCTAATCCCTATACATCGCATGATTTTTAATCCAGCCACTTCCCTGACGAATCAAGCTGCTATTGAGCTGGCCGTCTTCTAATAATTTGTCTTTAACGGTGTCATAAATTGGCAGAGTGAATGAAAATGTTGAGCCTTCGTTTTCTTTACTGCGAGCTGAGATCGAGCCGCCGTGTGATTCGACGAAAGCTTTACAGAGGTATAATCCGATGCCGGTGCCGGCCACTGTTTCTTTGCTGCGGTGTGAGCGGTAGAATTTGTGGAATAAGTTTTTGACCACGCTAGGCGGCATGCCGACGCCGTTGTCGGTGACGGTTACTTCTACAAATTCGCCTTTTGTTTCGGCCTTGACAGTGATGACACCGCCTTCGAAACTGTATTTGATAGCGTTGTCGATCAGGTTACCGATTACCTCTTGGATACTGCCGCGATCGGCCGCCACTTTTGGTAGATCTTCGGGGATATCAATGTTTAGCATACGCTGCTGGGCTGAGGCCCGAAGTTGCATATCATCGGCGATCGAATTATATATGTTTGATACCGAATCTTCGACTAGGTGGACTTTGAGGTGGTGGCGGTCAAATTTGGCTACGTTTAGGATGTTGCCGACATAGCTCGATAAGCGATTGGCTGAAACGATTAATCGTTTGATCAATTCTGGCTCGTCACCAGTTAATTTGTCGCCCATTTCTTGTTCTAGAACGTCTAGATAGCCACGGATAACTGTGATCGGTCCACGTAGCTCGTGAGCGGCGAAAGCTATGAAATTGAGGTCCTCCTCCTCTGGTACGTAGTCCTCCGAACGATCAATCAGTACTACTACGGTTTCGCCAGCCGCACCCTTTTCGTATGAGGCGACGACGTCGTAAATCCGCTGTTCGCTAATCACCTCTGGGTTGGTAGCTATGCGGGTCCAGTGCCGCTCGGCGTTGATTGAACTTTCTTCAATTTCTGCTAACCATTCAAATAAATTCTGCTCACCCAAGAAATCTAGAGCCAAGTAACTGTTACCCTTGACGTCTTTAGCAATCGGCGCAGCTTGATTGGCGCTAACGATCTGCTTGTCGGCATCGAAAACTACTATGCCAAAGCTGGTATGGTTTAGCCCAACAGTCAGTGGGTCATTATTCGACACTTCGGCCTCTGTTTCGCCGGCGACTTCAGTATTTGAATCATAGATCATCTGCAAAGCGGTCTTGAGTCCGGTGTTTTTATATCTAGTTAAATTAGGGTTAGGCGGTTTGACGTCGGTTAGTTCGCCAGATTTATTAGCTAGAGCGGCTAAGATGTCAAAAAACGGACGGCGAATTATTAGCATCAACAGCAAAAATACTATCGATCCGACCACAAAGACCATTCCAGCTACTAGCCAAGTGGTTATGTCGCTAAGTTTTGATATGTCAGTAGCTACCAGTAGGCCGACGGTTGCTAGACTGGGTATTAATTGAGCTGCGATGCCAGCCGTAACTACTAGACGACTGTGGCTGCGTCGATAATCGCTGATGCGTGGTGCGTTGGCGGCTACTGCCACTTGACACTTCCTCGCCCAGCAGTGATGGCGCCAATCCAAGTTTGGCCACGGTTTAATTCTATATCTTGACCCTTGGAGTCTATCAATCGTAGCGTACCTTTGAGACCGCTCTTTTTCCAGGTGGCTTTGGTTACGGTGCCATTTTGGAATATATAGGCTCTACCTTGACCGGTAGTTACTAGATCTTGATACTGTGGAGCGCCGGGTCGGGCGGTGGCTCTAACTTCTATGGCGACGACTACGTCTGGGGTGATTTGACCTAATTCGCGGTCTTTGTGGGCTGCGCCAGCCATGGAGCGGATGTAGGTGTTTGATTTTGTGTCGTATTTGTAGCTGGTATTGAATAATGGGCCGCTGAAATTAATTTTGATTGATTTAGCGTTTGGTTTGGCGACTGGTTTGCCGTCTTTACGTTTGAAGCTTTCGAATGATGACTTGGTATATTTTTTAGATTTGTTCAATTGGTCGAGCTTGTCGCCTGAAGTGTACATATTATGCGGTGCGTAGCGGTCGTTGGAACGCCAATAGTATCTAGAATTAAAGAACTGATCGATATCGCGGTAATTGCCGTTTCTGACCACGGCTAGAGCGTTTTTAGCACCACCAACGTGGGCAATTGACGCTTGGTATGGTGCGCCCCAGCTCAAGAAGTACATCCTTAGGCTGCGGACTGGGCCGAGTAATTTGGGTTTTTTACCCTGATAAACGGCCATAAACCTGGTGATACCGCCTTCGGCTACGGCTTCATAAACTACTCCAGCTTGTTTTAAGCCAGATTGTGGTCGGGCGTCGGGTGAATTTTCGATCATTACGGCTGTGACCGGTGCGGTTTTGGCTTCTTCACTAGCGACTCTTTTTCCAGTTAGGATTGAGTAGTATTTTTCGGCTGGTTTTTTGATAGTAATTAAGTTAATGCCGTCTCCAGTTTTAACTGAGCTGATGAAAAATATGAATACTCCAGCGACTATGGCGGCGCCAGTAACTATCAGAATCGTCATTAGGTGGTTATGAAACCAATTAGTTGACTTTGATCTGTTGTTGAGTTTAATTTTCTTGGGTTTTCGCATATGCTTAGTATATCATAAGCATTTTTCTATGCGAGCCAGAGTGCAATCTTTGCCTAGTAGTGCCAGCGTATCGTTTAATTGCGGGCTAAATGGTGCCCAGGTGGTGACGATACGGATTAGGCTAAATAGTACGCCGGGTTTTTGGCCTGTCATCTCTAGTAGTTGGTTGAGTGTGGCCTGGATGTTATCGGCTGTCCAATCGTCGATTTTTGATAGCTCCTGGTGGGCAGTTTTTATCAGCTCTTGACGTTGATCGTCAGATAATTTTTTGAGCTGCTTGTTGCCGGTGATTAGTTCCATGTCGACGTCTGGTTCGGCGAAGAAATAGCGGGTCATCATCGGGATCTCGGCTAGAGTTTTTAGTCGATCTTGGATCAGGGATAGGACGTTTCGCTTGTAGCTTTCGTCGCTATCGGCTGCTTGCTTTGGCCAATACTTAGCGGCTCTTTCATAAAGGTCATCGAGGCTGAGACGGCGGATCCATTGGCCGTTCATCCACAACAAGCGCTGTTCGTCAAAGCGAGCGCCCGAGCGTTGGACTCGATCGAGTGAGAATTTTTCGATTAATTCATCGCGGCTGAAAATCTCTTGCTCGGTGCCATCGTTCCAGCCCATGCTGGCTAGGAAGTTGAGCATAGCTTCAGGCAGGATGCCGTCGGTGCGGTATTCGTTGACGCTTTTAGCGCCATCGCGTTTGCCGAGCTTCTTTTTGCCGTTTGGTGCCATGATGTGCGGCAAGCAGGCCAAAACTGGTGGTTCGATTTCTAGTGCTTCATATAAACTGAGGTAGCGTGGGATGCTACTGATGTATTCTAGGCCGCGGATGACGTGCGTCACCTGCATCTCGTAATCGTCGATGATATGGGCGAAATTATAAGTTGGCAAACCATCGGATTTGATAAGTATAAAATCATCTAACACTTCTTCTCCAGCACTCAGTTCGCCCATGACAGGATCTTGCCAGGTGTAGCGTTTAGGATCGGTAACTTTAAAACGCAGTGGCTGCGAGCCGTCCCACTGTGGTGGATTTTCTGGACGATAATCACGGTACAAGAACGGTTTTTTATGAGCTCTAGCCTCTTCACGAAAACCCTGAACTTGCTCTGGCGTGTACGGGTCAGCATAGGCTAAGCCTTTGTCGATTAACTTTTGAGCCCATTTTTTATAAGTATCGCGCCGCTCGGTCTGAAAATACGGACCAAAATCACCGCCCTTGATTGGTCCTTCGTCCCAATCAAGCCCTAGCCATTCCAGAGTGTCGAGTATCAAATCGGTCGCACCCTCGACAAATCGAGCCTGGTCGGTGTCTTCGATGCGCAGGATAAATTTACCACCTGATTGTTTGGCGACGGCGCAAAACGAGTACGTATGGGATGATTCATGGTTTGATTATAGCAAATAGTATTTTGTTATTGCTACAGCTGAGGCTATACGATCTTAGCCGATACTATTAATGCCGCAGGTTCAGTGTCAGTTGCCTCATCTGATAAGTCATCTGTATATATTTGATGAATTTCAAATTGTACAGGCATTTGCCCTAAGTTAGCTATAGCGCCTTTGATGTAATCTTGTATCGTCTCAAACAGCTTGCATTGGTCGTCTTTGGCGTTACCGATAGTTATTGGGTGCAATGCGCCGACTGGAGTCGTAAAGGCGTCTATGCTATCTGCTAGTTCAGTCGCCTGAAGTTTACTTCCATACATAGGGCTGACTATCGCTAAATTAAACTGTTGCTTGTCTGAAACCCCCTCCAAGATGCCAGTCACTAAATCTTGACTGCGCCTTTGACTAGCGATTTTTGCTTCGCTTTGGCCGATGTCTAGTGCTAATTGATTTGACTGCTCGGCAAATTCTCGGATTGGATTTGGTAGTTGTAGATTTTCTTTAGGACTCATAAATAATTCTTTCTTCTAGTTAACAATATACAGCATATCACCTCTGGTGATCTGGCTACAAACATAAGCTAGATGTCTTATAGAGGTAATTGTGGATCGCCAACCTCTAATCTAGCTTCTAGTTCTAAAGCGACAACATCACTGAGCACGCCCCTATCAAAGCCTTGGTATACGATGTGGTTTATAGTGACGGCTAATTGATTGAGTTTGATTGCATTTGGATAAAATCTGACATTTTCTGGAATGATCGATGAATGCTTAATTAGAGTTGCTTCTATGACTGATTGAACCTGCTCGATTATGTCTTCAAATGATTTTCCTTGACTGTCTGGATATAAGTCTTCCAGGAAGAATTTACCAGCTAGTTCCTGGTTTTGATGTCGTTTTTCGTATCTAAGTGAATCTGCCATTAAGTCCTTAGGCACAAAAACTAGGCTGGCTTGAGGCTCATCGATAGACAGGGCGTTTATGCCGTCATTTTCTATAGTATTAATCATGCCGTTTGATGATTTGTTGAGCGAATTTAGTAGCCTACTGATGATCAATTCGGCTGTTCTTTCAATTGATTTTGGATCTGGCCCTTCCGATAATTTTTCTAGCTCATCACGGGCTGCTGGTAGATTAGCCGAAATCGCGTCGATTATTTGAGATTCCAAAGCTATCCCAGCTATAGTTGTCGGTGTAATCGGCGTAGTTTTGAAATTATCTATAGTTTTGCCATTAAGATGATCTGGCTGCGTCAGCTCAATATTAGTCATACCTCTCCTATTCTGTATATATTTCTATACAGTTATCATAACAGTTATGGCTAATTGGCCGCAAGAGTTCTGGTGTTTAGCTACTCTATTATTTGCTTGGTGTCTAGTTCGGCGGATACGATCAGGCCGACTATTTTGCCGTTATAACTAAATTTTATGTCTTCGATGACGTCTTGATTATCATCTGTTCCTTCGATTTGGTCGATTCCGATTGTCTCAATACTAAGTTCTAGATCATTCGGTATTACGTCATCTAAGCTGGCTATGATTGATCGCAGGTTGTTCTGGGCTATCTTGAAAGAAGTGTCATTGGGTGAGTCGTAACTAGTGGACATGATCGATAGCGGCACATTAAAGTCACCCAATTCTTCTAGGAAATTGCACCACTTACTGATACCTATCATATCGTTGGTGACGATGAAATTTGCTTTAATTGGGCTTTTTGATCTCATAGAGCTAGGCTGCAAGCCTCTTTCTTGCAATGAGGCTCTGACCAAGCTGATTATCTCGCCTATGGCCTGATACGAGGCCGCGTCAGTTTCTTTGCCGATGGTTTGCAGGACATTTTCTATTGGCTGAGACTTGATGTTATCTACAAAAGTATCTATTGATTGTTTAGCCTCATCTAGCTCGGTTATTTTCTTTAGTAAATTTGGCTGACTGGCTATTTTTGACTCTGCCTGTTTGGTCAGAAATAGCTTTCTTAGAGCTTGATTACCTAAAACTGCCTGGTTATTTACCACCAGACTCCTAAGGCCTATGTAAGAGTTGTGGTTAGGTTTTGGTTCAAGGTTAACCATGGCTTTATAGTTATATTATAGGCTGGTAGCGATGCGACGAATCTGATCGCTAGATAGTGGGGCGTTGCCGTCTAGGGTGTAGAGGATGCACCTGATTTTTCAACGTACTCACGTACGGCGGTTGAGTCCCAATTGCTCTTTTGCTGGGTTAAGGTAAATTGCTGGTCGCCGCCAGCGTAAGCAAATTTGATGCTAACTGCACCCTGCCTGAAAGCGATTGGTCCACGGATGTTGTAGCCATTTGGCTTGTAGCCTGGATATTTAGCGTCGATACCAGATTGGATAGCGGCCATTCGGATTGAAATGTTCGGCATGCTTAGGTATGCTAGGTAGCCGCCCAACATCATAACTGCCAGTCCAGCTGAAGCCATGCTCAGCCAGCGGCCAAAATTGCTCTTTGGTTTTTTCTGACGACGGACTTTTGGTGCCTTGACTTCCTTTTTGAGGGCTTCTTCGATGGCCTGATTTTTGATCTCAATAGCGGGTTTTAGCTGTTTTTTAACTTGAGGCCGATGATCTAGGCTTTTAGCCTGGTGGGCATTGGCTCGTTTATGTTGCGGCTTGTTGATGTCTAGCTGTCTAGTTGCGGCTCGATGGGCTACTGGATGTTTTTCGGCTGGACGATCAACTGATTTTTTAACCTCTATGACTTCTGCGGGAGCGGAAAATTTAGCGACTTGTTGGTGCTTTTGGATGGTTTCGGCCTTTTGCTCTCTGTCGGTTGATGTGTTTTTTGAGCTATAAGCTTTGGGGCGAGCTACGTGGCGACGATTTAGGGTTGATGAACGTTGAAACTTTGTTTTATGAACCGCATGAACTGAATGACCGCGCTGCTGAGTCGGTTCGGACACTTTTTCTTCAGTTTTATAATCTTTGACCTCTATATGAGCATCATCCATTGGCAGACCAGTCACCGGATCATAGGCTCGGTCGTTTATCATTACATAATCTTTTTTCACAATTACTTATACCCCTTTACCCGCATTTACTATAACTATAGTACTAAATTGCATACGGTTTTTGCAAGTCGGATTTTATGTTATAATTTACCTCAGTATGTATAGTAGAAAAGAACGCAAAAAAGAGTTAATCCACCGAATATTGGTTTACTCTGTTATGGTTTTAAGCATGTTAACATTGTTAGCATTCTTGAGCTTTATGGTGACAGGCTATCAGTTTAATTTAAAGACCCGAGAGATCGAGCAAGCTGGACTGGTTCAGTTCGATTCATCACCGCGCGATGCCAAGATATCAATTGACGGTGTTGAGTTTGCGAATACTAATGCTAAAAAGGTCATACTGCCTGGTGTTCACCGGTTCTCGATCAAGAAAGCTGGTTATAGTGAATGGACCAAGGACTTAAATATCCAACCAGGTAAAGTTACCTGGCTAAATTATGCTCGGTTGGTGCCTAAGCAGAAAAAGATTGATGGCCTAATAAAACTTGATAGCCTAACTAGTGCTAAATTTTCACCGTTTGGTAAATATCTCGCTGGTGTTAAATCTGGCAAAAACTCATCTATTACATTGGTCGATCTAAGTGATAAGAAACCAAAAACTACCAACCAGCCAATTAGCTATAAGTGGCTACGCTCACACAGCAAGGGTCAGAAATTAACCAAAACCTATAAATGGTCGGTCTATAGTTGGGATAAAGATGCTAATCACTTTCTGGTGCGCTGTAGCTATGTGATTAATAAGTCCAAGCGGACTGATTGGCTAGTATTTGATAAAAACGATCTAGAAAAACCAGTTAACATCAGTCGTCTGTTTCATATCAATATCAAGCAGGCTCGCATGATTGGCGATAGCGGCAATAAACTATATGTCCTAAGAACTAACGGCGATGTTAATAAATTATCAATTAGCGATAAAACCATGAGCAGCCCGATTCTATCTGGGGTGGCTAAATTTAACATGTACGGCGATAGAAATATATCTTATAGGGGCTCTCAGGACGGCAAAACCGTAGCTGGGATCTGGCGTGATGGCTGGTCAAAGCCAGCTGTGCTGTACTCGGAGTCGGATGGCGGCAAAGTTAAGGTTGATGTTAGGATATCGCGCTATTTCCATAAAGATACGGTTATTTTGAGCGTCGGTGACCTAGTTAAAATCTGGCGTGGTTCGCTGAGCTCAGATTCACTATCTGAAGGCATGGTTGAGTATAGGCAATCACTATCACTCGGTCGGCCGATCAGTAAAATTTCCATCAGCGGTAACGGCCGATTTATCCTAGCTCGCGACGATCGTGGTTTTGTGACTTATGATCTAGAGCGACACACCGCATCTAAGGAAGTCAATATAGCTGGATTTAAGGCCATCGGCTGGCTGGATGATTATCATCTGTGGCAGATAACTGATGATAATTGGCTAAAGATGCAAGAATTTGATGGCGCTAATCCTCACGACTTAATGCAAGTATCCGGCTTTGATGTGGCACTGGCTGACGGTGGAAATTACATCTATGGTTTGAACAGCCAAAAAGGCGTGGTCGAACTAAAGCGCCTATCGATGCGCGTAGCTAACTAGCGCCGAATAGTCGTTCTAATAAACTAGGTGCTGGTTTGCCTGATAATGATTCTGATTCTGGTTGAGAGACGTCAGCTTGTGCTACCTTGGCCTTGTCTGGATCAGGACTGATTTGCTCTGCAAAGATCAGCAGGCGCTTTTCAGCTGTACCCAGCGGTACACAGCTAACTAGCGTTAACATTGGCTTTTTAGTTTTGATCTGAACCTTGCCGATTTGATTTGGCAAAACCACCTGCTTTGATGTGACTGAATAAGTGTAGCGCTTGCCTTGATAATTCATATAAATGACATCGCCCTTGTTTAGCTTTTCATTTTGGGCAAATATAAACTTATAATTTTGATCACCAGCCGCGAAGACATCGTTTGACGAGTGAGCCGCGAATACGGCGTTACCGACCTGACCTGGCACGGCATTAGCGCCTGGGATTGAGAAATGAGCGATGCCAGTTTCCATAGCTTTCATCTGTGATTTATGATCAGCCCCTACCCCGTAATTGACATTACCGTCGATATTAATTTTAGGAATTATCATCCGCGGCTCTGGACCGACGTCAGCCACATTGGTTGGGTCGATGATGATATTTTGCGGATCGATATTGCCTGGCGTGGTATAAGCAGCTACAGCGCCAAAGATGATGCGATTGTACTGTAAGAACATAAATACCAGCATGACAGCTACGCCAGCGATGATTGGCACGAAATGACGTGATTTTTTGATCTTTTGAGTCGAATTTCTAACTGTGTTTCGGATCTTGCCACGTAGCTCTTTGATGGCGGTTTCTTGCGAGATGGTTTCGTCCTCAGCTGAGGCGACTGGTGCGGCCTGGCCTGAAGCCATAAATTGGGATAATTCTTGCTGTTTGTTATGCAAATGATTGGCATAATAACGCTCATAGTACATCTGGTAGTATTTTTGCCAAGCGCTGTGATATTGATTCCACTGGTCCGGGTCGGCTTTTGGATGGTGGTCGGCAGCGGTGTGAGCGATGGTTGAGGGCAACTCTGTTTGAGTGACGGTTTCTTGGGCTTCAGGCTCTGGCTCAGGCGGCGCGGTCCTTAGTCCATGACCAGCTGGTTGTGGTTCAGGCGCTGGCTGGATGGGCTGTGGTTGTGGTGTTGGTTCTGGAGCTGGGCTTGGCGCCTGAGCTGGAGTAACGGGATGAGCGTATTCTGATTGGTTATATATAGCATCGATCTGCCCACGAATAACCCCAGCGGCGGCTTGCTGCTGAGAATCGGTGGCTGGATTGACTGGTGTTAGCGACTGATTTTGATTGTTATTTGGAGCGCCCACCGGTCCATTTGATTGATCATTTGCGAAATTCATATGGATTATCTCTAAAATCTATTGTACAATAGCATGGCAGGTTTAACCAAATCTGTTTTTGGTTGGAGCGCTCTCTCGTGCCGCGGTGGCGGAATTGGTAGACGCGCTAGACTCAAAATCTGGTGAGCAATAGCTCGTGCCGGTT
>PDWI01009489.1_pt1 | contig 11155 bp, 16 predicted proteins | sample 1430891 | NCBI WGS metagenome assembly PDWI01 (sample SAMN01162508, study PRJNA174530) | Oral metagenome, whole genome shotgun sequencing project. | biome: Marine environment; feature: Marine mammal; material: Swab sample of the gingival sulcus; isolation source: swab sample of gingival sulcus... | reverse complement strand
ACCATAGAATCAATTAAAAAACAAGTCCAGCAATGGATTGAAGAACAAATGAATTATATCAAAGTGTTATTCGTTAATCTTAGGTGGGAAAGTTGAGTTCATAATTATCTGAATTTTTCTTTATTTTATTTCGTTAAAGAAAGTTTTTAGCGAACTATTGATATAGTACTGCTAATCATATTTATAATAATATTTATATCTATTTCTTGACAGCCCACACTAGTAGTTCGAGTATGAACTACCTGCCCCCAATAAGTACTCATATCACTCCAAGGATAAGCATCTGGAGCGAAGAGAACTAATTTTTTTGTCAATCTATGTTTGTTGTTCCATTCGTCTGTAATCGCATCAAAATTTTTAGGTAAGTCAGCTGGATAATTACTGCCTTTTTCTTTATCGACATCCAAAGGGTGAGCTGCTGCATCTGTTATAACGACAATTAATTGACGATTATGCAGGTTAGTCATTTCTTGCCAATTTGAGCGCATTGCCAATGCCAATGCCTCTAATCCACTTTCTGGCTCATCACCGCCACCATAACATTCTAAACTATTTATAAAATGATTAAGTTCATGCTGTTGTTTGGGTAATTCATAAAAATCAGTTTCGTACAGTGCTTCATCACCATCGTAATATAAGTCACGAAAAGCAATAATCTTTACTAATAATCTATCTAAAACAATTGCTTGTTTAGCTTTAGTATCTGACAATAATTTATAAAGATTATAAAGATGATTTTTTAACTCGCCAACTAACGGCTGAGTTGCCGATGTTATATCAATACAGAAAACAATTTCAACAGACTGTTTTATTTTCTCGTTCTGTCCCATGACTATCTACTCGTTTAGTTACTAATCGACAGAGTAGAAAAAGTAAATCACTATCCTACTCTGTCTGAACAATGTGCTACATGGCTATCGAATTAGCGACCAGTTCTAAAATAGACTGCATATCCATTTCTTCTAATCCTTTACCTGCCTTACTTTGGGTGTAAACAACATTATCCCAATAGGTATGTATATCATTCCACGGATAACCTTCGGGAGCAAAAACAACCAGTCGTTTAGCACTTTTTTCCATAAACCCTTGTCTGTTTGTCCATTCATCTGTAATAGCATCGAAATTTTGGGGTAATCCTGTTGGATAGTTACTGCCTTTTTCTTTATCAGCATCATCAACATCTAATGGGTGTGCAGTGGCATCAGTCCATACTACAATCACTTCACGACGTTTCGGCGTAGATTTGCACCAGTCTGAACGCATAGCTAGGGCTATAGCCTCCAATCCATTTTCAGGCTCATCGCCACCACCTTTCGCCTCAATTCCAGAAACAAAGCGTTTAAAATCTTCATTTTGTTCTGGTAAAGTGAAAAAATCAGACTCAAGCATGGCATCATCACCATCGCAATAATAATCACGAAAGCTAATTACTCTTACCCTAATGCTATCAACGTATCTGTCTTTTTCTTCAAGCTTTTTTAATAAGTCTTTGTGCAAATTCAATGCGTTTTTTTTCACATCCTCAATGACAGGTTCCATACTACCAGTAGAATCTATACAAAGAACAATATCAACCGCATATTTATTTTGGCTATTTTGTTGGCTCATTTTTTTACCTCTTTAGGCTTAGTTTAAAAATTCTTTAATTGTGACTCCCTTTTATTTGGCAATAAATCTATATATTATTTACAATACGATCTGTTATCATGTCAAAATCTACTTCTAGCAACCCATCACCAGCTGGAGTGGGGGCGTAAATAACCCAATCACAAATATTAGAAATATCACTCCAAGGATAACATTCTGGAGCGAAGAGAATTAACCGTTTTGCCTTGCATTTCATCAATCCAAATGGCTCATGCCATTCATCTGTGATAGCATCAAAATTTTTAGGCATTCCCGTGGGATAATGAGGTACTTTTGTTATTTTAGCGTCCAATGGATAGGCATAACCATTCGTCCACAGCATAATAATTTGACGATACCTATGTGGTTGTATCCGCCAGTCTGAACGCATCGCTAATGCTAGGGCTTCTAAGCCATTTCTATACACACCACTACCACCTTTAGTTCGAATACTTAACACAGAATTTACAAAACCTGAGTATTGCTCAGGCAGACTGAAAAAAGGAGATTTAAGCATTGCCTCATCATCACAGGAATAATCACGAAATGTAATAACTTTTGTTCTAATAGTGTCAACAAACTTACCGCGTTCATTGAAACTATTTCTTAACCGTTCAGAAATAGTTAAAACCCGACCTTTCACTCTTTCTATGTGATTTTCCATATTTTCGGTAGCATCAATACAATGAACTATCTCTACGTTCCACAAAAAATTGTTTTTGTCATCTTTTTCCATTCACTTCAACCAATTAAAAACCTTCATCAAAAAAGTAAACAACACACCGCGCTTAATCAGCGTAAAAATCGGGCTTTTAAACAACACCCAAATGACAAACACCAATAACAACAGCGCGGACGCGCCACCATTGGCTTGACTTAGCGTCATAAAAACAACGAGCCCAATCCAAAATTTAATTAAAAACTTGACGAACCCCATTGCCTAATACATCACCAGAACGAACGCCTAGCGACAATTCCCGAACTCGGTACGGCGCTGACAAATCCGCTGTAAGCCGTTTCTCCATTGACGTAAATATCCACTGAGCCATCGCTATAAGGGAAATTAATTACCGCACGACCACTACTATCCGTAGTCGTTGATAAACCGCTATGCCCACCAACAGTGACTTTGGCGTTGGGATAAGCTTCGTTATTGTCATTTCGATAAACGTTGACGATGATGATTTTTGCCATGATGATACCTTTTGTTTCTTAAATTCTGATTAACAACTACTTGCATTTCCTAAACAATTATGTTGATATAACCGCCTTTATCTTTGGCGACGTACTGCGCCACGGTTAAAGAACTTTAACTTTGTAAATCAAATAAATTAACTGCATTCTAACAAGTAAAATATAGTTAATATATCAACTTACAGATAAATTAGTCCAACTGTGAGTTGACAATCATTTTTCAAGAGGTGACAAATTATGGTGAGATATGACAGTAACAATCTGAAAGAGTTACGCGAGTCAAAAAATTGGTCACAAGAAGAGGTTGCCAAAAAATTACACATAAGCAAAAACGGTTACGCCAAAATCGAACATGGTGAAAGTCGTATCAATATGGAGCGCCTCAAGCAAATTGCTGATGTTTTTGGTGTTGATGTAGTGAAACTTATGGAATGTCAAGACGATAAAGATAAGAGTACAGGTATCATTTGCTTAATCGGTGACAGTAGTGTAAATAACAATTACTTTGGTGATTCGTTGAGTGAAATTGAGCGGCTCAAACTGATTATTAATCACAAAGACGAACTCCTCAAAAAAGAGCAAAAAGACAACGCTCGGCTAGAGAAAGAACTGGCACGGTTAGTAAAAGATATCATGAAAAAAGATGAGCAAATTGATGCCTTGATGAAAAAGCTAACTGATTAACACTTAACAAAGCGGTAGATGATACTTTGTTCACCGAGGGCAAAATCCGCCTCGCGCCCAGTCAGCGGATTAATTTAAATGCCTAGGGTTACGCGCAATTGGTGGCGCAGTTGGGTAAATCTCGGGTGACGGTGAATGATGCCTTGAGTAAATGGCGTGCGCCTGAGGTGGGGGGTTAATTGGCAAAAAAGTGATAGAATAGTTTGGTTTCAACACAAACTCAAAGAGAATGACCATGCAACTAACAACCATAGCCATTGAAAATCATCAATCGATTGAGTATTTTATTCAGCAATCACAACAACAAATGCTCTCCTTAACTGAACACGGAGAGCCTGTTGCCTTTATGATGTCTCCGCAATTATTGGAACGATATATTGATGAGCGGATTTCAACTTCGGTCACTCAACCAACACCCAAAAAGAAATCACGAGCAGGCGCATTGGCCAAATATGCCAATCCAGCTTTAATTGCACAAGAAGAGACAGCGTGGGGAAAAGCAGTGGTAGAAAAACATGCACCTCATTGATACCAATATTATTTTAAGATATTCATTGCAAGACAATGAAGAACTCAGTCAACAAGCTGTCGATTTAATTGATAACAATATCGTTTATGCCACAACGGAAGTTGTCGCAGAGTTTTGTTACGTTCTGGAAAAAGTGTATCAAATGCCCAGGGCAGAAATTGCCGAAGAATTGCTGTATTTATTTCAAGATGACATTATTTGCCATTCAGATAAAGCATTCATTATCACGGCGATTAAAATTTATCAGCAAACTCGTTTAGATTTTGTTGATTGTGCAATGATTGGGTATTATCAGTCATCAGGTCATCAAGTGTCTTCTTTTGATAAAAAAGTAAAAAATTATATTCGACGTTTAAAAGGGGAAATTCTTTAGGAGCCCAACATCAATGAGTAACAATTTAATCGCAGGACATCTACGCTTCGAGCAAGTAAAAGGCGTAGGCACAATAGATATTAATTTTGCCAAAGACAAAAATGCTTATGTGTTAATCGGTGAAAATGGTGTGGGCAAAACCAAATTTTTGGAAAGTCTATTCGCGGTTTTATTGATAAGCAATCATGATGTTCGCACCCTAACAACACTTGAAGCTAACAACCCACTTATTTTCCCTTTTAAGGGGATTGTAATTAATGACAGGGCTTTTATGATTTCTCTTCCCCCTGAAGAGAGTGTTCATAGAGCTCTTTATTCATGGCGCAACATAATAACACCTATTGCTCATCGTCTCCCGATCGTCTATTTAGCCGCTTCCAATCGAGAAATTTCATGCGGGCGAGATGCCTGCATGAGTGAGTTAGGAAATGGCAATTATAGACGTACAAGCTATATAAAACACTTAATGAGCTGCTTTGAAGGAGATGAAAACCGATTAAAGTATCTCAACATGCTCGTTGATTTAAAAGAATGGATTATCCAACGCGCCCAATCCGCCAACCCTTACCAAGCCAAAGAAGACAACCGCAAAGTTGAAATTGATACTTTACTCACTTTATTAAATAAAATCGACAGCCGTATCGATAGCGAATTTTTAGAGATTTCAGGCGATAACCGCGTTTTTATCAAAATTGAACAGCAAAAACGAGAGCTCTCTGAATTGTCGAGCGGCTTTACCTCGATTTTAAAAATGCTCCAAGCCATTATTGCAGGCTATAGCTACTTTACCAATGAAGTGCAAATACAAAATGTTCGCGGCTTTGTGCTAATTGATGAAATAGAAAGCCATTTGCATAATGAATGGCAGGTTAAAATTGTGCCTTTATTAAAAGAAATTTTCCCTAACACCACTTTTGTCGTGACTACCCATTCTTCGCTAGTCATTAGTCAATTAGAGCAAGGCGAAGCCTATCGGCTACAGCGTAAAAATGACGGTGTGGTCTATGGTAGGGCAATTAAAAACCCCAATAAAGTGCCATTTATCGACCTGTTGCAAACTGCCTTTAATATTAACTTGAACCAATTAAAAATTAGCCACGCTGAAAAATCTAAGCAAAAACAGGCAAAAAAATCCTTACTCGCGTTTGTCGAAAAAGAGTTAGCAGAGTTGGAGGAGCAATAATGAGCAAGTATTTATTGGATGCTAACAAAATTATTCACTTATTCAAAGAGGAAAGTAATCAAGACAGAAAAGAAACGCTAGAGGAGCTCAAAGCCATTTTACAAGATGAACATTCTAGTCTATTTGTTACGCCATTAATTGCCTATGAAGCGTTGCGCGGCGTACCGTGGCGCGATGACACTGGACTATCAGAAATAGAAAGCATTTTGCAGCAATTTGAAATGTTAGATGTCAATAGCGCGGCGGCAAGGTTGGCGAGCGATTTATATCGCCTTGATGTTTACGAAAGCACACAAAACAAGCAACAGAAAAAGGTTGATAAACGCAATTTTGATGCTTTGCATTTTGCCACGGCGAAAGTCAATCATCTGGACATATTGTCAAAGGATAAGCATATGCGGGGTTTTGAGACCTTATATCAAAGGCTGATAACAGCAGAAAAGGCGCAATAATTCTGCATAGCATACGCCTGAGGTGGAGACTCATATGATGTCCCTCAATTATTAGAACGATATATTGATGAGCGGATTTCAACCTCATCCACCCAATCAACACCCCAAAAGAAGTCACGAGCAGGCGCATTAGCCAAATATGCTAATCCTGCTCTAATTGCACAAGAAGTAACTGCGTGGGAGAATGAGGTGGTAGAAAAATATGCACCCCATTGATGCCAATATTATTTTAAGATATTCATTGCAGGAAAATGAAGAACTCAATCAACAGGCTGTCGAGTTAATCGATAACAATGTCGTTTATGCCACAACGGGCGAAAGTCCCACAACCCTCATCAAAATGTTTTACATATTGTTATCATTATTGCTACAATTTCTGCATAAAGCGCTAGGGCGTGTCCTCAATCCAAACATGTCACCGCGCTTTTAAATGCCACTGGGCACCCGATGAAGGTATCGCGGTGCTCATCAACTTTTGTAGGAGTACCACATGAATATCACCATTTTAGGCGCAGGTTTTGCCGCGCTAATGGCCATTGCCCAAGTCAGAAAACACCTTCCCAACGCCAATATCCGCGTCATTGCGCCATCGGCACGTTTTGTCTATTACCCCAGCCTGATATGGATTCCTTCAGGCAAGCGCAAGGGCGAGGACATTACTTGCGACTTGAATAATTATTTTAAAAAGCATAAGGTTGAATTTATCGAAGCACACGTCACTGGCATCGCCGACCAAGGACGCATTGTTCACACCGATGCAGGCGATTTTGCCAATGACGGACTGATTATCGCCACGGGTTGTCAATTCGCTAAAAACCTGTCAGGTATTGAGCACACCCACCTGATGTGCCAAGGTATTGAAAGTGCACAAGCCATTAAAACACAGTTAGAAATTTTAGAAACGGGCACCATTGCCATCGGTTATCAAGCCGACCCCGCGGAACCCTCTGCCAAGCGCGGTGTGGGCGCGGTATTAGAGTTTGTTTTCGGTATTGATGAATTATTGCGACAACAAGGACGGCGCGAGCAGTTCAAATTGGTCTTTTTCGCCTCAGAAGACGCGCCAACCGCGCAACTCGGCAGCAAAGCCGCCAGCATTGTAGAAAAAAGATTGCAAGAACAGGATATAGAAATGCTTTTCGGTCAAGCCATCACAGGCTTTGAAGCCGACAAAGTGCAACTTGAAAACCGCGCACTAAAGGCCGATTTAATTCTATTCCAACCGCCGATGACAGGTGCCAACTGGCTAGACAACAGCGCGTTACCGCGCTCACCCGCGGGGTTGATTCAAGCAGATGAATTTGCCCAAGTTGCCGGCTTTGAAAACACCTATGCCGCGGGCGAAGTAGCCAGCTACCCAGGCCCTGATTGGCAACCCAAGTTGGGGGTTAACGCCGATATTCAAGCCAAGGTCGCGGCAAAGAACCTCGCCATTGATTTGCAAAAGACGGGCGCGCGCAAGGAAAAAATCACTGTTCAACTCATCTATGTTATCGACAGTTTGACGCGCGGTATGCTCATTAAACGCACAGGGAAGGCAGAAAAAGCCTTACCCGCGTTGCGCTTGTTCCACTTTTCTAAGCTACTGATTGAGAAAGTACACTTGCGTAAATTTAGCTGATCATTTACGCCATAAAAACCATCATAGAGACGCATTCGATGCGTCTCTATGTCTTTCAGATGACCGCAATCAGCGCGCCACCACCAAGTCAGACACAGTATGTAGCAAGTGCAACCAGCCATCTCCTTGGTCTTGTCCCTTGTTGATGCGGTCTAGGGTGGCTAGACGATGCAGTGTTTCGCTAAATTGTTGAGGGAGATAGTGTCTGAGCGCTTCTTGGTAGGCGGACTGCTTTTGCTCGTTTGCCCAGATGCCCAGTGCGCGGCAAGCTTGCCCGACAGGTATGCCCGATTCAGCAATGCGCTGCAGCGCTTCAAAATCCCGCTGTAGCACACTGGTAATCAGCACCAAGGGCTGATTTTCATTGGCCAATTTTTGCGTGATTTTAATAGCGCGCTGATTTTTACTGAGCAGTGCTTGCGACAAGTCATTCACTTGAAAGACGGATAAATCCGCTAGCATTTCTTCGACGACATCGACTTGAATGGGTTGTGGATAGTCGCTGTTGGCCAGTTGCATTAAAATTTGATTCGTCCACAACAAATTGCCTTCGGAGTAGCGCATAATGGTTTTCAATGCCTCGCCTGTCAACGTGACATTCAACTGGCTAGCGCGCTGAAATATCCAATTGGGCAACTGGTTGGGATAAATGGGCTTAGAAACGACGACGGTCTCAACGCTTTTCTGCAAATGACTAAACCACTTTTCGCGTTGTGCGCGGTAACCAATGTCGCAGGCTTGAATGATAACGAGGTGAGGTGAGGCTTGCTGGGCAAGTGCGGCAACTTGTTCGCCAATTTTTTTGCTGGGCTTGTCACTATCAAAACGCAGTTCAATAATTTTTTTCGGGTCAAACAAGCCAACGCTTTGCAAGCTATCGCGTATGGGCTGAAATTTACAGCGATTATCAATGTAAAAAATATCGCGCTGGGTGAAGCCATTGGCTTTTGCCAGCGTGACCAGTGCGCGGGCATTCTCTACGGATAAAAAAGGTGTCTGCCCGAAAAATAAATAAGAACGGGACAATGCGGGGGGATTGTCCAAAAGTTGTTGATTAAATTGTTGTGCATCTATCATGCATCGCTCCGCTAAAGTTATCGCTGAGCAATCATAGCGTATTTGTCTGTAAATGTGAATGCTCAGCCTCAGTTTTCTCACTAAAAACAACTCTTTTTACAAGCAAAAACAACTTGTCAATGCTTAAGACATGTCATTGATGACTATCTCCATATTGATGAAGACTATTAATGTCACGTGCATGAAATCTCGTTAAATTGATGTTTTTGTCTCTCATTTTGCTTGGAATGTTGCTATGATACCCCCACCTTTACCGAACGTGCTGGAGTATTCAGTGCATTAAGTGAGTATTCACAAGCAAAATATTTTTAATCATTCAATGATCATATTAGGAGATTTTCTATGAAAAAAATCGTACTAGCCACTGCCATTTCGGCGTTGACTTTCTCATCATTAGCTACAGACTTAGACACTGAGGACAAAAAAATTGCCTACACCATCGGTGTCCAAGTCGGTAAGTCACTAAAAATGACTCAAGTTAACGAAGTGGTAAAATTGGACAATCAGCTCATTTTTGATGGTATTAGCGATGCTTTAGCAGATAAAAAAGCCCAGTTAACAGAGGAAGAAATGGGTAAAGTCATGCAGGCCTTTGACAAAAAAATGGAAGCGCACATGACTCAAAAAATTGAGCAACAAATTGCTGACAATAAAGCTGAGGCCAGCAAATTATTGGCTGAAAATAAAGCCAAAGAAGGCGTAAAAGTCACCAAGTCGGGCTTGCAATACCGCGTTGTTAAAGCGGGCACAGGCAAAAAGCCAACGGCAGACAGCACGGTCAAAGTGAACTACGAAGGGAAACTAGCTGACGGTACAAAGTTTGACAGCTCTTATGATCGCAAAGAGGCGGCAGAAATCCCACTTAGCGCTGTCATCGAGGGTTGGAAAGAAGGACTACAGCTGATGTCTGAAGGGGCTGAATACGAATTTGTCATTCCCGCGGAATTGGCCTACGGTGCGCGAGCACCTGAAAATATTGGCCCTGAACGCGCGCTAATTTTTAAGGTTGAACTGTTAGAAGTAAAATAGTTCTTACTAGCTTCACATTATCCACTGAAACAGCCCAGCCCTGTCACAAGGTCTGGGCTGTTTTGCTATCCGCGCTAAAAGACTTGAGTTTTTAGCGCAAAGCCGTATAATACCGCGTTCTCCTTGCCAATACATGGGGTATTGGCTGTTTTTATGAATATCCATAAGGGGTTATCTAAAATATGAAACATTATGAAATCGTCTTTCTGGTTCACCCAGATCAAAGCGAGCAAGTGCCATCGATGATTGAGCGCTACAGCGCGGTCGTTACCAAAGATGGCGGTCACGTTCACCGTCTAGAGGACTGGGGTCGTCGCGTCTTGGCCTATCCCATCAACAAGCTAGTTAAAGCCCACTACGTTTTAATGAACGTTGAATGTGGTGCGGACGCACTAGAAGAATTGGCTACTGCCTTCAAATTCAATGATGCTGTTATTCGCAACATGGTCATTCGTCGCGACCAAGCGATTACCGAAGCGTCTCCATTGGCTAAAACCGAAGATAAATAGAGGGACATCATGGCTAGAAATAAGAAAAATGACCGTTTAAATAAAGAAAACATTGAAGTTGACTACAAGCAGCTTGATGTGCTTAAAAACTATCTAACCGAAGCGGGAAAAATTGTTCCCGGTCGCGTTACCGGTACCACCGTTCAGAATCAACGCAAAGTGGCGCGCGCAATCAAGCAAGCCCGCTTTTTAGCGCTAATTCCTTACACTGATAAGCACTAAGGAGGTCGCAATGAAAGTTATCTTACTAGAAAAAGTGAATAAGTTGGGCGACTTGGGCGAGCAGGTTAACGTCAAGTCGGGCTTTGGTAGAAACTACCTTATCCCCCAAGGCAAAGCCACGATTGCCAGCAAAGAAAACATTGCTAAGTTTGAAGCGCGCCGCGTAGAGTTGGAAAAAATTGCCGCGGAAAAATTGGCCAAAGCACAAGCAAAAGCCGAAAGCGTTGCTGACAAACGCCTCACTATCGAAGCCAAGCAAGGTGGCGAGGGTCGTCTATTTGGTTCGGTTACTTCTATTGACATTGTTGAGCACGCTAAGCTTGCAGGGCTTGACTTGGAGCGCAACGAAATTCGCATGCCAACAGGTCCCATTCGCGCAACGGGCGAATTTGTTATTCCTTTACATTTCCATGCCGATGTGGAAGCTGAAATTATTGTTGAAGTGGTCGGCGTGGAATAATCAGCCATCGCAATACTAGGGCATGTCCTCAATCCAAACATGGCACTGCCAGAGGAGATTTTTTACGAGTACAAGGCAATTATTGCGCAGTTTAGTCACTCTAATCAAGCAATAATTAACGCAGTAATCGCAAAAAATCTCCCTGTCCCGCAGGGTTGATGCCAAAATTGCCTTATCCTGCGTTACAAAACTTGGC
>PDWI01009488.1_pt1 | contig 11155 bp, 8 predicted proteins | sample 1430891 | NCBI WGS metagenome assembly PDWI01 (sample SAMN01162508, study PRJNA174530) | Oral metagenome, whole genome shotgun sequencing project. | biome: Marine environment; feature: Marine mammal; material: Swab sample of the gingival sulcus; isolation source: swab sample of gingival sulcus... | reverse complement strand
CGATATTGTCTTGCTCAATTGCGACACCGAAATCCACGGCGATGTCTTTGAACGATTGCAGACACTCTGCCATCGCCAGGAAAATATCGCCTCGGTTACACCGCTGTCAAACCGGGCAACCATTGCCTGTCTGCAAAACTGGCCCCACGGTGTCGATGCAGTTCAGCAGCTCTCTCCTGAAGAGTGTGCAGAACTCGTTCATGGTGCTGGTCTGCAAAGCCCCATAATCCCTGCCCCCACCGCTCATGGGTTCTGTATGTATATCAACCGGACAGCGCTTAATGCGATTGGCGGCTTTGATACCAGATGTTTTGGCAAGGGTTATGGAGAGGAAAATGACTGGTCGATGCGAGCCATCTACAACGGTTTTATCCACCTTATCAGCGTTGAGACCTATGTCCACCACCATGAAACCCAATCGTTTACCAGTGAGCAAAAAAAACAGTTTGTCGAAACAAACTATCAACTGCTTATCGAAAAACACCCTTGCTATCATCAACTTGTCCAGCAATATCTCCAGGCTGATCCCCTGCATAATTATCGCCAGATTCTCAATTGCCTGATCTCACTGGCCACAAGAAAAAGTAAAACCATATGCTTTTTACTCCATGATAGTTTTCATAGGTATTTCGGAGGCGTACAGTGCCATATCCGTGATCTTGGCAATGCAATAATGGAGCAGGACAATATCAATCTGCTTATTGTCAGCCCCATGACCCTGCATGGGCAACGGTTCGAATGCACCCTGATAAACAGGGAAAAGACCACCTATCTGCAAGATCTTGACGAACACGCGATCGCAGCATTGCTGCATAGTGTCGATAAATATATTGATGCTCTCCATGTGCATCATTTGATGGGTATAAACACCCATATTAAACACTGGCTGGAAAACAGCCGGGTGCCACGCAAGATATTTACCTTTCACGATTTTGCCATCTTTGGCAAAAATCCGTACCTGCTGAAAGAAACCAGAGAGTTTGGTCCTGCAGAAAAAAGAGAAGGACAAACCAACTGGCAGAGAAACAGCGAGAAAATCTCTGCCGACCTGTCAATTCTCAGGGAATTTTCCGACCTGCTGGTTCCCTCCGAAAACACAAAAAAACAGATAGAATCACTTCTTCCCAAGGGGGACTCCCTGCCACAACTACAGGTTGTTCCTCACCTACTGCCCTTTATCGACAAACTCCCACCAGACACGACCGGGTGTACTGCCAATAGCGAAAGCAAAAACATCGTCTTTCTTGGTGCTATGAGCGTCCATAAAGGGGGAGATATCTTTCTTGGTGCCTTGCAACTTCTTCGCCAGGAGCAGTATACCCCCTGGTTATTTGGCGTTCTTGATCCCCAATTAATGGCAAACTTCCCTGATGCCTGGCTACCAATTGTCCCCTATAAAAACTGGCTGGATCTCTTTACCATTGGCCATAGATTTGGCGTTCATATCGTTGTTATCCCTTCCGTCTGTGCCGAAACCTTCACCTATACCCTGTATGAAGCACTCTTTCTGCTTAAGGTGCCGGTTATTGTAGGCAGTTATGGTAATCCTGCCGATCAGGTAAAAAAATGGGGTGTTGGCCTGGTGCTTGATGAGATGTCTCCTGTTGCAATCCGCGATGCTGCAAAAAAAATAACCACAGACTACGATACCTATATCCAGCGGGTAGAAAAATTTACTGCGGCAAACCGTCAACTGTTCTCTGCTGCCAGTTATGCAGAGCAGTATTTGCAGCGCTACCTGGAGAACAAAACCACCGCAGCAGAAACAATACAATCCACCCCGGTAAAACTGCCCGCACTGAATCTCCCCGATACAAGGCGAATCGAAAATAACCAGGCCATTTGTGCCGATATCCCGGGCTATCGCCTGCTCTTTATCCATAATAGGGAACTGCCACTGCACCAGCAGATTCAATGCGAAAATATTGCGCTTGCCCTGCGCCGCGAAAATTGTACTGTAGTAGAGGTAACACCAGAAAATCTTTTTACCGGAGTATCCTCTTTTGATATTATCTATATTTATAAAGATGTAGCCGGAGAAAGAGTCAGGGCCTTAACCAGTCTGGCACAGCAGCTTAATATTCCAGTAGTATCGGAAATTGATGCGACAACCAACGCAAAGAGGCATACCGACTATCTACTTGCCAGCCGCTGCCAGCAGCTACCAAAACAGAAGCAACCCGTTCTCTACAGACAAAACTACTGGAGCGAAAACCGCAGAATGCAGTATGAACGGCATTACAACCTCCGTTGTGGTTATCTCCCCGAAAATCTTGGCCTCTATCTATCGCCTGTGGCACCCCTGCCGCAGGAAGGGACAGAGGCGATACACCAGATTATGGCAAGGTTTTCCGCCGCAACGCTTACTCTCTTTAGTTCAGCAGACTGGCACCAGGAGCAACAAATCTGGCTGCAACGCTATCCAGGGCGTATCCATCTGGCAAACGATCTGAAAGATGAAGAGTATCTCCACGCCCTCACTTCTTGCAAGGCGCTTATCCTTCCAGCATTAACAGAATCACCCGATTTCTGGAATCATCTCCTGCTTGAGGCATCAATGGTTGGTACACCGGTTATCACACCCCACTGTACAGATATCTCCTCGATGCTGGAATATAACTTTACCGGCTGGCCAATAGAACACAACAGCCAGTGGAGGCTGGCCCTCTCCCAGGCATTGACCAATAACCATGCCCACCAGGTGGGCAAATGGGCACATCTCTATATCAGGGAGTATTTCCAGCTGGATAGCCGGGAGATATGCAAAATCTTTGCAGGGATAAAAAAAGAGTTCTACAACAAGACCAACGAAAGATAGCTCACCAGACAAGCCTTGGAACCTCATGGGGAACAGACAACAAGAAAAGCTCACCTTTCAACCAGCCTTAAACGGGGTGCGTGGTCTGGCGATGCTGATGATTTTTTTCTTTCATTGCGGTTTTTTCTGCTCTTCGGGAACATTTCTCAGTGTAGATATGTTTTTTTCCTTAAGCGGCTTTCTTATTACCCTGCTGCTCCTTCAGGAGTGGCAGGCAAGTGGAAATATTTCACTGAAAAAATTTTATCTCCGCAGGATTCTAAGGCTTTTCCCCGCCCTGCTCTTTTTATTGCTGCTCTATTTTATCTTCTGCCTCTCTGTTTTTGATGGAACAGAGCGGGATAGATATTTTAGCGAAATTCCAATCGTGCTTTTTTATATGGCAAACTGGTTTCGCGCCCTGCACTTAGGTGAACTAAATGTTCTTGGTCACTGCTGGTCGCTTTCGGTGGAAGAGCAGTTTTATATCTTCTGGCCTTTTTGTTTCCTGCTGCTTGTTCGTCTCCGCCCCCTGCCACGCAGCGGGGTGATTTTTATCCTGTTCTCCCTCTCCTGGGCATGGCGGCTCTACCTTCTGCATAACGGGGCAGACTGGAGCAGGCTCTATAACGACTCTTTTGCCAGAATCGGTATGATTCTAGCCGGGGCATTTGCCGCCTGCCTCTACCATGACGAAATACTGATACCCTTTCTCTATAAAACCAACTTGCGGACATCCATTGCCAGCGGTATCAGCCTCGGCTCTATTCTCCTTATGACATTTATCGCCAACTGGCAGAGTGCTATAACCTATAGCATCTACCTGTTCTTCTTTGCCATCGCCATGGCGCTGCTGCTGATTGATCTTACCTGCCGACCACACAGCCCTGCAGCACGCATACTCTCCTGCCCTGTTCTGGTATATACAGGAACACTCTCTTACGGGATCTATCTCTTTCATTATCCGGTTATCAAGCTATTGACCACAATATATCCTGATTCTCTTAAGGAGGGGAATATAATGCTGCCAGTCTATGCCGCTCTGCTTACCCTTGTCTTTTCGCTTATAAGCTGGTTTACACTTGAACGCCCGGCAGAGAGATTAAAAAGAAATCTCTTTTCTACGTGAAAATACACCAGTTACAGAACCATAAAATAACAAAACAAACGAGCTTCCCATACTGCCACCCTGCCAGGAAGTTTTCTCTTCTCTATCTCCCTGTTTTTTCCTTAATCATTTGTCCAAGAGCTTGAAAAAAATCTTTCTATAAGGTAACTTTTCATAGATAATTCATAATTCCTGGAAAAATACTACCTTATCCTGGCAGACACGGTATCTGGTAGTTTACCCCAACCTTAAACAAGGAGAAGATGATGATAACTTCCCCCACCACAGCCCGATATACACAGGAACCCACTGACGATTCAAAATTAAGCCCCCTGGAGTTTGTGCAACGCCATAGAATAGACCTTAATAAAGAGCAAAACAGCAGCCCCACCCATACTCTTGATAACAGGGCAAATCATGTCATTGTTGCAGCAGCCCACCATGCAGAGACCATTATGCCAGCAGCGCATACACCAGGCTTTGATGAAAGCTATTATCTGAATCAAAAACTTGCGCAACTACAAAAGTTTCTCCCTGACTGGCAGGAAAAGGGCATAGCAGATGTGCGTGCTGCATTCAATGATGCAGGATTAACCCCGGAACAGCATTACAACGAATATGGCTGGCGTGAAGGCCTTAGTCCCAGCCGCTGGTTTTCCCCCAAGGAATACTATATCAACAAGGCTATGCAACTGATAAAAGACGGTATTTGCCATTCCATTAATGAGGGACACACTCTATTTATTGAAACATGGCAGAAGAGTCCATGGCAACATTATATACAGTATGGAGCGATGGAAGGAATCAACCCGTCCGGCGAGTTTTCCGATGCCGCATACCTGCAAAGTAAACTGGAAAAACTTATACAGAACGATCCAGGGCAATATGGCAACTGGTCAACTGCTGATCTACTGGAAAACTTTGCCCAGGCAGGGCTTACTCCGCTTGGTCATTATTATGAATATGGGCAGTATGAAGAGCTTTCCTACCATCCCCTGGGAGCGGCATCGAACCATACCCTGCAGGCAGAAGGGGTGCAGAATTATCATTTGGATGATTTTGTCGGAGCATAAAACCCCATCTTATACATCCGTTGCTATCAGCCTTTTATAAAGGGGGGATTTTTCTTCAGAAAGAAAAAGGGGTAAGTCCGCTCAATTATCAACTGTTTTTGCTTGAGTGGCCGGCGGAAACATTGAAAAAAACGTTATATAAAATCGAATCTCCATAAAGTTTTTTTATTGCCGGCAATTTTTTCAACCCTAAAAAAGGAGAGAACCATGGCTACAACCCCAACGGCATTTGACCAGTATGCATTAGAACTTATTAACCACTCACGGTTAAACCCGCTTTACTATGCACAGCTCTATGGGATTGATCTTAATCAGGGGCTGGCTCCAGGAACCATTTCTGCCATACCAAAGATGCCTTTGGCGATAAATGGTTATCTGATTGATGCGGCAAAAGGCCATAGCGAATGGATGCGTGAAACAGGAATATTCGATCATACCGGTATAAATAATTCAAGCCCTGGTGACAGGATAGGAGCAACTCCCTACACCGCCTATGCCTGGGGGGAGAATATTGCTGCAAGGTGGGGAACAAATCTTGGGCCGGAAACCTTTTCTACCGCAGAGCTGATAAAAGGGCTGTTCCTGAGCCCTGGCCACCGGACAAACACCATGAGTGAAAACTTTACTGAAATCGGTATTGCCCAGAGCATTGGCATAAACAGAAGCGGGTATAATTCCCACTATCTCACCGAGAATTTTGCCAGCTCCTATACGGTAAATAAAACTCTTACCGGGGTTTTCTATGCAGAAGAGTATAACAAAAATGGTTTCCTCCCCGATACCGACTGGTTCTATACTCCGGGAGAAGGCAGGGGCGGAGTACATGTTGCGCTGCAATCCCTTGCAACAACAAGCAACGATGCCGGGGGTTATAGCATTGTCCTGCCTCAGGAAATAACAGGAGAACAGCATATTTCCATTTCAGGAGGTGGTTTTGCCGCACCAGTGTACGTTGCCGTATCTATTGGCGAAGAATCGGTAAAGCTTGATGTGGTCGAAAATTATGCAATTTTCGAAGGTATCGCTGTATTAAGTTCCGCCTCCACCACCCGGTTGGTAGACAACAGCGCAAAGAACCTTGTCCTGCTTGGTGCAGCTGCCTGCGGCGAGGGAAATAGCCTGGATAATGTTATATATGGAAATGATCAGGACAATATTATCTCTGGCAAGGATGGTTGGGATCTTTTGGCAGGAGGTGGAGGAGCCGATACCTTTGTCTTTGATTCAGTTTTTGGTTCGACGCTCTCCCCCGATTCAAACATCAACAATATCATTGATTTTACCTCCGGGCAGGACAAGCTCCGCCTTGACACCTCAATATTTTCTGCCTTTGCGGATAAAGATGCCTTTCTCTTTACGCACTTTTCAGCAAATGACCGGGGAGTAGCCCTGGATCAGGATGACTATATTATCCTTAATACCACCAATGGCGATCTCTTCTATGATGCAGACGGCAACGGCAATGGGGCTGGGGCGGTGCGATTTGCCAATCTATCAGGCATTACCATGCTGCAGGAGAGAGATATTGAGCTTTTTAACGGAACCGGAGGAAACACTCCACCAAACAACACTCCTGGTAACAGCAGTGGTACAGTTATTGCCGCAGTCCATACCCCAGGCTTTGATGAAAATTTTTATCTTCAGGAAAGACTTATGCTGGTGCAGTGGAAATTCCCTGATATATGGCAGGGAAAGGATATTGATTATCTACGCACCACCCTTGCCGCAGAAGGAATGACCCCCGAGGAGGATTATCAGAAAATAGGCTGGCAAAACGGGCTTGATCCCAACCGCTGGTTTAATAGCAATGAGTATCTTCTTAATAAGGGCTCACAACTGGCAGCAGCAGGATATTGTACCGATGCCTATGAAGGAAGAGAGTTATTTTATAATGCCTGGGAAGATAGCCCCTGGCAGCATTATCTGCAATATGGCGCGCAGGAAGGAATAGATCCATCCTCTTCATTTTCTTCCTCTGCATATCTGCAAAGCAAGCTGGAACAACTAATGCAAAATGACCCAGACCAATATCGCGGCTGGTCTACCATTGATCTGCTACAAGCTTTTACCCAATTAGGGCTTACACCGCTTGGCCATTATCAGGAATATGGGCAATATGAAGGGCTTTCCTACCAGCCCGGAGCTGAAGAGACAGGCCCCATCGTGCAGACTGAAGGAGTGCTAACTTTGCACTATAGTGATTTTTCCGGGGCATAGATAAAAAACATAATGGGTAAAAGGCTGCCTCCTGAAAGCGGTAGCCTTTTCGTATTTAGCAGGGAAAGGGAGAAAAAAAGGCAAGGGGTAAGTCTACTGCCCCTGATTATTGTTTTTGCCTGATTTAAAACGAGTTCTATAATACTGCTTTCCGTAAAAAACATTACTTCTCTTGAGAATCCACAAACTAATCCTGATCACTGGCTTATGACGTATAATAAGCAACGGCCACATTCTGGTAAATATTGCTATGGCACAACACCAATGCAAACATTCAGGGAAACATTGCATATCACAAAAGAAATGTGTAATAACAAAAACATATTACAGAAAAAATGTCTCGGACAGTTATTTATTCACTGCCTGATACGATGTCTGTCAGATTAAATGTAGGGTTTTACAAGGTGGGTGCAGTTATTATTCGTAATACAAGAAGGATACGGGTGCTTTTGAGTAGCAGTTACCCATATCAGGCCTTGTTTACTTGAGTTGCTTCCCTACTTGCACCTGGCTGAAAAAATGTAAGAGCACTGCCCCGGCGTGAAGATACAAGACGGAGGCCATAGCAAAGGTGCGCTCAAAAATCATAAAAAACAGTTTTTAATGAAAATCTAAGCCGAAAACAAGTGCAGATGACCGCTTTTTGCGTGGCTGAAAGGCCCCCTGATGATTTTTCAGATGTTTATGAAATATCCGGGCTAATGGTTTGTCAGTTTTTTAGGCGTTAATACCCCGCTGCTTATGGCGGGGTATTTTATTATGGTTTTTTTCGCTTATAATATATCACTGTAAAATTCTCGTTCTCTCCCTGATATTCCACTTTTTTTATCTCCAGAAAATCTTTCTCAAATTCAGGGAAAAAGCAGTCGCCCTCCACCTGCCGATGAAGAATGGTAAGCTGCAGGCTATCGGCAATTGCAAGAGCCTGAGTGAAAATGGTCTCTCCGCCGATAATAAAGGCTTTGGCTGTATCTCCACACAAGGCAAATGCCTCATCCCATGAATGGGCGACTTTTGCGCCTTCTGCCTGAAAGCTATGGTTTGTCGTTAAGACAATATGGCTTCTGCCGGGGAGAAGTCCGGGAAGTGACTGGAACGTTTTTCTGCCCATGATAATGGGGTAATCTATAGTTGTCTCTTTGAACAGTTGCAGCTCTTCAGGGATATGCCAGGGCAGGGTGTTCTTTCTGCCGATAGTGCGATTTTTAGCCATTGCTGCGATGATTATTATTTCCATTTCTTGCCTGTATGTCTGTTTTTATTGTTGTTGGGTATATTGCAGAAATAAAAAAAAGTTGGTACGCCGGGTAAACTACATTATAGTGCATTGAATATACAGGATATAGTGTTATGTGGCCTGACACAGATCCGATTTGGCTATTTGCCGGAATCCTGTGCCTTTGTCTTGTACCTGCATCTGCAATATATCAACAATATACAATAAAATGTCGATTACGCAAAATTATGAAGATTATCTGTCCTCATTGTGGAACGAGCGGTAAGGCTGCCGATGCTCTTGCTGAACAGGAGGTGAGTTGCCCGGAGTGCGGCGGTAAGTTTATCGCCCCTTGCGTCACAGCTTATGCCTCTGAAGCAACGGACTCTGGAGAGGTTGACGATGCCTCGCAGGCAACACGACCAGCACCTCCCTGGTTGAAGAAAAAAGAAGAGAGGGCAGAGGATATCCTGCTTCCACCGCCAGAGTTAACAGCGTGGGGACTTGTGCGTGAATCGTGGCGCTTGAGTCGTCATCTCCGTTTTGCTGTTGTCTGTCGGGTGGGTGCAGTGCTTTTGTTTCTGCTGATGATAGCAATAAGCCTGCTGCTTGATAATGAAAGCGGGCTGCTGATCTCTCTGTTGAAAGGGGTGGGGCTGCCTGCGGCGTTAGTGGCAGGTATTGGCCTGTTGCTTACTCTTGTGTCCATGGGCCTTGGTGGTAATGTGGAGGCGGGGCTGCCCTATCTTGGTATCCGTCATGGCATGGGGAAAAGAGTGGGGCTTGCCACCTGTTTTCGTGGTTTTTTAGCACCGCATTTCAAGGCGCTGTTTATTGCCGGGATTATAAAAACAGGGCTTACCATGATGGGTTTTGTGCTGCTGATTATTCCGGGTATATATTTGAGCTTTGCTTACTGGCTTGCAATGCCGCTTATTATTGATCGGGGGTTGACGCCATGGCAGGCACTGGAGTTATCGCGCAAGGCTGTGACAAAAGTATGGTTTCAGGTGGTTGGTGCATATTTGATTATGACTGTTTTACCGGTTATGTTTCCTGTTATTGTTGCTGCCAGAGCCTTGAGCCGGGGTTTTGTGCAATATGTTGAACAGACAAATACTCTGGCGGTGGATGCAGTCCGGCTCCATGCGATGTTCCCGGCGGATATATATATTATTGCCGGTTGCCTGGTGGTGATTGTTGCACTGGGAATTTATCTTTTACCTTGTATTTTCGCTAGTTATGGTGTGTTGTACAATAAATTGTTTATCGTGAGGGAAAAGGGAGCAAAGGAGGAATCATGAATCCGCAGTATGCAGAAATTTATTGGCTGGTTATAGGAATAGCGTTGCTGGCATTGGAGATGGTTGTCCCTGGTTTTATTCTGTTTTTTTTCGGTCTGGGGGCATTGGTGGTTTCTGTCGCGCTCTGGTTTGTTCCAGAGGGGAGTCTGTCTATTATTGGCCAGATAGGAATCTTTTTGGGGTTTTCCCTGGTATCGTTTGCGTTGTTGCGCAAATTTTTGCTCAACAAGATTTTTACTTCATCAGGGACAAGCAAAAAATAATGCCTTTTGATTGCTGGAACTACTCTGTACCCGCTGGCGTATATCTGGTTGTATGATGGGAGGGCAAAGATTTTTTTGGTTGATGCTGTTTACATCGCTGATTATTGCCAGCAGTTTTGTTGTAGGGGCAGCGATAACCGGCGGTCTGGATCCCGCGGTATTAACCCTGATACGTTTTATTTTGTCAGTGGTGGTCTTTGCGCCGTGGATAGTGGTTCGTTTTGGCTGGGAGCGTGCATTTTGTTGCTCCTGGCCGTTTTTTTTACGGTGTGGGGTGATCAGTTTTTGCCTGGTAACCTTCTTTATTGGCATGTTCTATGCCTTGCGCTTTACTACGGCGCTTAATACCAGTGTTATCTATACTCTGGTGCCGGCGATGTCGGCACTGTTTTCTTATCTTATGGTAAGGGAGAAGTTTCCTGCACGGGTTATTTTTGCCCTTGTTCTGGGTCTTGTGGGAGCCGTATGGGTTATTTTTGAGGGGGATTTGTCGCTGCTATGGACCTTGCAATGGGGCTATGGCGATATGGTTTTTGCTGGCGCCTGTGTGGTGATGTCGTTTTATACGCCGCTGTTGAAATTCCTCTATCGCGGCGAAGAGATGGAGGAGATAACCTACTGGATTCTTGTTTCCGGTAGTGTCTGGCTTGTTCTCTATGTGTGTGGGCGAAGTGTTTATCATTCGGGCCTGGCATCGTTATCGCCTTCATCGCTTGTTATGGCAATTACTGCCTGCGCTGCTGCTCCCTTTTCTGTATGGGCAGGGATTGTTTACCTGGCTCTTTTTTCCACCATTCTCTCTTTTTATCTTACCCAGATTGCGATCCCCCATCTTGGACCAACCAGGGTTATTGCTTTTTCCTACTCCTATCCGGTGCTGGTACTGGTTATAGAGTTTTGTTTCGGTCATGGACTGCCGCAGATGCAGGTTCTACCGGGAGTGGGGATTATCTGTTTGTCGATGGCGAGCATGTTCGGAAGTCAGAAGTCAGAAGACGGATGACGGATTGGCAGGAGTCTTTCCCTCCATTTTCCAGCGGGCGTAGCGAGGAAGTTATTCTGTCTTCTGGTTCTCCGACAAAACCATTTTCTGGAGATAATGTTACAGAACATGAAAGGTCAGGGTGGCTACATGGTAAACGCTGCGGGTTTTCCCATATAAATCCTTCATTGCTCC
>PDWI01009487.1_pt1 | contig 11155 bp, 10 predicted proteins | sample 1430891 | NCBI WGS metagenome assembly PDWI01 (sample SAMN01162508, study PRJNA174530) | Oral metagenome, whole genome shotgun sequencing project. | biome: Marine environment; feature: Marine mammal; material: Swab sample of the gingival sulcus; isolation source: swab sample of gingival sulcus... | reverse complement strand
TGCTTGGTGGCGAGGGCGTTTGCAGTCAATGGCAAAGTATTTCTCTGCTTATCGCATAGACCACATTCTAGGTTTCTTTAGGATTTGGGAAGTGCCTCGTTCAGAGCAGTCAGCTCTTTTAGGACATTTTACTCCTGCAATGCCTTTAGATAGGACATTTTGGGAGGAAAACTTTCCCAAGCAAGACTTTAAGCTATTGAAGGCTGAAGCTCTAGTTGAAGACCCAAAGCAGAAGGGGAAATATCATCCTCGTATTACTTTTGATAAGGCTAAGGCTTATAAGCTTTGGACAAAGGAAGAGCAAGAACAGTGGCAGAGCCTAAAGAATGATTATTTCTACAAGAGACATAATGAACTTTGGCGCGTGACAGCGATGGAGCGCTTAAAAGCTTTGCTTGATAGCAGTGGAATGTTAGCTTGTGCTGAAGACCTTGGAATGCTCACAGATACAGTACCTCAAGTTTTGAAAGACTTGGAGCTATTGAGCCTTGACTTAGAAAGAATGCCCAAAACTCTAGCTCAAGGCAAATGGGCGAAGGTTCAAGATTTCCCTTATCTCTCTGTTTGTACGACATCAACGCACGATATGCCAAGCCTAAGAGGTTGGTGGCAAACAATGAGCGGAGAGGATAAACTAAATTATATCAAGGCTGTTTTAGAAGGAGATGAGGGACTTCTTAGAAAGGATAAAGAGTTATTTTCTAGGATTATTCGTAATCACTTGAGGGCTTCTTCAATGGCAGTTATTTTACCTTTGGCTGATTGGCTTTCTATTGACCCGAAATTAAGCAAACAAAATTCCGAAGAAGAACAAATTAATCACCCCGAAGATCCTAATAATAAGTGGTGCTACCGAATGCCTTTTGCTATTGATAGTCAAGCAAAAGATTTATTATCTTGGCAAAAGAAAATATCTCAAATGATTGAGGAAGAAGGACGATATTAAAATTATAGAATGACAGAAGGAATATATATTATAGATAGAGCAGATGTTCAGCAGTTTGTTGGTCTGAATAATTGCAACCTTGTGACGCTGATGAATCTTTATCCAAAGGCGAAAATTCGCTTACAAGATAAGGTGCTGAAGGTAATGGCTTCTGAGGCTGATACGGAGCGTATCTTAGCTCTGTTGCATAGTCTTGAAGACATTTGTGTGTATTATAATCAACTGACTGAGGAGCAAATTGTAATGGCTGTAAAAGGAGGTAAAGAGTCTCCTAAGACAGCAGCGAAGAAGAAAGAGCAGAACGTCAGCCAATCGGATCTAATTCTCTACGGACTGCATGGTAAGGCTATTTCAGCTCGTGGAGAGAGCCAAAAGAAAATGGTCAAAGCCTTTGAAAAGAAAGACCTTATCTTTGCTGAAGGTTCTGCAGGTTCGGGTAAGACATTTCTTGCAATAGCGCTTGCAGTTAAAGCACTCAAGATGAAGCAAGTGCGTAAGATAATTCTTTCGCGTCCAGCGGTAGAGGCAGGGGAGAAGCTCGGCTTTCTTCCAGGAGAGATGAAGGATAAACTCGACCCATATTTGCAACCACTCTATGATGCTTTGGGAGAACTAATCCCTAATCTAAAGCTAAAAGAGATGATTGACACGGGGATTATTGAGATTGCTCCGCTTGCTTTTATGCGAGGGCGTACGCTAAATAATGCTGTTGTTATCCTAGATGAAGCACAGAATACTTCTTCGCCTCAGATGAAAATGTTCCTCACACGCCTCGGTTTCAACTCTAAGATGATTGTAACAGGCGATAGTATGCAGGTTGATTTACCCAAAGGAGTAAAATCTGGCTTGCGTGATGCTATTGAGCGTTTATCCAAAGTTGAAGATATTGCGATGATACACTTTAATAAAGAAGATATTGTTCGTCATAGCCTTGTCCAGGCGATTGTAGATATTTACGAGCAAGATAAGGTAACAGCTACAAAATAATAATTATTGTTAATCCAAATAAACAAAACAAATGAGCAAGACTTTAGTACAGACTGATTTTAAGCTACCTAAGCAAAAGAGCGTTTATCACGGTAAAGTGCGTGATGTGTATTTTTTAGAGAATAAACAAGTTGCGATGATTGCAACCGACCGCATCTCGGCTTTTGACGTCGTTCTGCCAAAGGGGATACCATTCAAGGGGCAAGTCCTTAATCAGATTGCAAGTTATTTTTTTAAAGCAACAGAAGACATTGTACCAAACTGGTTGATTGATACGCCCGACCCAATGGTTGCTTTAGGGCATTATTGTGAGCCATTTAAGGTTGAGATGGTAATCCGTGGTTACATCACGGGCAGCGCTTGGCGCGCTTATGCTAAGGGAGAGCGTGAGATTTGTGGTATTAAGTTGCCTGAGGGTTTGCGTGAGAATGAAGCCTTTGCTGAGCCGATTATTACGCCAACAACAAAGGAAGATGAAGGACACGATGAGAATATCTCAAGAGAGGAGATTATTGCTCAAGGCATTGTTTCAGAAGAAGATTACGTTCAGTTAGAGGCTTATACGAAAGCCTTGTTCAAACGTGGGCAAGAGATGGCTCGTGAACGAGGTTTAATCCTTGTAGACACAAAGTATGAGTTTGGTAAGAAAGACGGAAAGATCTACCTCATTGACGAGATTCATACCCCAGACTCTTCACGTTACTTCTATGCTGATGGCTATGAAGAGCGCTTTGCTAAGGGAGAGGAACAGAAGCAACTTTCTAAGGAGTTTCTTAGACAGTGGCTCATTCAGAACGGTTTTCAAGGGCAAGAGGGACAGCCCATTCCTGAAATGTCTGACGAGTACTGTGCTAGCGTCTCAGAGCGTTATATTGAACTTTATGAAAAGGTTACGGGGAAAACTTTCGTTAAAGAGGAAAGTGATAAGCTTAGTGAGCGTATCCAACGCAACCTAGAAGAAAAATTAAAATGAAGGAAATTCTAAATACAGAAAAAGGAACAGGGGAAAAGACCAAGATGGTGCAGCGAATGTTTAACCGCATTGCACCATCTTATGATAAGCTTAACCGAATGATTTCCCTCGGAATGGATAAGTCGTGGCGTCGTAAGGCAATTGCAATGCTCGCGCCCTATACGCCTAAGCGCGTCCTAGACGTTGCGACAGGTACAGGTGATTTAGCTATTGATCTTGTAAACTCAATCAGCAGTATTGACTCAGTGCTTGGTGTTGATATTTCGGAGGAAATGATGAGACAAGGGGAAGGCAAGGTACATTCTCTTGGCTTGGACGATAAAATTAGCTTTGAGCGGCAAGACTGTACTCAGCTTACTTATGAAAATAATAGTTTTGATGCGGTTACGATTGCTTTTGGTATTCGTAATTTCGATGACATTTCTAAGGGCTTGAGTGAAGTCTATCGTGTACTAAAGGTCGGAACTCCTCTTATTATTTTAGAGCTTACGGAACCGAAGAATAAACTCCTTTATTGGGGCTATAAGCTTTATGCTTACAAGGTAATTCCTTTCTTGGGGAAGCATTTCTCCAACGATGGAGAAGCTTATGAATATCTTCCGGCTTCTATATCTAAAGCGCCTCAGAGGGAAGCTATGATTGGGTTGATGAAAGAGCAAGGTTTTTCAGAAGCCTATTATCGAAGTATTTGTCCAGGGAGTTGTACTATTTACGTTGCGATTAAATAGATGTTGTATGGCTTGATTGGTCGTCCCCTTGGGCATTCTTTCTCTAAGAGCTTCTTTGATAAGCATTTCTTGGAGCAGGCTTATGATGCCGAGTATCAACTCTTTGAACTATCAAAGATTGACGAGCTATCTGAGCTCTTACTTCAGCGAGATGATTTGCTCGGTTTGAATGTAACTTCCCCTTATAAAGAGGAAGTGCTTGCCTTTGCTGATTACTTATCTCCTGAGGTACAGAGGCTAAGAGCTGCTAACGTTTTGAAAATTGAAAGGCTCACTAATGGTCAAGCTTTTATCAGAGCTTATAATACTGACGTTATTGGTTTTCAAAAGTCCATAGAAAAGGAGACAGAACTTAAGGAAGCCCTTATTCTAGGAACTGGTGGTGCTGCACGCTCAGTTGCCTTAGCCTTAGATAATCTTGGCATTCAGTCCACATTTGTTAGTCGTTCCTCTAGGGGGGGGAATACGATTACCTACGATGAAGTAGGGGACTGCCTTCCTAACTGTCAGTTGGTTGTAAATGCAACGCCTGTTGGATTTAAGATAGATGAATGTCCTAATATCCCGTATGAATTCCTTTCTGCAAGGCATTTGGTCTATGACCTGATCTATAATCCTGAGGAGACACTTTTTCTTCGTCAAGCAAAATTATGTGGGGCGAGAGTTAAAAATGGCTTAGAGATGCTTCACTTACAGGCTCTTGCTGCGTGGGAGATTTGGACTAGTTCAGAAGAAATTCAAGAAAATTTCCTGAAATAGATAAATCTTTTTCTTGAGAGTAGTGTATTTTCAAAAGGAACTTATATCTTTGTTGTAAGTTTAATTAAATAACAATTATTGAAATGAGTAAAATAGCAGTATTTTATGGTTCTTCAACAGGAACTACAAGTGAAATCGCTCAACGCGTAGCGAATGAACTAAATTGTGAAGCTAATTGCTTTGATGTAGCAGATGCTTCTGCTGATGATGTGCAGAACTACGGCGTCCTTCTTTTGGGTAGCTCTACTTGGGGTATTGGTGAGCTTCAAGACGACTGGGAAGAATTCTTGCCAAACCTTAAGGAACAGGACCTAGGTGGTAAGCTTGTTGGTTTGTTTGGTTGTGGAGATGCTGATAGCTATCCAGATTCTTTCTGTGAAGCTCTTGCTATCATCAAGGAAGAATTAGCGGGTACTGGTTGTAAGTTCATTGGTGCTTATGCTCCAGAAGAATACAGCTATGATGAAACTCGTGCCGAAGAAGATGGAAAGCTTGTTGGACTATGTATCGACGAAGTTAATCAGTCTGAGCTTACTGATGACCGTCTAAATGCTTGGGTTGAACTTATCAAGGCTGAGCTTTAATCTTTAATTTATTTGGCTAAACAGCTTTAGTTTAGCTTACATATAGAAAGGCTGTGTTAATTCTAACACAGCCTTTTTTCTGTTCTATAGGTAGAAAGGAGCAAATACTTTGTATAAGTTCTTAGGTTGGAGTGTTAAAACCTCAAGCTTCCTGCGGAAGGACTTTAATCTCTAGTAGAAGAGACTTATCTAAATTCCTCAAACTTTTTTATAGAAGGGGGAGCTATCTTCATCATTACTTATATTTAGCTGTCTAAGTTTTTTACCGCGAAGCGCAATGCGAGCCAAGTTTAACAAGATTTGGCTCGCATTGTTTTTTTTTTACATTTGTGGGTCAAGAGAGAAAGAAAAGGAGATAAGTCTACTTAATAATACGCCTATTCTTTAGTCTTTATCTTGATAGAGGCTTTAGGAGTAGTAAACAATATATGAATCAGATAAATAAATGAAAGAATGAAATCAGAAAAGAACGCAATTTACAAGCCTCCACAAGTGGAACTATTCTTCTTGGGCGAGGGACTTAACCTAATGAAGCATTTCTCTTCCACAGGAGGGGTAGATGATTGGAACAATGGTAACAGCCTTGAAAATGATTTAGATGATGCAATCCTAGAAGAGGATTGGATTTACGGCGGAGGACTAGGAATAGACTAGTTAATTATAATAAAACGAGTATTATTTACACATTTAATTATTCATATTTTAAATTAAAAGAAAATGAAACGATTATTTCAATTGCTAGCAGTCGCTAGCTTCGGTTTGGCTCTAGGCTCTTGTGATAAGAGTGAGCCTATGAATGGTGCTAGTCAAGGCGGAAGCTTTGGCGAAGCACAACGCTTTGAGCTTAGTAGCTCACTTGGTTCAGTGGGCATTGAGCCTCTAAGTAGTAACACAGATAAGGTTTTTGATGACGATCTTCGTGCTACCTTACACTTTAAGGACGCAAACTCAAAAGCTACGACAACGCTTAAAGCTGATAACTTTGGAGCAGGTAAACGTGAGGCTCGTTGGGGTGTTATTTATGACGGAGGGCAGTATTACGCTCTTAACTGCGACGATGCCGTTTCGGTAGAGCCTGCTGACCCTAGTAACTTAAGCAATAACACAGTCTTCTTCAAGAAGAGTGCTACAGCAAATACTATTGAGGGAGCAAGCGTTAAGATGTATTGTAAGTCTCTGACTTCTCTTAAGGATATTACTAAGGGCTTTATGGTGCTTGAAGGTAAAGCAGGTACAGAGCCTCCTAATAGCACAAAGCAGTATTTCAAAGGAGATACTAATCCTAATCATCGTATTGAAGGATTGCTCGCGAATGGTTTCCAAGACGACCGCCACATTCCTATAATGACAAAGGTTGTGGACTTTGCAGAGATGAGCAAGCCAACGGCAACAACAAAGGTTAAATTCGCTCCTCGTGGTTCATTGATTGGGCTGAACGTTAAGAATCGCATTGATACTGACATCATCGTAACTGCCATTGTGGTAGAGAAAGCTGGAGCTTTGGATTATTCAGGTTATTTTGATTGGGCTACAACGCTAGATGACAAAGCAAGCTTTACTGCCGACTACACAACGGCAGAACAGAGCCAAACAGCTTTATCTTTCCCTGTTTATGCGGATAAGGATGCTACAGAAGTTGGTTACACAATTACCAAAGGCAATACAGAAATGCCTTGTTTCTATATTTGGGGTTTCCAAAATATTACAAAGTTAGGAGAGGCTTTCCAAGTACAGATTCGTTATAAGACAGCTTCAAACAGCACGGAGCAAACAACAAAAACTTTTAATGTTTATGCTCCTAACTCTAAAGTTGTAAAGGGAACAAAACAGTTTGACGATGGCTTCTCTTATAATACAACGCTTACAATTAACTCAAGCAACCAAACAGGAGGTAGCAATGGTGCTGATTGGAACAATGGCGGTACAATACCGAATGGAACTTCTCCAAATAATCCTGATTTTTATGCTCCTGAATCTATTTCTCTTGGTACAACGCCTCTTGATTTCGTTGCAGAAGCTCCTGCTGTAAACAAGGCAGGAAGTGGCTTTGTCCTTAATCACGCTTACCCATTGTCTAATATTGTTTCAGCATTGTCTGATTATGGTGTCGGTTATTATACCTTTGATGAGGTAGAGGCTTTATTTGCTGCGAATAAACCATTCTTGGCAAATTATACTCTTCCAACAAGGGAGCAGTGGCAATCTATTGTACCATACTTTGTTCGTTCTGCATCTGTAGATGACAATAGAAATGCTTACGTAAGTTTCCAAAAGATACATCCAAAGCGAGAATTAACTGAACAAGCACAGGTTGGAAGTGAAGCTCCTCAAGATTATACTTCAGATTATATTACACAATATGAAGGTGATTATGCTGTAACTTATGCAATCCGTTTTAAGGGGACTAAGTGGGAGTCTGCTTGGCGTTATATCATTTATGCTAATAAGTACGTAATACGAGCAGTACCTATCCAGGGTCGAAACCTATCTTTAGATGATGTTGCTAATGGCTCATTCTTTAATGATAATCCAAGTACCCGTCGTTATTTTCCTGCTTATGGCTATATTCCCTACGAGCTAGCCAAACAGACTTATGCTACAGAAATCAATGATTTCCAAGTTAGAGGTCTTTATTGGTCTTCTACAAAGAGTGGTACAGTTAATAGTTTGGGTATAGAAAGAGTCTATCGTTTTGGTTTTAGTCCTCAAAGTTCTTCTGTTTATGATTTTGAGAAAATGACTAAACGTTGTATCCGTCCATTCTACAAGGAATTACCTTAGTTAATTTTATTTGCTACAGAGCTGATAAACTTCAGCTCTGTAGCTTATTTTTTGTTTTATTAATCCAAGCTTTTTCTGCGCAGGTTGTTTTACAAAAAGCGAAAGCTTTTTGCTCCCCGCTAGGAAGCCGCCTGCTGGGAAGCGAAAAAAGAGTATGACAAGGCATACTCGGAGGTGCAAATCCTTCCTTTTTTTTATTAGCTATAGTGATAGCTTTCTTTACCAATATAGGTAGTGTCTCTTACCTATATACCTAACAACTCCTACCTATATAGGTATAAGGGCTTAGCTATATAGGTAGCAAAAACTTAAATTTGGCTAAGGAAGAAGAGCAATAAAAGAACAATGTTAAAATATAAAGTAGTAGAGAAAAAAGCTATTCTTGGAAAGTATTCAGGTCAGCAGGTGCAAGTAGCACAGCAGGTTCTGACTGGACAGGTTAGCTTCCGTCAGCTCTGCGAACGTCTGGCGAAAGACACAACCGTCGGACATGCTGACATTCGTGCAGTTTTGTATCAGTTGGCAGATGTAGTTGCTGAATATATGGACTTAGGAATGTCTGTTGATTGTGGCGAACTCGGAAAATTCCGTCCAACTTATGGCTCTCGTCAAGTTCCTGTTGGCGAGAAGTTCCGCGCACAAGACTTAAAAAGTCCTAAGATTACTTTCGTGCCAAGAGATAAGTTTCAGCAGTTCAAGCTCCGCGCGCAGTTTGAGCGTGTGCACGATAGCGATACTTGCTTAGCAAGCAAAGGCTCTGGGAATGGAGGCTCGTCCAGTTCTGGCGAGACTGACCCTAACGACCCTGATTACATCGGCGGTAATAAGCCCAACGGACACACAGGACTCTAAGCCCTTCCCAGGGCGGGGGGCAAAATGCTCCCGCATTTTGTTTACAGGTACTAGACTATCTTTCTCGTAATAGAAAAAGGCTCGCTTTTTGTGAGCCTTTACTTTTATAGTCAGTTATGAGTTCGCTTCCCTGCGGGGCAGTCACAGGCTGTTTTAATCAACAAATGCAACAAAAAAGACACTGTGTGTCCGCATTTTGTTTACAGGTACTAGATTCTCTTTTTAGTAATAGAAAAGGAGCGTGTAAACGCTCCTTTATTTCATCATAATAGTTTAATGTTTGCTGGATTAAAAAGTAAGAACCTTATCGCTGTCAATAACCCATTCGGCAAGCTTACCCATAGTAGAGCGGTTAGCTCCTTCGTAATAAGGTTGGTTCTTATAAATTCCACAGCGAGCCATACACGTACCGCAAACTTCAACTTGAACGCCTGCTTTGATAAGCCCCTTCATTTGTTCTACTAAATCAACGTCATACTCCGCAGGCTTTTGACAGCTTTTACGAGCTAAGTCCACAGCATCGTTCATCAAGAAGATACGTACTGTTTGCCCCTTTTCAACAAGTGTCCCTGCTAGGCGAAGAGCGTTCCAAGTAACATCAGTTCCATCATAAGGATTCTGATTGAGAATAAGTAATGTAGTCATAATTCTTTGTTTTATAATGTTTCTAAAATTTAGTCAAATTTTCTAGGCTTTTGCCTCTATCTTTTTATAAAACAAATGAATAAGCCCTTTGTTCTTAATAGGCTTTTTAGAGCTATTACTTTTTCTTCCCAAAAAGCAGATACCAACTATCGGGCATATCCTCTTCAGGGTCTTTGTAAGCTTTCTTGATTAGTTTGATCGCAGTCTCAATAAGGGTGTCTTTACCTTGCTGAATGTCTTGAGGTAAGAGCTTGACTTCTTTATTGGGACTAATCCCTTCTTCAATGTCTTGTCCTTGAATATCAAAGGTTTGTGTAGAAGAGTAGCGTACACGCCAACCGTTTGGTAATTCGCTTGACATTGGCAGTCCTCCGCCTCCTCCCGTTTTCCCTCCGAGGATTAGCACTTGCTTTAGTCCTTTCATTTTAAGAATAAAATCATTTGCAGCACTATATACGCCACAATCGGTTAGGACAATGACAGGACGTCTCCAAATGCCATTTTTTCCTGCCTTAGAGATGATGTCTTGTTTTGCTGAGAAATCGTTATGACCTTTCCCCGTTTTGTAACGCGTATAGCCAACGATTCGATCTTCAGGAGTGAAGAAAGAAGCTAATTTATCACTATTACTAAGACTTCCACCTCCGTTGTTGCGTATATCAATAATCAAAGCTCTACATTTAGATAAGCGGTACAGGCTTGCTAAGATATTACTCTGACTAAGAGGAAGGCTAAAGCTCGTACAACGGATATAGCCAATACTATCTTTACTATGGTTATTATAACTTATTTGCTTATAGCGCAAAGCTCCTGCAATTTTGTATTTTTTGTCTAAATAGTTGTCAATAAGACTGCTCTTATAATAGTCATCTTGCTCATCTTTCCAATCGTGAAAGTAGGCATAGTCAAAAGGTGCTACAAGGTTAACGTGCCCATCATTCAGTTCGCCTAAGAGCATTGTCATCACGTTAAATAGCGAGTCATTGCTCATCTTGTCATTGACTAATGGACGATATTTATCGTACATATCTTGCCAAGAACTATCAGCAGGTAACTTAGAATCTAGGAAAGCATAATGCTCGTCAATGATACGCCACAGAGCGTTGTAATTCTCAATGGGAGCTCTATCAAACTCATCTTCCGTAACGCAAGAGCTTAATGCATTTAAGCTCAGTGTGATGAGACAAAGAGATAGCAGAGATTTTTTTATTCTTAGAAGCATATACTTTGAGGATTTTCTTGAATACTTTCTCTTTTGCTAAGGGGCAGTATGTAACGAGTTAGGCCAAGGTAAAAAGTATTAGAGATGAAATTACGTTGCCTGCTGTTGTAGTTGAAGTTATTAACTCTAGCACGATAACTAAGGGATAGGGTGAAATAGTTTGCTACAGGCAGGTCAAGGCTTAGACGAAGCTGTTCTACAAACTGACTGCCTAGGGAAACAAATGCTAAATGTTTGCCAAGATTAAATTCTTCTCCATAGCCTTGATAGTAGCTCTCTCCGTAGCCCATTGCGTGGCGAAGGCCTAATAAGTCCGTTGTACTGCTTAAACGAAAGAGCATCGGGCAGAAACGCCAAGGCAGGCGATAGGCATAATGCAGATGAGCTGTCATAGCTAGTGATGTATCAAGATTGACGGGATTATTGCCGTTTCTTGTGTTGTAGAGCATTGAGAAGTCTGTTTTCAAGCCTAGTCCAAGGTGGGCTTGTCCAAACTTATTCTTCATTAGGCGATATAGTAGACTTCTGTCCCAACGAAAAGCAAGCATATACATCGTACCATTGCCTGCAGGATTTCGGCTACTACCAAGGTCAAAGCTATAGAGGTTATGCCTTAAAAACTTTGGATTGATTTGAAAACTAAAAGGTAATGAAAGTAAAGCTCCAAGACCTTCTTTA
>PDWI01009486.1_pt1 | contig 11158 bp, 11 predicted proteins | sample 1430891 | NCBI WGS metagenome assembly PDWI01 (sample SAMN01162508, study PRJNA174530) | Oral metagenome, whole genome shotgun sequencing project. | biome: Marine environment; feature: Marine mammal; material: Swab sample of the gingival sulcus; isolation source: swab sample of gingival sulcus... | reverse complement strand
CGCTCTATCGATTCTGTTTTCAGTCCCTTCGAGCTGGGCCTGAAGAGCAATCATCTGATCGCTGCCATGAAGATTTGGGTAGCCTTCGACAACTGCCAGCATATTTCCCATTATTGTTTCTATTTTTGCTTGTTTTTCTGCAAAGCCCTGCCGGGATTCTTCTGTTGGACTAGTCTTTTTCAGCTGTTCAGACGTGGTTTTTTCTGTGGATTCGGTCTGCAGCTCTTTAACCAGCATCTTCAGTTGCTGATGCTGGCTGGCTCGCGCTGCTGTTATCTTAGTAAGCGTTGTCTTTTCATGGGCAATATATGCCGCAACCGTTTTGACAAGATTGGGGATAAGATCAATCCGGCGCTGGCAGGTACTCTCAACCTGTGCCCAGGCACCATCAACCTCTTCGGTTTTGGCAATAATGCTGTTATAGCAGGAGATACCAGAAAACAGCAGAGGAATCAGCATAACCGCGCCTGTCAGGGTAATAATAACAACAGGTTTTCTGTAAACCTGACCTTTCTGGTCGCTATTCATAGAGTGTGAATTCATTGATTTTGCAGGAATTTCAATCTATTATAATATAAAGGGCAAGCCTGGATGATCTTTATCAGGCCTGCCCTTTAATCAAAGATGATCGTGGTTGATTATCTATACGATCTCTGCTTTTCTCCCCTTTTTTTTTCTGAAATTCCGTCCCGCCAGCCCGGCCAGGCCTGCACCAAGGAGCAGTATGGTGCCGGGTTCGGGAACTGGAGAGGTTTTTTTGTCGATACGCAGATTATCGATGCTGGGCCAGAATCCCTGGGAGTCAACCCCTGAAGTACCTGTTGGCATAAGCTGCAATCTGGAGATATGGTCAACTTCAACAGATACTGAAAGCCAGTTGCCCCATGTGTCAAAACTGCTTAAATCCACACTCTTGTTCCACAGGATATTTGCCGAGTCGTCAAGGGCACGAACCTCCACACTGGTAATGACCATATTAACCCCGGGATCAGGCACAAAACCTTCGTATGGTAAACCGCCGAGATGGAACTCGTTGATATATGTTGGTGTTGCAAAATCTATCCAGCCGCCTTTGGTATAGTTGTCAACAAACAGATGCCCGCCTCCCGCATCACTCCAGGATAGCGATTCACCAAGGCTTATTCCGTCTGTCGCCGGATTTGGTGCTGTATCGAACGTCATCATATCGGCACCGGCAAGACCCGCCATCCCGAACGAAAATAATACGGTTGTCAACATGGTTAAAAGATACCTTTTCATTGTTCCCTCCATTGTGTTGGGGTTGTCTCAGGGGCTCTTCTCCCTGGCTGGCCGGGAGCCTTTCTCCCTGCCGGTTCATGTTCTTTTTCCTGTATATAAAAAACATTTTCTCAATAAGACGGTTAACACAGCAAGGGGGGGGAAACGAATCTGATCTCTCTCCTTGATCCTGTCTGGTAAAAGGGTTCTCCTCCTGTACGCTCTGGCCCTTCGGCCTGAAAGATGGGTTATTCTGGCTGGTAAGCTCACTCTAAATAAATTAATACTATAGAATAAAAAGCAGGGTGTCAATAAATAAGGCGGAGCTTCCTCTCCCCATTTCCTGTAACTTATGATAATAGTTGTTGAAATTCAGGGAGATGGTTTTCGGTTCCTGTTGACAGCCTGAGCAGTGTGTCTGTTTGTTCCGTGGTTGCTGTTTTTGTGCAAACGGAGATAGAACTCCTCCACTATCTGCCAAAAGAGCAGACAGGATAGGTGCACTGCGCACAGGATCTGCACAGGCCACCATGACCAAGGCCGGCAAGCTCTTTGCGGCCAATCTTCTCTTTCAGCATCACTCTTGGCAGTACCAGATCAAGCACCGTTATCTTATGAAACATCCCGCAGGCGGGCAGCCCCAGTACCGGAACAGTTCTGCCTTTATGCGTGATTGTGCCGGAAAGAAACATCGCACCCGGCAGAACGGGGGTGCCATAGACCGCGTCTTCGGCGCCGGCGAGCAGGATCCCGTCACGGGTAACATCATCAGGGTCAACGGACATGCCGCCGCTGGTGATAATCAGCCCGGCGCCGGCATCAAGACAGGCGGTAATCTCTCTGGCAATAATCTCTCGGTTATCCGGTGCCTTGCGGACCGTGGCAAGGCGTGAACCAAGGGCGGTTAACTTGTCACGAAGCACCGCTTCAAAGCGGTCCTCGATCCGTCCATAAAAGACCTCATTGCCGGTAATAACCATCCCCACATCAAGGGCGGGCAGGGCCTTTACCGATATTATCGGCTGATCTTCCCGCAGAATCCCCACCGCCTTGTCAACCAGCTGCCGTTTTCCCACCAGCGGGATCAATCTGCTGGCGGCAACCGTCTCTCCCTTTTTCACCGGTGTATTGGTCTGCAGGGTGGCGCACATCACCTCCCCCAGCATATTGAATGCAAGCAGTCGTTGTTTATCAATCTTAAGCAGACCATCACAGCCGGCCTGCAGCGAGATCTTGCCCTCATGCGCCCCCGGGGTATAGACGACATTCTCCCCGGCAAGGGCGCTGGCAAACAGCTCTGCCGCATCATTTTCATGGATCTCATCATCGGTAAGGGAGAGGGCGTAGATATTATCCTTGCCCAGCCGTTTCAGATGGTCAATATCCTCCGCGCGGATGATATGCCCCTTCTTAAAGGCGACCCCTTTTTTTATATCCTTGACAATCTCGGTAATGTCATGGGGCAGAACCATGCCCACCGCCTGCTCTACCGGAATGATATGACGCATGGCACCTTCCTCTTCAGATCACAGTGGTAACACCTGAAAGTGAGATTATTTGGCAGTATCGGGTCCATAGTAGATAAGCCCCTGGGTATCTGTCTCTTTTACCATAACCGTATAAAGAGAGTAGCGGTCGCTGTCTAGGCGCGAATCGACCTCCTTATAGATAAATTCGGCAATCCGCTCAGATGAGGTATTGACATCCTGAAAAAATGGCAGCTCGTTTAGATCCTTATGGTCGAGTTGATCAATTACCTCTTTGACAATTTTCTTTAACAGCGTAAAATCAATACCGAGATCGCACTGGTCAAGCTCCTCAACCCGCACAGTAACCTTTACCTTCCAGTTATGGCCGTGCGGATTCTCGCATTTACCGTTATAGTTGCGCAGATGATGGGCTCCTGCGAAATGGGTATCTATAAAAATATCGTACATGATTATCCTTAACTGGTGTTGGAGAGTCGTCTGCAAGACAATAATCCTTTTTCGGGAACTGTCATCCAGCGACAGGCAGAAAGGCAGGGAGGAGAAGATGCGGGAAGAGACCAGAGACTCTCTTTTTGACGGCAGGCTGGTCTGTATTCAACATAAAAAGGGGTATCGTTTCTCTGTTGATGCGGTGCTGCTGGCGCATTTTATCGCTCCACGGAAAAAGGAGCGGCTGCTTGATCTTGGTACAGGCTGTGGTATTCTGCCTCTGATTCTGCTCTTTCGTTATGGTGGATATGATCTCCGTTGTGTCGGCGTGGAGCTCCAGTCCGGGCTTGCCGCCCTTGCCGAAAAAAATTTTAGCGCCAACGGTTTTGATCAGGCCGCTGTGGTGCGTGGTGATATTTGTGATATAGCGGAGCTGGTGGCGGCAGAGAGTTTTGATCAGGTTATATGTAATCCGCCGTTTTATCCGGCGGTATCCGGGCGGATAAGCAGCAACAGCGAGGCAGCGCTGGCACGCCACCAGAGCAGCGGAGGGCTGGCTGATTTTCTGCGGGCGGCACGTTTCGCGCTGGTTAACCGGGGGCGGGCGGCATTTATCTATCCGGCGGAACAGGGCGGAGAGTTTATCTGCTGTGCCAGGGATGAGGGGCTGGAGGTCAAGAGGATGCGGCATATATATGGCTATAGCGGGCAGTCCGCCCGGCTGACCCTTTTCTCCTGTATAAAAAACGGGGGACCGGAGCTGGAGGTTGCGCCGCCGCTCTATATCTATACCAGAAAGAACGGGGAGCATACTGAAGAGGTTGCCGCAATGTATAGCTTCTTGAATGGATAAACGATGCTGGCAATAACCCATAGCTGCACAGTTTCCGGCATAGATGGCGCCCTGGTTCAGGTCCAGGTGGATGTGGCAAGGGGTGTGCCGCAGTTTACTACCGTTGGCCTGCCGGACAGCGCCATTAAGGAGAGCAGGGAGCGGGTGCGTGCCGCCATCAAAAACTCGGGATACCAGTTTCCGGCAAAACGAATCACCGTTAATCTTGCCCCCGCCGATCTGCGTAAGGAGGGGGCTGGATTTGATCTGCCGGTGGCCCTTGCCATCCTGCAGGCGACAGGGCTTTTTACCGCACCGGCGGAGCGGGATTATTGCATAGTCGGCGAGCTCTCCCTTGACGGCAGGGTGCGTCCGGTAAAGGGCGTGCTGTCGATGGTGCTGGCGGCAAAGGCGGCCGGTTTTGCCAATATCGTTGTGCCGGCAGAAAACCTTGCTGAAACGGCACTGGTGGAGGATGGCATCCGTATTATTCCGGTGGGCAGCCTGCAGGAGACGGTGGAGGGGCTTGCCGGGGTGCGTGATTTTACTGAAAGAAGCCGCGCAGCAGAGGATGATGCTGCGCCGGATGACGGTATCGACTTTGCCGAAGTCAGAGGGCAGCATGGCGCCCGGCGGGGGATGGAGATTGCCGCTGCGGGCGGTCATAACCTGCTGCTGGTGGGGCCGCCCGGTGCCGGCAAGACCATGCTTGCCCGCAGGATGGCAACCATCCTGCCAAAATTGAGTAATGAGGAGATGCTGGAGACCTTGAAGATCCATAGTGTCTCAAACAAGATCTCCGCGCCGCAGGAGGTGCTGCGGCGGCGTCCCTTTCGTTCGCCCCACCATACCATCTCTGACGCCGGGCTGATTGGCGGCGGTCAGATTCCGCAGCCCGGAGAGGTCTCTCTGGCGCATAATGGCGTGCTGTTTTTGGATGAGCTGGCAGAGTTCCGGCGCAATGTCCTTGAGGTGCTGCGCCAGCCCCTTGAAGACGGGGTGGTGACCATTGCCCGGGCCAATATGACTCTCTGTTTTCCCGCCAGATTCCTGCTGATAGCGGCGATGAATCCCTGCCCATGCGGCTTTCTGGGCGATAGGCGCAATCGCTGCCGCTGCAGCGATACCCAGATTGCGCGCTATGCGGCAAAGATCTCGGGGCCACTGCTTGACCGTATCGATATGAAGGTGGAGACGGCCGCCATTGAGTTTGATGAACTGCAGGGCGGCAGGGAGGGAGAGAGTTCTGCGGCTGTGCGCCAGCGGGTGGAGGCCGCCCGCCGCATTCAGGAGATACGGTTTGCCGCATCTCGGGGTATCTACTGTAATGCCCAGATGGGGAGTTCGCTGGTTTCACGGTTCTGCCTGCTGGATGCCGATTCTGCCGGATTGCTGGAACAGGCGATGCGTCGGTTGGGGCTCTCCGCCCGTGCCTATCACAAGATCCTAAAGATTGCGCGGACGATAGCCGATCTTGCCGCAGCCGAAACCATTACAACCTCTCATATGGCGGAGGCGATACAGCTTTGCCGCCCGCAAACATAGTCTTTTGGGGTAATCAGTTATAGATATTTTGAACAGTTATATCTTTTGCTCAGTAAGGAGAGAGAATGGAAGAGTTAATTGACGAGCTTAAAAATATAATGCCGTTTAAGGATACCACCGATATTGGTGATATTGTGCTTATTGCCGGGGAGAACCCGCAGATGCTGCTTTATGGTTATGTGACTGATATCGAAAGAGATACAGCAAAAAAGGATGAGTGGTGGCATCTCTCCATCTCCCTTTTTACCGTGCCGCTGCAGGAGGTGGTCTGGACCCTGCGCACCCCGCAGATGACCGGCATGGAGATCTTCACCATGGGCGGTAATAAACGCTTTATCAAGGCGGTTAATCTTGCTGTTAAAGAGGGCTTTGCGCCTCTCTTCTCTTCTGAAACCGGTGCGCGAAAAAAGGCGGTAAAAACGGGCGAAAAGCGGGGGCAGGCGAAAATTCTGCCTTTTAAAAAGCCGGGCAGTTGATGCAGGATTACCGGCAGACAACCCCCATCTGAAGAGAACGCAAATGGAGACTTCAGTCTGCCAATAAACTGCCGCCATGAAGCACGTTGCCCGGCGAGGACTGGATGCTGCTAGCCCGTGCTATGGACAGACAGAAGCGGACTGAGTGTTACAGACTTTTCAGCTCCTCTATTCCCTGCAATCTGTTCACCACCTGGCGAACATCGGCAATACATCACCTGCCTTTGGGATTTGTCGATTCACAACTGCAGTTTCCGTCCTTTTTTTCATTGATAATCCGGTCCATGATTGTCGATCTGCCATGTTCATAAAAGTCATTGCGGATATCTTTTTCCGTATAGTTGAAACAGTAACATATCTTCTCTCCGCCCATACGCTGTTCTCCTTTCTGCATGATGTAAGAGTTCTGTCTTGTCGCTGACAGCATAATCCCCCCCCCCGGTTACCCCTGTTCCGGCAGCATAAAACTGAGCAGCAGCTCCCTGCGCTCCGTTATCAACTGGCGGTAGCTGATGCGGGGCGCCGCCAGATCAAGCATCTTTTTCGATGCGATAACCGATGCTGTATCGCGGTATTTATCGGAGAGATAGATAATCTCACTGATACCGGACTGCAGAATCACCTTGGTGCACTCATTACATGGAAAGAGGCCGACATAGATCCGGCAGTTGGTCAGATCTTTTGAGATGGAATTCAGCACCGCGTTTAACTCCGCATGACAGACATAGGGATATTTGGTATCAAGAAAATCACCTGTTCTTGCCCAGGGCAGGATATCATCGGAGCAGCCGGCAGGAAAACCGTTATAACCAACGCCGACAATCCTGTTCTGCTGATTGGCAACACAGGCGCCAACCTGGGTGTTGGGATCCTTGCTGCGCTGGGCGGAGAGCAGTGCAACCGCCATAAAATATTCATCCCAGCTGAGATAATCTTTTCGTTTTTTCATCTCTCTTTCCTACTGTTGCTGTTTTCTCGCTTTTCTGCGCTGCCGCCAGCTGTTGGTGCCGCAGATGGTATCGATAAAGGTGCGGATTGTGCTGAAATAGAGGGCTCCCGCCCAGTGACAGAGCGGCGCCTCGCCCGGTGTTTCGGCACCGGGGATAACGAAAAACTGTTTTTTTCTGGCGCAGCTGGCCGCCTGCAGTCTTTCCGCCTGGGTGACGGTGGAGACAGGATCTTTTGCGCCATGAAAAATCATGGTGGGCCTGCTGATGGTCTGCAGTGCCATCTCCAGCTCCAGAAAATAGACAGCGTTATCAATTGTGCCGCTCTGCTGCGCAGCTCCTGCCCTGTCAAGATAGGCCGCCAGATCGCAGACCGGCCCTTCAAGCAGGAGTCCTTTACATGAGATCGGGTGGCGCAGTACTGCCGTTATTGCCGGCAGAATACCCAGACCGTGACCGGCGATAAACAGCGGCTGGTCAATATTGTTCTGCTTGAGCAGGTCAGAAACCCTGGCAAAAAGGGTGGCGCCCTCATCCGTATAGCCCTGCAGGGAGAGGGGGGAAGAGCTCTCCTTGTTCCATGGGTTGTTGGGGATAATCATTATGCTGATCTGCTGCTGCAGCAGTCCGTCCGCCAGTTCCTCCAGATCGTGGAGATCGGCGTTCGGTGCCGGAAAGAGGATAATGGTGGCGACGTTCCCTTCTGCCTGGAAGAATTGTGCGGGATGATTCTCATCTATCATCAGGAGCTGGGCGATTTCCTGGTCAGCGAGGACTTCGCGTTCGGGAAAGAGCACTTCTGCGATTGCCGGTCGATTAAATTCTGGTGGAAAGATCATAGCTGTTTGGAGGTAGGAGTTGTCAATAAACCAGCATGGCTGGACCATATAGCCGCAAGCCATAACAAAGCATGAAATACGGAACTCCGGGGAATTAACGTCTACTTGCAAACCGTATTTCGGATAAAAAAAACCCCTGAAGCAGAAACTGTTTCAGGGGCAGATCAAATGGGGTGAATGATGGGACTTGAACCCACAGCCTCCTGGGCCACAACCAGGTGCTCTAACCAATTGAGCTACATCCACCATCTATCCTGCTGAGAGGATCATATAAAAAAGAGAGTGTTATATACCCGTTACAGTTTCGTTTTGCAAGTATCTTTTTCTCTCTGCCCGCAGGGAAACTACAGATCCGCCTGACAGTGCATACACCTTTTTGCCTGCACCTTGATAAGCTCGGCGCAGTAGGGGCACTCCTTTTTAAAGTGCTGTTTTAATACTGCCGTAATCGCCGCATTGGCGGCATGTTCCAGTGCCGGGTCACGAAAGCTATGGTTACGCAGCGGATCGACGATGGAGAGATCGCCAATCTTCTCAAGACATGCTGCCGCTTGCCTGCGTTTCTCCTTTGAGGTTGACTCGCTGAGCAGAATGGCAAGGGGGGCGGTGGCATCCTTTTCCTCCACACAGCTGTCAAGCCGGGCGAGCAGCTCTTTCTGCCGCTGATAACGCTCATTCTGGGCGATAAGCTGCTCCTTGCTGATAACACTTGCCTTAAAGGCATCGGCATTGCCCACCATCATATAGTTTTTCTCCTTGCTGTTGGGCAGTTCCATATATCTGTAGGAGGCGTGGTGGCCATAGCGCTGTTCAATCTTGTCCCAGCCATTGAGGAAGATTGAGCAGTTATCATTAAGACAGATAAAAAGGACCTCCGAACCCCAGCCCAGCCCGTCACCGACATGGATAGGCGGCGCCTCGCAGCAGGAGAGTTGCTGTTGACAATGAGGGCAGTGTTTCACCTCATCGAGATAACGCATAAGATCAGCCATTGGGTGTGCTCCTTATAACTGCCTGTTATAAGGCAGAATTATAATGCTTTTCTGTTTTCTCTCCGTAAACAGGAGGCAGAGAACAGAAAGTTTGGGTATTATGTCCGTTATCGCAGGATAGCGGTAAACAGCAGATTATGCAACCGACAACAGAGAACAGTGTGAAAATTGGTGATATAACAGAGTATATAACAGCGCTGGCCAACTCGAAAAAGTTTGGCGAGCAGGTGGTCTGCCGGCGGCAGCTGGCGGCGCGGGCAGCCCGCTATGGAGATATGCCGGAGTTGAGTCAGGAGCTGCGCGCAGTGCTGGCGCAACGAGGGATAAGGAGTCTCTATAGCCATCAGTGTGATGCTATTGCCCGGATCTTCAGAAAAAATGATGTGCTGGCGGCGACTCCCACCGCGTCGGGGAAGAGTTTTATCTATAACCTGCCGGTACTGGATGACTTGGGCAGCGGCAGTGGCGGTCATGCGCTCTATCTTTTCCCGTTAAAGGCGCTGGCCCAGGATCAGCGGGCCAGGCTGGAGGCGCTCTATCAGGAGCTGCAGACGATAAAAAAGATATCGCCCGCAGCGCCTTTTTCGGCCATTTTTGATGGCGACACCAGCAGCTATCGCCGTCAGCAGATAAAAAAGGCGCCGCCGCCGGTTCTTATCAGTAACCCCGATATGATCCATCTCTCCCTGCTGCCATATCATAATGGCTGGGCAGCGTTTTTCTCCTCGCTGAAATATGTGGTCATCGATGAGGTGCATACCTACCGTGGTGTTTTTGGCAGCCATATGGCATGGGTACTGCGCCGTCTGCAGCGTATTGCCCGGTACTATGGCGCAAAACCGGTATTTATTCTGCTTTCGGCAACGGTGGGCAACCCTGCCGAGCTGGCAGAGAGACTGCTGGGGCGGAAGGTGCAGGTGATTGACAGCGCCGGTGCGCCCCGGGCGGAGAAGGAGATCCTCTTTCTTGATCCGTGGACCAGCGCCGCCCATACCGTCAGCCAGCTGCTGGAGGCGGCAATAAAAAGGGAGCTGCGGACGATTGTCTATACCGGTTCAAGAAAGATGGCTGAACTTGTCGCCCTCTGGACAACGCCCAGACTGGGCAGATATGCCGGACGGCTAAGTTCCTACCGTGCCGGTTTTCTGCCCCGGGAGCGCAGGGAGATTGAGAAAAGGCTTGCTTCCGGTGAACTGCTGGGGGTGATCTCCACCTCCGCCCTTGAGCTGGGGATCGATATTGGCGCCCTTGATCTCTGTCTTCTGCTGGGCTATCCGGGTTCGATCATCGCCACCTGGCAGCGGGGCGGCAGGGTGGGACGGGCGATGCGGCCTTCGGCCATTGTTCTGGTTGGTCAGGAAGATGCCCTTGACCAGCACTTTATGCGTAACCCGGAAGATTTTTTTGTGCGCCGGCCGGAAGATGCCATCCTTGATTGTGGCAATGAGATTATCAGCAGCCAGCATCTGCCCTGTTGCGCTGCCGAGCTGCCGCTGGAAGAGGGTGAGGCGCTGATGCGGCAGCAGAAGACCAGCGCTATTGTGGCAGAGCTTGTTGCTGCAGGTACGCTTCTGGCAACACAATCCGGCAATAGATGGATTGCTGCCCGTAACTATCCGCAGCGGCTGGTTTCCCTGCGTGGCGAAGGGCGGGAGTTTACCATTATCGATGCGGGAAAAGGCGAGGTGATCGGCAGTATCGACCACGGACGGGTCTGTAAGGAGTGCCATCCGGGTGCCGTTTATCTCCATCGCGGGCGGGTCTGGCTGGTGGAGAATCTCCGTCATGGAGAATATGAGGTGCTGGTTCGCAGGGCAGCGGCAAGGTATCATACCGTGCCCTTGGCCGGGAAGAGGACAGAGATCCTTGCCACTTACTGCAGCAAACAGTGTTTTGGCATAAATATATTTTCCGGTAAACTGAAGGTGGTTGAACGGGTAACCGGCTATCAGAAAAAACAGAATCGTACGGGGAAGTTGCTGGCAACTCACACTCTTGATCTGCCTGAGCAGAGTCTGGAGACAGTGGGGGTCTGGTTGACACTGCCTCCGGAACTGGTAACCAGGATGGAGCAGCAGCGGCACCATTTTATGGGGGCGATCCACGCGCTGGAGCATGGGATGATCGCGATATTGCCGCTTTTGGTTCTCTGTGACCGCAATGATATCGGCGGCAGCTCCACGCCGCTTCATCCGCAGACGGAGCAGGCCTCTGTCTTTATCTATGACGGCTATCCCGGCGGCATCGGTCTTGCCGCGGCGGCATATGAGAAGATGGAGGAGCTGCTTGGCAAAACCCTGCAGATGATCTCCTCCTGCGGCTGTGATACCGGCTGCCCTTCCTGTGTCCATTCACCAAAATGCGGCTCA
>PDWI01009485.1_pt1 | contig 11160 bp, 10 predicted proteins | sample 1430891 | NCBI WGS metagenome assembly PDWI01 (sample SAMN01162508, study PRJNA174530) | Oral metagenome, whole genome shotgun sequencing project. | biome: Marine environment; feature: Marine mammal; material: Swab sample of the gingival sulcus; isolation source: swab sample of gingival sulcus... | reverse complement strand
TATCCATGGTGATCATAAATTTGTTTTCGTTATAGCCGTCGTTAATCCAGCGAATGTAGCGGTATGGAAGGGGTTCAATGACAGGGTCTACACCATACTCTTTTTCCAATCGGAAGGCGAGAATGTCGAATTGGAGAACGCCGACAACGCCGATAATCAGTTCTTCCATCGCCATATGTGGACGGCGGAAAATTTGAATCGCCCCTTCTTCCGAGAGTTCGGTGACACCCTTTAAAAATTGTTTTCGCTTCATGGAGTTTTTAATGCGCACTTTGGCGAAGTGTTCGGGAGCGAAAACCGGAATTTCGGTGTATTTTAGTTCGGTATCCGAAGCGGAAATGGTATCGCCGATATGAAAGATGCCCGGATCTTGGATTCCGATAATATCGCCGGCGAAGGCTTCTTCGACAATCACCCGTTCCTGTGCCATGAATTGCTGTGGTTGGGCGAGACGAATTTTTTTCCGGGTTGCTGTTAAAACAGCCTGCATATTGCGTTCGAATTTGCCGGAACAAATTCGGAGAAAGGCGATGCGGTCCCGGTGCTGAGGATTCATATTCGCTTGAATTTTAAAGATAAAGCCGGAGAACGGTGTCTCCGAAGGGTTTATCGTTCCTTTGTTGGACTCTCTGCCGACCGGTGAGGTGGTTAGTGATAAAAATGATTTTAGAAAAGTCTCCACGCCGAAATTGTTCAGCGCGGAAGCGAAGTACATCGGGGTGAGCTGACCGGCGAGGATTTTTTCTTCGTCGTAGGAATCACCGGCTTCGTCGAGGAGTTCCAGTTCGTCTTGGATATGGTCTTCGAGTTTTTCTTTTGGCATGGTCACGGTTTTGATTTTCACTTTGCCGTGTCCTTCGCTTTCGTATAATTCCGCCTCTCCGCTGATTCGATTGTACACCCCTTTAAACTCTTTTCCTGAGCCAAGCGGCCAGTTCATGGGGTAGCTTCGAAGCCCTAGACTGGATTCGATGTCGTCCATTAGTTCAAAGGGGGTTTTTCCCTGTCGATCCATTTTGTTGACAACGGTAAATACCGGAATATGTCGCATACTCGCTACTTTAAAGAGTTTCTTCGTTTGTTCCTCGACGCCTTTTGCCGCGTCAACGACCATGACCGCTGAATCTGCCGCCATCAGTGTTCGATAGGTGTCTTCGGAAAAGTCTTGGTGACCCGGTGTGTCCAGTATATTGATGTGAAAGCCATCGTAATCAAATTGCATAACCGATGATGTCACGGAAATACCCCGTCGTTTTTCAATTTCCATCCAGTCGGATACGGCGTAGTTGCTTGATCGTCTGCTCTTTACACTGCCTGCTTCACGGATAGCGCCTCCGTACAGCAATAATTTTTCGGTAAGGGTGGTTTTTCCCGCATCAGGGTGTGCGATAACTGCAAATGTTCTTCTTTTTTCTACTTCGTTTCTAATATTTTTCATAACGTTTTATTATAGCATGAATTTTAAAGGTTTGTCTTTTTATCGGATAAATTTTGTGTTTGAGAGGGTGAAAATGTTTCCTTTTGAGAAACAGATTTTGTGTTTCGTTTGTCGGGGGAGGAATTGGGTTTTAAGGTGAATTTTTTGTCTTTTTAAAAACGTTGAAAAGTAGTCGGAGACTGTCATTTTTTTTGACAAAAAGTACCATACAATCTATAATTTACACAGGTGTTTATTTATACAGGTCTTGACTCTGTATTGGGGGGAGTATGCTACATAAAATAAAAAAAGTGTTAATCGTTTCGGTGGGGGTTATCATCCTTGCTATTGGAATCCATTTTTTTCTAGTACCTGCAAATTTGGCGGCAGGTGGACTCATGGGGTTTGCGATTGTCGTCAATGGTCTGTTCCCGTTTCTTCCTATTTCCGGGATTATGTTGATTGGTAATGTTGTCCTGTTTACACTTGGTTTTCTCTTAATTGGCTTTGAGTTTGGTGGACTGACAATTTACGCTTCTCTTTTTCTGTCGGGTGTTCTCTACGTAATGGAGGGGATTGTTCCGGTTGCAGGTCCTTTGGTGCCTGATTTGTGGATTAACCTTGTCTATGGGATTGGGCTTGCCGGAGGCGGTATGGGTGTCGTGTTTTTTCAAAACGCGTCAACCGGCGGAACGGATATACTCGCTAAAATTATCAATAAGTACACGCATTTGGATATTGGCAAGGCGCTTTTTATCGTCGACTTTTTTATTACGATTGCTGCGGGGTTTGCCTTCGGTTTTGAAATTGGGCTCTATGCGACATTGGGCATCGTGATTAACGCCTTGGTTATCGATTCCGTGATTGCCGGATTTAATAAGCAGTTTTGTGTCCTTGTCTACACGAGTAAGGTCGGCGAGATTAACGATTACATTAACAATGTGATTCAACGTGGAACAACCCTATACTACGCACAGGGCGGGTATAAAAAAGACGACAAGCAAGTAATTAGCGCAGTTGTCAGCAGAAGGCAGTATATTAAGATACGTAATTATGCGAAGAAGGTGGATGATCAGGTCTTTATCACCAGCAATACCGTGATGGAAGTTCATGGAGAAGGATTTAAGTTTTATTCTTAGGAGCGAAATGAAGAGAATTTAATATAAATTTCAAAAAATTAAACAAAAAAATGTTGACACTGTCTTTTTAATTTGTTATTATTGAACAGTCGTCAGACACGACTGCTTGGGGGATTAGCTCAGTTGGGAGAGCACCTGCCTTGCACGCAGGGGGTCAAGGGTTCAAGTCCCTTATCCTCCACCAAGTTGGAAATCCGAGTCTTTATTAGGAGATTCGGATTTTTTTTAGTTTGTCTTTTTTTTGCTCTAATTTATGAACTTTATTTTGCCGATGGTGTAATAAAAATTTTTTTAAACAAATAATTTTCACCCCATAATATTTGTACAAATATTGTGGAGAACAAATTTTAATATTCCTCTATAATCAAGATGATGATATAGAGGATATAAACCCAGTTAGTGTTTATACATTCATTATTTATTATTAGAGTAATAAACTTGGAATTAGAAAGGAGATATAAAAATGCAAAACACAATTCAAGTAAATTCGATAGGAAATATCCATTCTGAAAACGGAGAGTTCTACATTCAATGCTTTTTTTTATTTACATCATGTAAAAGAACCTTTACATAAAATTTTGTTTAATATATAATATTTATGTAAAGGAACCTTGACGATATAGGAGGTTAGATGAAAAATAATGTTGAAAAATTTCGTAAAGAATTAGCTTTAAAACAGGATGAATTTGCAAAAAAAATTAAAGTATCTAGGCAGACTATTAGTTCTATTGAAACGGGTAAATATAATCCATCTTTAGATTTAGCCTTTGAGATAGCGCTATATTTTAACAAGACGATAGAAGAAGTATTTATTTATGAAAAGGAAGGGGAAAATGAAAAAAAGTAATCTAATTTATGGTTTTATTTATATTATACTAGCTGGTATATCACTGTATGCCGCTCTTTATTTTCGTGACAATAAGATGAGTGGCATATTTTATGGTATGACAGGTGCTTTTGGTGGTAGTGGCATTGTTATTATCATTCGATACTTTTACTGGAACAAAAACAAGGAAAAATACCAAGAAAAATTGGAAATGGAAGAAATAGAACAACAAGATGAATTGAAACAAAAAATCAGAGATAAAGCTGGAAAGTATACTTATTGGATTGGGATGTTCGTTATAGCTATATCTATTATGGTGTACTCCATACTTGGAGTTTTAAATATTATCGATGCGGATCATATTGTAATGTATTTAGGAGCATACTTGATTAGTCAAGTTTTCATTGGAACTATAGTATTTAATCGCTTATTAAAAAAATATGATTAAAAAAGTTAAATATATTAATTGAAAACAGTTGGGAGAAATCTCTTAACTGTTTTTTTATTTTGAAAGGAGCAGATAGGGAAGAAGAGAGTATCTAAAAGTCGGTCAAGGTATGGAAATACTAAGATAAAAGGGTGTAAGGATCGTAGCCATCAACGATAATATAGGTGGGCTATATAAAAGCATAAAATAACAAGAATGAAGCTGATTGACAAATTGTCAGTTTTGATGTACTATACAGATAATAGGAGGTGTAAAATGAGAGATGTGAAAGAATCGGAAATACGCCGTGCTGAGATTATCAATGCTGCAATGTTGTTATTTATGGAGAAAGGATACATAAATACAACAACACAGGATATAGTTGATAAAGTAAATATATCAAGGGGATTGTTATATTATCACTTCAAAAATAAGGAGGATATCTTATATTGTCTTGTAGAACAATATTCAGATAAGTTATTAAAGCGTATTCATTTAATTGCTTATGATGAAGAAAAAAATGCAATAGAAAAAATTAGAGCTTTTATTGACGGAACGATTATATCTTCTGAAAGTATTACAGATGAGGAAACCGAATTACAAAAAACAGTTGATCTTGAAGAAAATAGATATATGATAGATAAATTATCCCATAAGCTTATTGAAAAAATGACAATATACTTTGAAAGAATCATAAATCAAGGAATAGCAGAAAAAGTTTTTTCTGTTAAACGTCCGTTAGAAACAGCAGAATTTCTCATGACAGCTTATGTATTTGTATCTAATAAGATGAGTATTACACATTTAGAACACGAAACTGCTAATAACTACTTAAATGCATTTAAGACAATACTTGAGCGAAGTTTAGATGTGGATACTCTTTTTAGCAATTAAAGTAAAATAGAATAATATTATAATGTGCCGATAGTCACTGCTATGTAAGCTATCGGTATTGTTTCAAAAAATAACTGACAATCTGTCAATACCGGAGGAGAACGATGTTAGAAATAAGGAATTTTAGTAAATACTATGGAGACAAAAAAGTTGTTGATGACTTATCTGTTTTTGTGCAGCCCGGTGATATTTATGGTTTTATTGGAGCAAACGGAGCCGGGAAAACTACAACCATTAAAGCTGTAGTAGGAATTCATGATTTTGAGAAAGGAAGTATAAGTATTAACGGACATTCTATTAAAGATGAGCCTGTCATTTGTAAGAAAATGATGGCTTATATTCCTGACAATCCGGATTTATACGAGCATTTGACGGGATTTCAGTACATTAATTTCATTGCAGATTTGTTTGAAGTTTCTACCAGAAAGCGTAGAGAGAAAATTCGAAAATATGGTGATTTGTTTGAAATGACAGAACATCTTTATTCAACGATATCTTCATATTCACATGGAATGAAACAAAGAACAGCGATTATTTCTGCGTTGGTACATTCTCCTAAACTTTTAGTTTTAGATGAGCCTTTGGTTGGACTCGATCCAAAGGCAGCTTTTCTATTGAAAAAAATAATGCAAGAGTGTGTTTCAGATGGTGGAGCTATTTTCTTTTCAACACATGTATTGGATGTTGCTGAAAAGTTATGCAATAAAATTGCAATTATAAAAAAGGGCAAGTTGATAGCAAGTGGAAATACTGCAGTAGTTAAAGGCAAACAATCTTTGGAAACTTTTTTTATGGAGGTGCAAGAAGATGAGCAAAATATGGATACTAATTAGAGCACAAATAATAAATTTTTTTCCTATCAATGAATTTCGAGAAACAGGAAATAAAAAACAAAACACCATTGTTATCACAGCTTTTGGAATAATAACTCTTGCTTTATTTTTTGGTGTATACAATATTATAACTGCTAAAGTATTGGTTCAAGCAGGACAACAAGAATTGATACCAGCATATATGGTCGCAGTCTCTAGTTTTGCAATATTATTTTTGACAATATTTTATTCTAACGGCATCTTGTTTGGTAGTCGTGATATGGAATCACTTTTATCATTACCTGTAAAAAATACGGATATCATCAGTAGTAAGTTTCTATTTATGTATTTATTGAATTTCTTAATAGGAACAATTTTCATGATTCCAGGTGGGATTGTTTGGGTGATGAATGATGGTGGAGATATAGTACAAATATTACTTTATTTTGTTTCCATAATTTTTGTACCAATAATACCTATGTGTATAGCTTCTTGTATGGGGATTCTTATTGTAATTAGTTCTTCTTTCTTTAAGAGAAAAAATATAATCGCTTTAATTTTTTCATTTATGGTGATTGGTTGTATTGGATATATAGCTACATCAGCTATGAAATCCGGTAGTGATTCGGATAGTATAAGCATTATGCTTGCTAATCAAGTTACTGGACTTTATCCATTATCTAAGTTTTTTATGGAATACTATAATTTCCCAGTGTATATTGAAATGACTGTCTTTATCATTATTTCGGTAGTAGTTTTTTACTTATTTATAAAATTTGTTTCTTTGAAATATGGATTGCTTAATACTCTTGCTAAAACAACATCAAGATATTCTAATAACAAAAATTCTAATAATAAAAAATCGGTATTTTTTGCCTTATATAAAAAAGAAATGGGACGATTTTTAAGTTCATATATGGTAGTGTTGAATGCAGGACTTGGTGTGATACTTTTATGTTTTTTTAGTGTATTTTTTCTTTTTAATTCTTCACAACAAATAGGAGAATATTCGGGAATTGAAAATATAAATGATTATTTTTCTAATTTTGCTCCTGTTGTCATTGCTTCGATGCTTTTACTTAGTTGTCCGACAGCGTTTTCCATATCTTTAGAGGGTAACAATGTTTGGATTTTGCAAAGTTCTCCTATTTCAATAAAAATGATTTTGAATTCTAAGATTGCAATAAATCTTACACTTCATTTTATTGGATATATTATTTCTGTGTTTGTATTTTTGGTAAAGCTTGATATGGATATTATTCAAACTATCAGCTTAATAATTGTTCCTATTTGTTATTCCATTTTTATAACAGTGATAGGAATTGCTTTAAATAAAAAATATCCTAACTTTGAATGGGAAAGTGAGATGATGGTAGTAAAACAAAGTATATCAGTTATTGTATCTGCGATTATTGGAATGATTGCATTAGTTATACCGATTCTTCTCCATTGGTTTTTGCGTTTTCCTATATTATTGACATTATTGGGTGTAGCATTTATTTTACTTGTTATTGCAAGTGGAATTTATATAAAAATTTGTAAATCAAATTTTATTTAGTTTAAGGAGGAGCTGTTCTATGGAAAAAAGATTTTTAAAAGATGTATTGGTGCTGATAGGAATACTGTTTGTAATATTTATTATTTGCTTATTTCTTCCAAATAGAATTCCTATCCATTTTAATGCGAAAGGTATTGCGAATATGTATGCTAATAAATATTTCCTTTTATTTGGTGCTTTTATTCCGTATTCTATATATTGGAGATTTATGCGAGGAAGGGGGAATAAAAAGCTGAAATAAGTGTGTATTCGTATGTACAAATTGTATCAGTCTTAAGATGTGCAATTTTAAGAGGAGATTAGCTGAGGTTAGTATAGCCAAGGGGAATTTAATTGGTATGTATTTTATATCGAGCTGTCCTTTTTCTCCTGTTTTCTTTCTTTTGGTCTCACTGTTTTTAATTGTACACAATTAAAAAGTGTTTTGACTTGATTATTTATAAATATTTGATTACATGGTAAAATAAATTTCCAGATTTATACAAATTCGAAAAGCTTGAAAATCAGGAAGATATATTTTTAATCCGTATAGAATAAGATGGTGAAAAGAAGAGGTGAAGTGAATGGATAAGTACTTGGTGGATATCATTTCTAGGATGAATGATGAAACAGACCAAACGGTGCAATCCGGTTATAATAGTTCAGATACTATTTCTTGGAAAGCTTTTAGAGAAGCTGAAAAAATTGATAATGCAAGTTATATACCTGTAAGTAGCAGAAAAAGAGATGTAAAAAATTCAGCGAAGTTTGCAATCGAATCAATAAAGAAACGGATTGAAAAATAGTGGGCTATTTATAGTACCACGATGATACTATTTTGAATAAAAAATGTTAACGGCATTAAGAGCTTTTATCTTTTTCTCCTCTATACGTATTATTTTTTCGAACTGGTTTTGCGAGTGAGATTGTTTGAAGAATAACGAGAGCGAGGTATCGTGAGAAATAGAGGGATGTCTATTTTGCAATCATGGTGATTGGTGCTATACTTGTTTTATCGAAATCAAAGATCGTGAGACGAACGACAAGATAGAAAATTATAAGGTAGCAATAGCGAGGAGATACTATGTCAAAGGGAGGAAAGCCAGTAGCATATGTGGTGTTAGCGATTGTTTTAGCGCTTGCTACTTTTTTTGGTGCATTAGCCATGAAAAAACAAGCGGAGAACAATGTTCCTTTGGAGGTGAATTTTGAGTCTCATTCTAGTGCGAGGCGTTCTGATTCAGTAAAGAGCGAGGTGCTATCCGGAGATTCTGCGGATAGCGGGGTTTCTACTTCTTTGTCCGAAGAGGAACGGTTGCAGACGTTAGAAATAGCACAGGATCAAACGGTGAGTGATGCGAAGAAACCAAAGGTGGATGATCAGGAAATGAAGGATGAGCCCGGTGATGTCTTATCGACGGGAAATGCGAGTTTGTCCGCCTCGTCTGACATTGTGAACTCTACGGAAAGGGAGTGGGTGAAAGCATGGGTGAAACCGCTCCACAGTATCGTCTTTGTTGATTACAAAGGGGAACGTTTTTCGGAAAATATATCGGATGAGGAAACAATGGAAGATATTGATACGGGTGCGGAAGAGACTGTCGATGCGGGAACGGATGAGCTGTCGGCATCGGATGAAACAACAGATCAAGTCAGTAGCACCGAGTTGGAAACGAAAGAGGCTAGCAGTGAAACATTGGATGTTGCTACGGCGGACAGTAGTTCCGAATGGCGGATTGAGGCCGATGGGATTTCCTACTTAACATTGGATTTTGTTCGTTCGTACCTTGCGAAAAACATTCATTCTTCCCATATTAGTGTCTATCTCGAGGATATGCGTACGGGAAAGGTCTACATGTACGGAACAGAGGAAGAGTACTATGTGGCGAGTACGATTCATCCGGCGATTGCGATAACTGTCTACAACTTGGTCGAGCAAGGTGGTATGTCGCTTGACGACGAAGTGGAGTACTTGGAAGACAAGGATTATGAAGACGGTGAGGGCTTGCTGATTAGTAGTATTGTGGACGGGGAGAGTCGGACGGTGTCGGAATTGCTTGAACTGATGATTTCACATAATGACAATATTGCGACCAATATGCTGATTCGAAGTGTGTGTAGCACGGCGGGGTATGATTGGTATAAAAAGCAGCTGAGTGCTGTTCTGGGTATTTCGTACAATGGTCGGATGTACAGTGCTCGTACGATGGGACATATGATTCGTTATTTTTGTAAGAACTATGGAGAGAATTCCGGTTATGAGAGATTAAAAGAGTACATGGAAAATACCTCGAATCGAGGTTCTGTAACGACGGCTTTGCCGGCGGGTAGTTTTTTTCAGAAACAAGGATCATTTGTCATGGACAGTACCCTATGTGTGGGTAGTGTCGGAGCGATTTATGGAGAATATCCGGTTATTTTTGCAGTTTATATCGATGACGAGGTCGTGCTCTCTGACGAGGTGTTTGAGGAGCTTGGCAAGTATTTTTACTTCGTTGCACAGACCGGTATGTTCCCGGAAGAACATAGCATATTGGAATAAATTATTGGAAGAGTAAAGTATGGAATTGGAGTTTTATCATTTTTTAATTGTATGTCCGTTGGTCTTTTTATCCGGTTTTGTGGATGCCATCGCCGGTGGGGGAGGCTTGATCTCGCTCCCTGCGTACATGCTGACGGGACTTCCGGTGCACTATGCCATTGGAACGAATAAGATGAGTGCGATGACCGGAACGGCGGTTGCGACAGTGCGTTATATCAAGCAGGGATATGTTCCGAAAAAATTAGGAGCGGTCTCCGTCTTGATGGGACTGGTTGGGGCGGCAATCGGGGCAAATATCACCTTGATGCTCAGCGATTCGATTTTTAAGAAAATTATGTTGGTGATTGTCCCCGTTACAGCGTACTATGTGTTGAAATCGGCTGATTTTGTAAAAGACAGACCTCAGCTCAGCAATCGCGAAGCTTTTATAAAGACCATTGCGCTGACTTTTTTGCTGGGGATTTACGACGGGTTTTACGGTCCGGGAATGGGGACCTTTTTGTTGATTTTGCTAAATAGTTGGGTGCATTTGAATATTAGGACATCCAATGGTATTTTAAAGGTTATGAATGCGACGACGAGTACCACATCCTTTATTATTTACTTTATGAATGGGAAGTCCATTATACTTCTCGGTTTTGTGGCGAGTTTTTTCAGTATATTGGGCAATTACTTGGGGGCGAAGTATTTTGAAAAAGGGAAGATGAAAATCGTCAAGCCGCTTATGTTGACTGTCCTGGGTATCTTTTTTGTCAAACTCGTCGCTGAGGTGTTTTAGAATGAAACTTATTTAGCAGCAGGTTTCGTCTGAAGGAGTCGTTTTTTTAAGCCGATCGGTACGAAAAGTAGCCTTAGCAGGAAGCGCGCGCTTCTTATACCGCGCTGAAAGAAGGACGTGGGAAATGAGAAAAGCGTAGAATAAAAATAACAAGGAGAAGGTATGAAAGTAGGAATTGTTCAAGTGATGGCAGGGTATAACAAGGACGAGAATGTGGCGCGAACTGCGGAGATGGTAGCAAGGGCTGCTGATCGCGGGGCAGAGGTGGTGGCGCTTCCGGAGATGTTTTGCTGTCCGATGGAACATAGGTACTACAGGGAGTTTGCGGAAGAACAGGGCGGCGGTGTCTATCAGTCGCTGTCTGCCATGGCAAAGCGACATGGTGTCTACCTCGTCGGCGGCACGATACCGGAATATCGCGCCGGCAAACTGTACAATACCGGCTATACCTTCTCGCCGGACGGGCGCGAGGTGCACTGTCACAGCAAGCGCAAACTGTTCGACATCACCTTGCCGGACGGTCGGGAATTTAAGGAATCGAATACCTTTACCGCGGGTGACAGCGCACCGACTGCCTTTCCGACGCCGCTTGGCACATTCGGTCTCGCCATTTGTTTTGAAATTCGTTTTGCTGAAGATTTTTATGCGCTGGAAAGGCAGGGAGCGAAAGTGGTGTTTGTGCCGGCAAACTTCAGTTATCAAACAGGCAAGGTGCATTGGGAACTCCTCTTTCGCTCGCGCGCCCTCGATACACAGTCTTTCTTTGTCGGCATTTCCGGTGCGAGAAA
>PDWI01009484.1_pt1 | contig 11160 bp, 11 predicted proteins | sample 1430891 | NCBI WGS metagenome assembly PDWI01 (sample SAMN01162508, study PRJNA174530) | Oral metagenome, whole genome shotgun sequencing project. | biome: Marine environment; feature: Marine mammal; material: Swab sample of the gingival sulcus; isolation source: swab sample of gingival sulcus... | reverse complement strand
ATCCTTGCTCCAGATGCTTCAGATAAAGAGTTTGGTTTGATGATGTCTGGTGGAACGAAGTTAGTAAAGGAGGGGAATTAATATGGATAATAATGAAAAAAGCATGTTCGAAAAACGTTGGCAGGCTATTACGACAAGCCCAACATTTCCTAGAACGATTATTATCGTGTTTTTCCTACTTGTTTGTGCACTTTCAATTGTTCAAGGTTTAGCGTTTCCGCCTTTATTAGCAGATGCTTTGGTAAGGGCGGCTATGAATGCGATTCTCGTTTTAGCTATGGTACCGTCGATACAATCTGGACTTGGTCCTAATTTTGGTTTGCCAATTGGCATACTCATCGGTTTATTGGCAGCGCTTATTTCTTTTCAGTTACAGTTAGTTGGCTGGGTAGGATTTTTTGCGGCAATTTTAATTTCCTTGCCGATGGCAATTATAATCGGTATTATATATGGCAGAATTTTAAATAAAATTAAAGGTTCAGAACTGATTGTTTCTACTTATATCGGTTATGCCGTCGTATCGTTTATGAGTATTGGCTGGATTTTCTTTCCTTTTAATGATCCAAGAATGGTTTGGCCTTTAGGTCAAGGGCTTAGAAATGTAATTTCTTTGGATGGAGCTTATGCCCAAATTTTAAATGATACTGGGTCTTTGAAATTTGTCAAAGAAATATCGACAGGAAAAATATTGATACTTTTTAATAAGACAAAAGGATATATGTTAGATAATTACGATAGTGAGTTTTATCAAACAATTTTTAGTGTACCAGTGTTAATGATAGTTTTTGTACTATTTATGTGTTTGCTCGTTTGGTTATATATGCGTAGTCGTTCAGGCGTGATGCTAACAGCTGTTGGCGAAAATCCTAAGTTTGCCGCTTCTAATGGTATTAATGTCGATTATTATCGCATCGTCGGTGCTACTCTTTCTACCGTTTTAGCGGCTATTGGTATTATTGTCTATTCGCAGAGTTATGGTTTTATGCAGCTTTATCAAGCGCCGTTAATGATGGCTTTCCCTGCGGTTGCTGCTGTTCTTATTGGTGGTGCAACGGCAAAAAGTGCTAAAATATCTCATGTTTTAATTGGTGTCTTTCTATTTCAAGGACTACTAACGATTGCATTACCTGCGGCAAATACAGTATTCCCTGAAGGCAACCTATCTGAAACAATTCGTATGATTGTACAAAACGGCGTTATTTTATTTGCGCTTACACAGGTAGGAGGGAATAAATAATGGATAATAATAAAAAATTTGATGTGAAGGCATTTTTATTAAAACATATTGTAACGATTATTTTTGTCGTGCTTTGTGTTTTCGGAATTATGGTCGCCAAACAACCACCTATGTTTTTGGTTAGTCAAATTTTAGAGCGTATCTCAAGGAATTCATTTCTTGTGTTAGCTTTGATTATACCAGTTATTGCAGGATTAGGTCTTAATTTTGCGATTATTATTGGTGCAATGGCGGCACAAATCGCTATTATTGTCGCTGTAAATTTTGGCATTGGCGGAACGGGTGGATTACTCTTTGTTGTTGGTATTTCTACACCGATTGCGATATTATTTGGCTATTTTGTCGGGAATTTGCTCAATAAAACGCGCGGTCAAGAGATGATTACCAGTATGATAGTGGGCTTTTTCTCTCAAGGATTATATCTATTATTATTTTTAACATTAGTTGGTTCCGTGATTCCTATCAGAAATCAACGAATATTGATACCGAGTGGTGTCGGAATTAGAAATACGATAGACCTCAAAGGTAGTGAAAAACTCAACTCTTTTGGCTTAACGGCAGACGGACTTAAATATTCGCTTGATGGCATTTATAAAATGGGTATTGTCAATATTCTCTTTATTTGTTCTATTATTGTATTAATAATTTCTTTGGCTATTTATTTTAGAAAAACTATTGTTAAAAGCTTTAATTTATCAGAAAATTCTAAGCTGTATAGAATGCTTTTACCTAATGAGAATTATAGTGATAGAGGACAAATTATCAAGATTGTATTTTGGGCTATCCTTTTAGTGCTTAGTTTTATGGTTCAATATATGAATATGGGACCTAAACTACTACTACAAATTAAAATGATTAAATTCCCAGTAGTAACAGCAATAGCAATAGGACTTGTCGCCTTATTTAATACTTTAATCACATCGACTAAACTCGGTCAAGATTTTAGAACAGTAGGTCAAAATCAACACGTTGCCGAGGTCAGTGGTATCAACGTCGATAAAGTAAGGGTTATAGCGATTATTATTTCCATGGTGCTCGCAGCTTGGGGACAAATCGTTTTGATTCAAAATTTAGGTGTACTCAATACCTTTGGTTCGCATATGCAAATCGGTTTATTCTCCGTTGCCGCGATACTCGTCGGTGGTGCATCAGTTAATAAGGCGACGAATAAGCAAGCGTTCTTGGGTGTTATCTTATTCCATACCTTATTTATCGTTTCGCCAACGGCGGGTAAGAATTTATTTAATAATGCACAAATCGGTGAATTCTTTAGAGCCTTTGTCGCTTATGGCGTAATCGCTTTATCACTTTTACTCTATGCATGGAAAAATGCCATGTCTAATAGCAAGTGATAATATAGATCGTTGTCGTTCAAAGCTGAAAGTATGGGAATTGTAATGTAGAATTCAAGCCGTGTCATACAGACAGGATGCCAGCCCGAGCAGTAAGCGAAGCTTACGACCAGGGGAAGGAACGAAGTGATGACGTAGGTATCTTACGGCTTGAATAATAAACATCTTAGCGTATAAAATGAACTAAAATAATAATATGCCCCGTTGTTATTCTCCGTGAACTAAACAGCGATGAGTGCAGTGTCGTAGATACGGAGCGAGTACTCATTTGCGACGACGTGAGAATCTTAACGGGGTATATTTGCGTCTTTTTTAATTCTTAAAAATCTATTGACAAAATTCTTTAAACACTATACAATAAAAACTAGATCAGGGGTGCATAATGCTGAGATTATACCCTATGACCTGATGTGGGTAATGCCAACGAAGGGAGCATCTATTAGTGTGCTCTTTTCTTAAAGTGAGAAAGGAGTTTTTTTATGCCTAAAACGAAGGCATCAATGGCGATACAAGTATTACCTAAGACGACGACGGATAAAAAATTAGTTGAAGTGGTAGATAAGGTAATAGCTAATATTATCGATAAAAACTTAAAGTATGAAGTCAGTGCTTTTGAAACGACGATTGAGGCTGAATTAGACGATTTATTATTGATAATTAAAGAGAGCTTAGAGATTTGTATTCAAGAGGGCGCGCCGAGTGTGATGACTTATATAAAAATTAATTATTGTCCTGATGGAGTAATGAGTATTGAAGACAAAATCGAAAAATATCAGTAGCATCATTAGTTCTTATGGCTTAATAGCATTTCTTTTGCTATTGTGGCAATTAAGCTCAGATTTGGGCTGGATTCCAAAGTTTAAATTGCCTTCTCCTAGTGATGTTGTGATGGCGTTTATCGGCGATTTTTCTTTGATGATGGAACATACAAGGTATACTATGCAGGAAGCGGTAATTGGATTGAGTTTGGGTATTATGATTGCCTTTGTTCTTTCCATTATTATGGACAGTAGTAAATGGATAAGAAATAGTATTTATCCAATTTTAGTTGTATCGCAGACGATACCGAGCGTAGCCATGGCGCCGCTATTGGTTTTGTGGCTAGGTTATGGAATTTTACCGAAGGTTATTTTGATTATTTTAACGACTTTTTTTCCCATAGTTATCGCTTTACTTGATGCCTATGCTAGTGTAGAGCAAGAACATTTGATGCTATTTAAAAGTATGGGAGCCAAGCGTTCACAGATTTTTTGGCATTTAAAATTGCCATCAGCTTGGGTTGGTTTTTTCTCAGGCTTAAAAATATCGGTGTCTTATTCTATTATCGGTGCGGTAGTAGCGGAATGGCTCGGTGGATTTCATGGACTAGGCGTTTATATGACAAGGGTAAGGAAGTCCTATGCTTTTGATAAGATGTTTGCCGTAATATTTTTCATTTCATTTTTATCGTTAATTGCGATATGGCTTGTTTCCTTGATTGAGAAAAAAGTGATTAAATGGCAAGAATAAGCCGTGTCATTCAGAGGAGGAGCGTTAGCGACAACGTAGGAATCTTACGGCTTTTATTATTAATTTCGCACTAAGATACCTATGTCATTTCATTCCTCTGCATGACAACGCGTATTAATTGGAATAACAGTTTTAGCATAAAGTTAATATTTAGGAGTGTTTTATGAAAAAATTTGTATCGAAACAAAAGTTAAGTATGTTGATGGTGTTTGTGTTGATGGTGTTTGCTTTTTCTGCTTGTCAAGCGCCAGCAAGTAGTTCTACTGAAACGGAAAAGCAGACGACGACGGAAAAGGCGTCAGTAGAAACGACGGTAAGTGAAAGTACAGCCGCTGAAACGACGACTGTAGCGGAAAAAGAATTAAAACCGATTAAAATTATTCTCGATTGGTTACCAAATACCAATCATACGGGCTTATATGTAGCAAAGGACTTAGGTTACTTTGAAAAAGCAGGTTTTGCTGTTGAAATTATGCAACCACCAGAAGGCTCGACGACGCAGTTAGTTGGTGCAGGCGGGGGAGAACTCGGTATTTCTTTCCAAGATACCTTGGCTAAGAATTTTGTCTCTAATACACCATTACCAGTTACGGCGATTGCAACGATTTTGCAGCACAATACTTCAGGTGTTATTTCTTTAGCTGAGGCTGGTATTGATTCGCCAGCTAAAATGTCTGGTAAGCGCTATTCGACTTGGGATGACCCAATTGAACTCGCTATTCTCGAAAAAATGGTTAATGATGACGGCGGTGATTTTTCGACGGTAGAGTTAGTTCCTTTTGGAACGGATGTTATTAGTGCGCTCAATACAGACTCTGATAGCGCGTGGGTTTATTACGCGTGGGACGGTGTTGCAATAAAGATGAAAGGCTATAATCCGAATTTCTTAGCTTTTTCTGATTATATTGAAGAAGCAGATTATTATACACCGGTAATTATCGCTAATAATGATTGGTTATCGAATAATTCTGACGATGCTAAGGCTTTAGTCAAGGCAATTGTAGAAGGTTATGAGTATGCAGCTGAGCATCCAGAGGAGTCAGCGGATATTTTACTTGCTAACGCGCCAGAAATTGATAAAGAGCTTGCTTATGCTTCGCAAGAATGGATTTCTGAGCAGTATATAGATGAAGGTGTACCTTTTGGTTATATCGATGCAGCGCGCTGGGATAATTTTTATCAGTGGTTATTTGATAATGGTTTAATTGAAAAAGAAATACCAGATGGCTTTGGCTTTAGCAATGACTATCTACCAGAACAGTAAGGAATAATAAAAATCGTGTCATACTGAGGCGGAGCGAAGCGACAACGTGAGTATCTTACGGCTTTTTATACAAATCGACAATTTATTTAAGGATTATTGATGAAATTAGTGGTTAAAGACTTAAGCATTGCTTATGGTCAAAAACAAGTGCTAGACAAGATAAATTTAGAAGTTGCTGAGGGCGAAATTGTCAGTATTATTGGACGAAGTGGTGTCGGCAAAACGACGCTTTTTAATGCGATTGCGGGCTTACTTGATTATAATCAAGGTCAAATAAAATTAGACGATAAGCCCGTCAATCTCGAAGATAATGCCGTTGGTTATATGTTACAAAAAGATTTGCTTTTGCCTTTTAAAACCGTGATAGAGAATATTACCTTGCCCTTGATTTTAAAAGGGGTTGATAAGGCGATGGCGGAAAAAGAGGCGCTTGCTTATTTTACCGATTTTGGCTTGGAAACATATCAAAATTGTTATCCTAGTAGTTTATCGGGTGGTATGAAACAACGAGCGGCACTTTTGCGAACGTATTTAATGAAAAGAAAATTGTTTTTGCTCGATGAGCCATTTAGTGCGCTTGATTATTTGACGCGTTTAGAGATTAGAGCTTGGTATATGGAAATGGCAGAAAAACTCGCTTTAACGACAATATTTATTACGCATGATGTCGACGAGGCATTACTAATTTCCGATAGAATTTATATTATTTCAGGAAACCCTGCTAATGTTGTTATGGTAGTAGATAATAAACGTAGTCCCGATTATATTTCTTTGACTAGTGAGCAAATGGAATTAAAGCCACAACTTTTAAAACATTTAATGAAAAAGTGATATTTAATAACTTTATTTGGGTATTAATCCTTTGTAAAATGATAATTTTACTGATTAAGTAATCGCTTACGGCGTTTCAGAATGCTAAGTTAAGTTGACTGAATAACTATAGTGATTATTTAATTACATTATTATTACTTATTTATATTTGACTAATAAAGGAGTCTAGAATGAAAAATTTAATTATCGCTAATGCACATTGTGATGGACCTTGTGGTGTTTATGACCCAGCATCAGCTAGAATTGCCGCTGAGGCAGCTCTTTCTATGACGAAAAAATTAATTAATTTAGAAATACCAGAGCATACTGATGGTAAGGCTATGGTTGCATATCTCAATACATTTTCACGTTATGTTGCGATTAAAGAAGAGCAAGCACATCTCGCTAAAAAAGAATTGTTAGTTTTATGGACTGATTATTTTAAACCACAACATTTAGAAAAATATCCAGAGCTTCACGATACTTTCTGGCAAGCTGCTAAGCTTTGCTCAGCTGTTAAATGTGAAGTTAATCTCGAGCATGCAGAAGAATTAATGACAGTGATTGAGACGATTCATAATATTTTCTGGGAAACAAAAGGCAAAAAAGTTGATTGGGTTCCAGCTAGTTACTAAATGATGAACAAAGAGAGTGATAATATTATTAAAGCTCAAGTAAGCGGTGACTCTATGTCGCCGCTTTATTTAGATGGCGAAATAATAGAGATTGATACGGCAATTTATAGGGAACTGGAGCCAGTAATTGGCGATGATGTTTTATTTAAACATCCCTATCAAAAATATACATATATTTTAAAGAGAATAGCCGAAATCACTGCTGATAATCGCTACTATGTTTTGGGCTTAAATCCAAAACAAAGCACGGATAGTCGTAGTTTTGGTAGTATTAGTCGAGAAAGTATAATTGGCAAAGTAATCTCGCCGTGTCATAAAGAGAAGTGAAGTTCCCCGCGCTGTCATACAGAGGAACGGTTTTTGTGACGTAGGTATCTTAGCGCAGGGAAATAATCTTAACGTGGATTCCAAGCTGTGTCATTATGAGGACGAATGAAGTGAGGACGAGATAATCTTAGCGTGGACGTTCGCAAAAAGGACCGTCCCCGATGCGACGTCGTGAGTTTATAAATGGGGTTTTATGAAGAAAATAGTAGAAAATGTAAAAGTTAATTCGCTTACTTATCCTAATTGGGGTGTGGTTGAAGTGAATGGCAAAGAAATCAAGGTGAAAAATGCCTTACCAGAACAAGTGGTCAATATTGCCTTAAAAGCGCGCAAGCGTAAGCAAGGTCGTTTGCTGACTGTGGAAGATAGAGCGCCTTATGAAAAAGAATCTTTTTGTATTAATTTTGGCGACTGCGGTGGTTGTGCTAGGCAGACAGTTGATGAAATTAAGCAATTAGAATTAAAATCATTGGCAGTTAAAAATTTGTTTTTAGAAAATGATTTAGCAATAGATATAGCAGATATTACACCTAGCCCACTTAATTTTGCTTACCGCAATAAAATGGAATATAGTTTTGGTGATGCTGAAAAAGGCGGAGAGCTTAATCTTGGTATGCACAGGGTAGGGCGTTTTTATGATGTCGTCAGCATACCAGAATGCCAAATTGTCGATGAAGATTATAATATTATTAGATGTGCTGTTGAAGAGTATGCTAGAAAGAATAATTTAGCAAAGTTTAATCGCAATGATTTAAGTGGTGTAATGCGTAATTTAGTTATTCGTAAGGGAAAATATAGCGGTGAAATCTTAATTGGCATTGCAACTAGTAGTGCGAACGAATTTAAAGGCGAAGAGTTTGTAGAGCATTTATTGAGCCTAAAACTTGACGGTAAAATCGTCGGTATTTATCATTTGCTTAGCGATGAAGTTGCCGATGTTGTCAAAGCGCATCCCGAAGATAAATTAATCTATGGACGTGATTATTACAATGAAGAGATTTTGGGCTTAAAATTTAAAGTTTCCTTTCATTCTTTTTTTCAAACCAATACCTTAGGTGCAGAACTCTTATACCAAAAAGCTTTAGGTTTGATTAAAGCAAAGGATAAAATCGTTTATGATTTATTTTGTGGTACGGGAACAATTGCTCAAATAGTAGCCCGCGATGCAAAAAAAGTTTATGGCGTAGAAATCATAGCCGATGCGGTCAAAGCGGCAAGAGAAAATGCTAAAATAAATAAACTAGCTAATTGTCAATTTTTGGAAGGTGATGTCTTTGATGTACTAGACGAGGTAGAAGAAAAACCCGATTTAATCATTCTCGACCCACCGCGCGCTGGACTAATGCCTAAAACAGTAGAAAAAGTCGCGAGCTATGGAGTAGATGAAATTTTATACATTAGTTGTAATCCTAAAACAATGGCAAGCAACTTATTACTGTTTAGTGAATTAGGCTATCAGGCTAATGATTGTCATTTAGTTGATATGTATCCGCATACCCCATTGGTAGAAGCTATTGTACTATTAAAAAAAAGTTAGTGAATAATTATATTAGACAATTCGCTAGGTACGTAGCGATGTAGAGATCTTAGCTTGGACACTTAGTATAAAAACTTATTAATTCTACTTTAGTCTTTAATGTTTCTTTATTTAAGTATAAATCAGGTGATGTCGATTTTATGACAGATGATGGTATGAAAAGGGATGAGGGTGAAGAAATCTTTGAAATGATTATTGCCAATGCAATGAAATCTGAAAATAAAGAACAGTTTGATCAGATGTTTAATTTCTTTATGGATTATTCTGAAATAGTCAATTATATTGTTGTATCATCGAGAAAAAAATAGGATAGAATTAACTATTCAGTCAAATAATAAAAGCCGTATCGCAGACACGGAGCGAGAATTCATTTGCTATGACGTAGGGCTTTTATTATTATAAACCCGAGTTAAGATATCTACGTCGTGGCTACGTTGTTCGGTCTGGCAACCTGTCTGTATGACAACGCGGGTTGACTGAATAGTTACATAGTATAGGCATTAATTAGTTACTTAAATCCGCTTTGATTTCTGCTGGTACGAGTTTGCCACCTGTTGCCCAGGCGATATGGGTGGCATTTTTTATTTTATTAATTAGTTGTTGTTTTTCTAAGTAATTTTGTAGTTTTGCGTAGTTATTTTTATTAATAATTCCTGCAAAACTAGCCGCTGCACTAGGTTCAATAAAGATATTTTCTGTTTTGAGTAGTGCTTTTAGATAGTTTTCCAAATTATTATCATCGGCGGTAAAGATGCCGCTCAATCTACTTTCCATTAGTTTTCCCACTAGTTTTGATGGGCGACTAACTGCCAATCCATCGGCTATGGTTAGACCACTTAAGCCTATATCCTTGACATCGATGGCATTGTGTTTACCTGTTGCCATACCAACGAGCATAGCTGGGGCAGGGCAGGGTTCGACAAAAAAGCAATGGACATCATCGCCAAATACTTCTTTTAGTCCGTAGCTAATACCACCAGGTGCACCACCAACACCACAGGGGATATAGACGAAGAGTGGATTAGCACTATCAACTGTTACATTTTTTTCTTCTAATTGCTTTTTTAGACGTAAAGCGGCGACGGCATAGCCTAAGAATAAATCAATGGAATTTTCGTCATCGATAAAATAGCTATATTCATCGGCATCGGATTCTTTTCTGCCATTGGCGACGGCAGCGTTGTAATCATCTTCGTATTCTATAACTTTAACGCCTTTTGTGCGTAATAAATCTTTTTTCCACTGTTTTGCGTCGCTGGACATGTGGACGATTACTTGATAGCCGATTTTGGCACTGATAATGCCTATACTCAAGCCTAAATTACCAGTGGAACCGACCTGAATTTTGTAGTTGCTAAAAAATTCTTTCGCTTTTTCTGTATTTAATTGATTATAATTATCCTCTTTTGTTAAAAGACCATGTTCTAGTGCTAATTCTTCTGTGTGTTTTAGTACTTCATATATTCCGCCTCTTGCTTTGACTGAACCAGCAATTGGCAAATGGCTATCCATTTTCAAGTAGAGTTTTCCCGAGAAATCGCTATTATAATTTTGTTTTATATAGTCTTGCATTGCTGGAATTGCTCTAAGTTCTGATTCGATAATGCCATTTGCATCTTTGGTTTCTGGAAAAGCTTCCATAATGAAAGGGGCAAACCGCTTTAAGCGTTTTTCTGCATCTAAAATATCGTTAAAATCAATGGTAGATTTATTTGTTCTTTGCTCTCTATAATTTGGATTTAGCCAAAGTGTTGGTGTTAAATTTATTACCTGCTCAAGTTGAGGATAGTCTGTCATTATCTTATCTTTATTCACGATTCCTCCTTATAATTAAATGAGTGGGAACTATTCAATCAAGTAGTAAAAGCCGTGTCATTCAGAGGAGCAAAGCGACGTAGGAATCTTACGGTTTTTACTACTAAACCCGCGTTAAGATATTTACGTCACTGCGCTCCTCTATATGACAACGCGGGGCTATGAACTTACTTTTAATTATACCGTTGCGTGCTTGTTTGGTCAAGTTTAAAAGCTAGGAATGATGGCATCGTTATACTGTTTTTTGATAAAATCTTTAACCTCTTCGCTTTGTAAAGTTTCGACTAAGGCTTTGATTTTTTCTTCGTTTTCGTTTTTAGTCAAAACGGTGACGATATTGGCATAAGGGGAATCTGTGCCTTCGATAATCAAACTGTCATTTACTGGGTTAAAGCTCGCCTCTAAAGCGTAGTTGGAATTAATGATAGAAATTGTGACATCATCGAGTGTCAGCGGTAGTTGAGCGGCATCAATTGCTGTAAATTCAAGTTGTTTCGGGTTTTCTTTTATATCCAATTCTGTGGCAGCAAGTCCTACGTTTTCTTCGAGTTTGATAATACCATTTTTTTCTAATAATAATAAAGCTCTTCCACCGTTGGTTGGGTCATTAGGAATAGCAACTTTATCGCCAGTATTTAAGTCTTCGATTGTTGTAATTTTATTAGAATAAACAC
>PDWI01009482.1_pt1 | contig 11161 bp, 8 predicted proteins | sample 1430891 | NCBI WGS metagenome assembly PDWI01 (sample SAMN01162508, study PRJNA174530) | Oral metagenome, whole genome shotgun sequencing project. | biome: Marine environment; feature: Marine mammal; material: Swab sample of the gingival sulcus; isolation source: swab sample of gingival sulcus... | reverse complement strand
TTCCTCTCCCAGATCTTCCAGGAGAAAGAGAAAGTCATCTTTGGGGATGCCGAGGTTGTTTCCTCGTTCAAGACAGGTGGCCACACCTGCGTGAATTGGCCCTGGAACCAGTTCTCTTTTGCGTTTGCCTCGCAATCTGCGCATCAATGCTACGATTTCAATATTCATTGGACAGGCATTTTCACATTTGCCGCACATCGTACATTTCCATGGCCAGTTGGATTTGACCAGTTCATCTTCCATGCCAAACATCGCCATCCTCACGACTTTACGAGGATCAAGACCGTCAACACCTGTAATGGGGCATGCGCCAGAGCATGTTCCACAGGTGAGGCAGGCATCGGCCCAGGATGGATCTGTGTAAATGGACGCGGTATCTCTGTCGTTGAGCTGAATAGCCTCGGCATCATGATCGTCAAGATGCTTTATCTCTTCAACCTGCATGGCAGTGTCGAAGGCCATCCTGGGACTGCGGCCAAACTTGTCACAGAGTTTCAGGTATTCGGCCATGTCCATCATAAATAAATTGCCAGGTCCTTCCTTTGCTGGAATTGTGCCCGAACGTATCCAGTCACGGATCGTATGGCCTCGAACACCGATCTCTTGAGCGAGATCTTCCGTTTTGAATTCATACATCATAGTGCTGTCACCTCATTCTTGGTACTGGACACGAGGTCCTCTATCATCTTGCAGGCAACGGGAACTGCCTGTTCCATCTCCGGTGACAACCCCTGGCTTACTTCTTTAGCGGCTTCACCAATTTGAGCGACTACTATTGAAACTTTTACGTCAGTAAATTCCTGCAACTCCTGGAGCATGTTCACTGTAGGGAATTGATGCAGGGAAAAATCATGAATTTTTTTTGCCGGGATAGAATCAATATCAATGTCGAATACCTCTCCTTTGCTACGGTTTTTCTCGTCAATTGAATCGACAATAATGATATGAGCCGGTCTGAGGGCGGGGGCGAGCAGGAAATCAAAGAGCTGGTCACGAATGGAAGTCCCTGCATCAATGATTTCAACATTTTCAGAAAAATATCCTGATTCCATCAAACGATTGACAACAGCGGGGCCAAAGCCATCATCTCCCAGGTAAATATTACCACAGCCAAAAATGATAACTTTGTTGTGTTGGGAATGCATATTGTTCAGTGTGCCTTTGTTGTACAAGTTCATACTGATTTCTTGTGTGGTTTGCCTTAAAGTTGTGTGCTGCCTTGAGGGTTCAAAGGGTGTGAATGTTTTGTATATAATGGTATATGTTCATATGCAAGTTATTTTTAATTAATTATTAAAAAAAAGTTATCCTGCAAGATACACAATTAGGTATTCATATTGTGTGATGCGGGTGTTCTTTATTCTTGTCGTTAGAGTGAAATTAGAAGATATGTGATACGCGATTTTCTATTTAAGGTGTTGATTGTAGGTGGTAAATGTTATTCAGGGAGGGGTGTCGTCTGATAAGGGAAGTATCATTTCAACAATGGAAAGATCATGTTTATTCTTTTTACTTAAATCAACAGTGAATTGCTTTTCCTTTGGCAGGAGGTTTTCCGAATTGTCATGCGTCAACTGTATAGTGGGTCTTTCAATATTGTTTCCGCTTTTTGTAACTGTAGCCAGAAAGCCATTTGATAGGCGAACTTTGTTACCAACCGGATAGAGCCCCACCGCTTTAATAAAAGCACATAGGAGCCCATTATGCAAGCAGCCTTTATCGGAGAGCATGATGGAGTAGGCCATCTGCGGTGATAAAACAGGTTTGTACGGACGAATCGCTGTGAGTGCTTCAAATACATCACAGATCTGGATGAGTTTTGTAGCAGGATGACGTGTTGCCCAGGTGGGTTGCACAGGATAACCGCCGCCATCCTGGCGTATATGGTGCCCCCAGGCAGCCGCAATTTCAACAGGTGTTGTTTCTGGTTCTTCCATCAGAATTTCAACACCGTAGCGTGGATGTTTTTTTATCTCATGAAATTCCTCTTTGGTCAGGGTAGAGGTTTTGTAGAGGATTTCCCTGGGAATTTTGCTTTTTCCTATATCATGTAATAAACCGGCAGTTCCCACTGCCAGGATGGCTTCTTCTGACCATTCGAATAAATGGGCAATGTATACTGCCAGTGAGGCAACGCGGACAGAGTGGCCTATGATATAGCTTTCATAATCAGGATAATGGATATGCTGCATGAGATCTGAGAATCGGAAGCGTGAAGTTTGTAGCATATACTCACTTACTGCTCGTGTATGATTTATATCCAGTCTTCGCCCGCGAATAACATTACTGTGAGCCTGAATTACTGCATTAAAAAGGGCCTGATAGAGTAAGGAAGATGAATACATAGAGCTGTCGCCATCTTCACCTTGCCAGATTTTGGCCTCATCTTTTATCAGCGGAGCCTGGGATTTTTTGTATGGTCTCGCCAGTTCAATACCTGTGATGCCGTGTTGTCTGAGGAGTTGCCTTGACTGGGTAAGGCTGCCGGGCGGCTGGGTCATCTCCGCTGTGAGGGTTAAAAATGATTGAAATTCCTGTAGAGAGAGTTCTTTTGTAAAGGATATTCCGCCACAATGCAGTTTGTTTGCGAAGCGAATGAGCTGACTGCCAACTAGGCTGGGGCCAATCAGGTTTTTGCCGTCATATACCATAGTCCCCTCTACAATACCCACAAAAAGAACGTCTTGTTCATGTTCCTCGCAGAATGCATGCAGGTGTGCCAGAAATGATTTCTCCAGTTTATTGACAAGTGGATGATCTGCGAAATAGAGATCCCTGGTGGTGACAGTGCGCCCCAATAAAACAAGGAGAGAGTTAAGGTTATCAAGCATTGCGACCACCTGGTTTTCTACGCTTACGTTCATCCAGTGCTGCTTTGGCAGCTTTACGACATGAATCCGGCCATTCGTGGAGGATGACCATTTTTTTTGTGGTAAGAATAGTCTCAAGAAGGGTGCTGCTGGTATTACCCTGGAGTTTGCCAAGAACTTGGATTGAAAATGGAACCCATGATTCTGTACGACGCTCTGAGGGCAAGAGAGGAAGCGTCTCTTCAATGATTTTCACAGCTGTTTTATTCAAGGAATGGGCAATGGTACGAGAGGATGTCTGGTTGAGATAGGTATATAGAAAGAGTTTGTGCTTCTGATTGGTTAGACTGAGAAGAGGGGCAACACCTTGTATCAGCCAATCTTGAGGGTGTGTTTGCAACCCTTGAAGAATACTCTGTCCGATGGCTCGTTCAATATCCGATCTCAACAGAAAAGCAAAAAGAGGGTATGTTACTGTTTCTTTTGCTGAAAAAACATCAGGAGCGATATTTGTTTTTGTGAAACTCTCCAGAGTTTTTAGAATTGATAGTTTTGACATCATTTTTTCTTGAGATATAACAGCGCATTGTTTGCACAGTGTAAAGTAGAGAGAAGGATCACAGTTGCTACCAGAAATAAGCAGTTCGTTTACTATAAAAGGCCAGAGTTGAGTTACAGTGCTTTTAGGTGCCAGTTGTGTGGTATGACGCAATAAGGCAAGAGGATTTTTTTTGTCTGAATGACGGAGGGGTGGGATAATCATCGAAAACATTGCAGCGATTCTGGAAGATTCACTCTTCTGGGCTACCGAAAGGATTCCCCTGGCAAGAAGTGACCATGTCGTATCCTGGATCTCCCCAGTCAGATGTTCCCGAAAAAGTCGCTGCATTTTTTCCTGAATCTCTAAAGAATTATCAGTATCACAAAGCTGCATTAACAACGAGAGAATCTCGTCGCCCACTGGCACAGCAGGAATGTTTTGCAGCTTGCTTTTAGGAATATAGGCTAGTTTGATCAAACTCGAAATTTTATCTGCTGAAAACAGCTGCTTAGTAGACGGATATTCTCTAAAGTTCTGTAATACTGTTGCAGTTTTAGCTCCAGGAGGCTTAATAATATGGGTTAACAGGTGGATTGCTTTTCTGGCTTGTGTGTCACGGGTTTCTTTTTCAAGGGTTTGGAGTATTGTACTGAGGGCTTGGATGCTGGCTTGTGCTGAGTATATATGCTGTGTGTCAGGATTATCTTTTTTCTGTATGGCACTGAGCAGGAGTTTGCCGATATCTTTAGGAGAAGCATATGGTAAAGCCTCCACATCACTGGAACTGTTTGTGAATTTTTCAGGAAGTCTTGCGAATAGTTCTTTGCAGTACTCGATTTCTTCTTCGTTCAATCCAGATTCAGCCAGCGCATCAAGAACCATTATCATGGTTTCATCCTGAGCATCCTTTTGCGACCTTTGATGAGCTTTTGTCAGAAATTCAGAACGATTGACCGTAACCGAAGAAGGGAGGTCCCTCATATCGATCTGGATGAATTTTTTTGCGTTTTTTGCCTGTCCTCTGTATTCAAGCATCTTGCGGATAAATCTATGGGTTTCAGCAAGGGTTATCTGGCTGTCGATACTGATCGAGGCGATACCAAGCAATTGCATGAGTTCGTTGAAAGAGGAGACAAAGGGCGTTTCCTGAGGCAGTTCAATTTCCTGGATTGAAAGAGTGTTTCCTTTTTGTTCCAGAGTGACACTGTGATAGTCTTCAGTGAGTCTGGTGACCGACTGTAAAAACTTTTTTGTTATTGTATCGAGTGCACTATGTCCGGTGGGGTAGTATGTTGCAATTTTGAATACACGCTGCAATGAATCCATGAATGCATTGATATCATTTAGCGTAAGGTTGGTCGTGCATTTTTTCTTCTGTGAGTTTACCATATCTACCATTATAACAGGATTAAAAAAAACGTACAGGTAACTGTTTACTATTTTCATATCATAATTTTTCCAAGATAAGAGGAGAATCAAACAAAAAAATAAAAATTTTCTACATTCTTTTGTATTCTGGCAGCTGGCAACCAACAGAACAGGCTGCTTTTAATCAAATGAAAAGAAAATACCTGTCGTTTTTGTTACCCCAGGAGTGAAGTAATGATCAAAACTGCAATTATAGAACCTGATGTTTCTCTTAAAGACAAAGCTCGTAACAAGATGGATATGAAGAGCAAACCTCCAGGCTCTCTGGGCAGAATTGAGGAACTGGCCGTGCAGATGTGTTTGATCCAGAACACACTTTCACCTGAGGCGACGAAGAAAGGTCACCTTGTTTTTGCCGCTGATCATGGCGTTTGTGTTGAGGGTGTTTCTGCATTTCCAGCAGAGGTAACCTCGCAGATGGTATTGAATTTTCTCTCTGGTGGAGCTGCTATTAATGTTCTATGCAGAGTTAACAGAATTGAACTTGCCATTGTGGATATGGGAGTAAACTATGATTTTGAAAATGTTGCGGGTCTTATCAGGAAATCTGTGAGAAAGGGGACAAGAAACTTTGCCATTGAAGCGGCCATGACAGAAAAAGAAGCCTTGCAGGCACTGCAATACGGTGGTGATGCTTATGGAGAACTTAAAAAGAAAATGGGCAGTGAAATGCAGGTGCTAGGAGTGGGGGAAATGGGTATCGGGAATACTACTGCAGCAGCAGCAATTATTTCAGCTGTATCAGGATGTTCAGCTGATAAGGTAACGGGTCGGGGAACCGGTGTCGATGACGAGGGCTTCAAGCGTAAAATTCAGGTGATAGATACTGCGGTAAATCTGCACAAGTTAGACAAAAAAAATGGTGTAGATATCCTTTGTAAAGTGGGTGGTTTTGAAATTGCAGGAATGGCCGGTGCAGCCTTGGCCGCGGCAGCAGACGGTACAGCGGTGGTCCTGGACGGTGTTATTTCAACAGCGGCTGGTATTATTGCCTGGCTCATAAATCCTGCTATTCGTTATTATCTGATCTCTGCCCATAAATCTATTGAACCAGGTCAGATGGTAGCTCTTGATTGTATGGGGATTACGCCGCTCCTTGATCTCGATATGCGTCTTGGAGAAGGTACCGGCGTAGCCCTTGCGATGAACCTGATTGAGTCTGCATGCGCAATAATGTGTGATATGGCTTCTTTTGAAGAGGCCGGGGTTACAAGCAGAGGATAACTTGAATAATCAGTGTATTACTGGCAAAAACTCGATATGGAAAACAAAAAAACAAACGTACTTTTGAAATGAGAGGGGGATGTAAATACCCCCTTGAGGTGATACTAAACAAAGTTTCGTTTATGGGGAGGGCGTGTTTAAAGATTATCTTTGTTGCAGCTGAAAAAATAACATCTGAAAATCGTAGGACTTCAAAAGTAGTATATGTTTGTGGTATTTTTTTTTTGCGTTTCGATGGAAAAATCACAAAAGCATTCAGGGAACCCTGGCAAGCAAAAGCATGATTGTCTTGAACGCTTAAAAAGTAAGGTGGAAGCTTATGTTCAGCTTACGATTCGTTTGTTTTGCCGGCCAGTCGGGATACCTCGCTGTTTGGGGCAAGAAGGATTGACAGCCATTTTGTCGATTCACTTTGGGCAAGACCAATCTTTACCGTCATTGTTAAGGGAACAGAGAGTAGCATGCCTATTGGCCCAAGTACCCAGCCCCAGAAAACCAGGGAGAGTAGGACTACTATAGTTGAAAGGCCAATTCTCTGTCCCATTATTTTGGGTTCTGCAATTGAGCCAATACATGTGTTGACAAGTAAATAGAGAATTGCAGTACCCAGTGCACTGGCTGGCCCTAATTGCACCAGGCTCAGAATAATGGCTGGTACGGCTGCTATGAGTGAGCCGATGGTAGGGATGAAGTTTAAAATAAAGCTCAGGACTGCCCAGAGAAAGGGAAAATCCACTTCTAAAAAGACGAGTCCAATATAAACGAAGGCTCCTGTTAATAAACTTGTGATACTTTTTATTCCCAGATATTTGTTCACTGAACCTACGATGGCATAGTAGGAAGTGAGCGCTTCTTTACCGTTGCTGCTGATGGCTTCTATTTTTCTGGGGATACCGCTTGCTTCAGCTGTTAAAAAGGCAAAGAGCAGCAGGATGAAGAATACATTTTTCAAAATAGCTACCAGGCTGTTCATTGTAGTGGTAACCAGTTTGAGAATCCTGCTTGGATCAAAAATGGAGTGAAAGAGTGATTTATTTGCCGGAATATCATGGGCTGTCAGCCAGGTATATATTTGATTGTTGAGTATTCCCAATCTTTCCTGATAGAGAGGGAGGCTTTTGGTAAATTCTCCCAAGGTGGCGCCCAGGAAAAAGAGCAAGGCAAGCCATAATCCTAAGATTATCAAAATAATCAATGTAAGCGAGGCGGCAAAAGGAACTTTCGTTTTTTCGAAGTTGGCCAAAAGAGGCATACACATTATCACCAGGAAAAATGCCATCAGGAAAGGTACAATCAGTGAGCTGGCTGCTTTCATTCCTGCGACAATAACTACAAAGGCGGCCAGATTCATCATTGTATTGAAAATTTTGTTATCAGATACGTTCATACGTTCCTTGTACAATATAGAGATAGATTTGTGTGAGACTATTTTTATTCTGTAAATATATGAGTAGTTTACATGAAATACTGTAATAATATAAAGGAAAATGTAAATTGAAACCTTTCATTTTTTACAGCTTCTTTCTCTGTCGATTTTACTTTTCGTATTCTCTTCAATTTCCATCCCTCGACGATTCCATGTGTCATGATAAAACTTTTATTGGAGTAAAACTCTATTTTAATGGAAACAGTCAATCTTTATTGAATGATTTTTTTTAAGAGTGTTGTTTCCAAATGTTTTACCTTTCGATAATATGAATTGTTCGTTTTTTTATATATAGGAGCAATGAATGTATAAAAAATGATTATATTCAGATTCTTATGTTGTAAACAATGATAACTTATTGTGTGCTTGCATAGATTTGTTTACAAATTATATCAGTATGAAAGTACAGAGAAGCACACACATTTAGTTTACATTGTAACGGTTTTATTCTCTTAAGAAACTGGAGTTGCAGAGAGGATTACACATATGGTGTTCTATTCAAGTTATCCAGAAGCCTGTCGATTGGTTGTTTTGCAAAAATACAGATACTCTTCTCTATTTCTGCACAGATAGCAAAATTTTTTCGGATATTATGATGTCGTATGGGATCGTTGTTACCATATCGTTCAAGAATATAGTCAAGACGTTTTTCCAGGGGAACTATTTCTGTATGCAATACCTTTTTATCAGCATAAAAAACGATTTCTTTGGCGAGATATCTTCCCTGTAGATACTGCTCTGGTCTGGGTGAGACGATTTTTGCATGTTCACCCACGATTTCTGCAACCTCAGGGTAGCCATGTTTTTCACAAATCCTGGCTCCTTCCGTAACATGGCTTTTGGCTGAATGTAAACAGAGTGATTTAGCTATATCGTGGAGCAGCGCTCCTGCCAGTACGAGGTCATGATCCGGCAGGATTTCTTCTGGCAATGTTCTGGTGATGCCCTCAAGAATCCTTTCTGATACGCGTGCGACCATGAAGGAATGTTCCCGGATATTAGGGTACATGCCATATTCTTCCATCATCTCAAGGCATCGTGTTGTGGATGGAATGTTCATTACTGTTTACTTGTCTGCCGGCTGCTTAACTCATGGACACATTCCACCATGAACTCAGCCTGTTCCGGCGGAGTAAATTGATGTATTCCGTGACCAAGATTGAAAATATGTCCTTTGGCATATCGTGCGCCATCAAGTATGCCTTTAACGCGTTCTTTCAACTCTTTTCTGGGGAGCAGCAGTGCGAATGGATCCAAATTGCCCTGTACAGCCTTGTTGCCAACAATGTTTATCGCATCTTTAATATTAATACGCCAGTCAAGACCAATGACATGAGCCCGGGTTGCAGCACAGTGTTTGAACAGGGTAGCGCCGTTGTTTGCAAAGTAAATAAAGGGCAGCCCTGATTCCTGTAACGCATCAATAATTCTCTCAGCATAGGGTAATGCATACCTTGTAAAATCGTCAGGAGCGAGAATACCAGCCCATGAGTCAAAGAGCTGCAGGGCCTGTGCGCCTGCTTCTGCCTGGGCTTTAAGACAGGCGATAGTCGTTTCTGTAATTTTGTCCATGATCCCATAAAAGAGATCGGGAGCCGTATACATCATTTTTTTTGTTTCCGGGAACACTTTGGAAGAGCTTCCCTCAATGAGGTATGTGGCGCAGGTAAATGGTGCGCCAGCAAATCCGATGAGTGGCACCTGCAGTTCTCGTCTGAGAAGCCGGATGGTCTCAAGTACGAAACCTGTTTTTTCATACGGGTCGGGAACGATGAGTTTTGAAAGCGCATCATGACTTCGTATGGGATTGGGAAAGCCCGGCCCTCGTCCTTCATGAAATTCAAGATTTGCTCCCATAGCTTCTAAGGGGATGAGGATATCTGAAAACAGGATGGCTGCATCGACCTTGAGCCTTTCTATTGGTTGCAGTGTTACCTTGACACAGAGTTCAGGGGTTTTGCATAGTGAAAGAAAATCCACGGTGCTGCGAACCTTCTGGTATTCAGGGAGATATCGCCCTGCCTGGCGCATGAGCCAAACCGGGGTATACTCGGTTTTTTCCCCTCTACAGGCTCTTAGAAAGGTATCATTCATCGGTTATCCTGTCTTGTTGCTATTGCTGGTTGATGGCTGCAATAGGGTTCCTTGGCGAGATAGTCTCCTGTTATGGCATATGCCCGAGCCCTGCAGCCTCCGCAAACCCGTGTATATTCACAGCGGCCACAGTTGTCTTTGTACGAGGTGAAGTCTCTTAATTCAAGGAAAAGTTTTGAGTTCTCCCAAATATTTTTAAAATGTTCCTTGTAAATATTTCCCGATGATTTTGGAAAATAGGAACAGGGGAGGATGTCTCCATCGACATTAATCAGACAGATGAGCTGTCCAGCCAGGCAGCCCTTTGATCCTCCAGTGGAAAAACTGAGGTTCCGGCGTTTGAAAATTTTTCCTTCTTCTTTGGCTTTCTGTCTTACAATTCGATAATAATGTGGGGCACAGGTAGGGCGAACCAGCAGAGAATCCTCATTTTTTTCCATTTCATAATGCCATTCAAGGATTTCGTCGTAGATCTCCTCAGGAATTAATTCATCCATGATATCTTCTCCTCTGCCTGTGGGAACGATCATGAACATATACCAGGCTTTGGCTCCTGCTGCTTTGGCAATTTTGTAAATATCGGGTATTTCCTTACGGTTCCGGAGCGTGAACGATGAGTTTATCAGAAATGGAATATCATATTTATTAAAAAGACGGATGGCCTCCATGGTACCGGCAAAGGCACCTTGCTGGGATCTGAAATCATCATGTGTGGCGGCTGTTGCACCATCAAGGCTTAACGACACCATTTTTATGCCGGCGTTGAGAATTTCTTTACAGATTGATTCGGTAACAAGTGTTCCGTTTGTTGCGATACACATGCGTAGCCCTTTTTCTTTGCCGTATCTGGCGATATCAAAAACATCATCACGTAATAAGGGCTCACCACCGGAAAGAACCATTACCGGGTTTGCATAGGATGAAATGTGGTCAAGCACCTGTTTTGCTTGGGAAAAACTGAAGTCGGGGTGCTGCTGTACCTCAAGCTCGGAAGATGATCTGCAGTGTATGCAGCTCAAATTACAGCGTCTCGTGATTTCCCAGGCGATCCATTTTGGCTCAAACTTCATCTGTTTCTCCGCATAATAGTTATCTTCTGCTTGTATGAGTAAAATAATCAATCGATATGCAATTGCAATGTAAACATATTCTGCCCATCGGTTTCACATAGCTTCCTCTATTGACAGAATCTACCCAGGAAAGGAAAGTCAGCAACTGTCTTCACCAAAAAATGAGTGGTTTTCTGTTGCATCATTGCCGGTGAAATACTAAGAAGGTAGTAAAGGAATTACCCATTTTTTAAAATAACAACCGATTGAGATCAAAGGGATGTTGGAAAAGATTTTTTTGATAAAGTATTTATAAAAACTACGGTGACTGATTTCAATGATATTACAACCATTACAGACTCAGAGTTCGGAAGCTCAAGAAAAACTAGCGCTTTTGTTTGATCGGTTTCAAGATGGTGACACAGGGTGCCAGGCAGATGTCAGTGACATTCTGGAGCGCGTAAGAAAAACGGGAAATACGGCTGTTCTCGATTTATGCAACCGCTTTGATGCACCAGGCATGACAGAAGAGAACATGCAGGTGAGTGCTGAAGAGATGAAAGCAGCTTATGCGCTTGTTAGTGATGAT
>PDWI01009480.1_pt1 | contig 11163 bp, 6 predicted proteins | sample 1430891 | NCBI WGS metagenome assembly PDWI01 (sample SAMN01162508, study PRJNA174530) | Oral metagenome, whole genome shotgun sequencing project. | biome: Marine environment; feature: Marine mammal; material: Swab sample of the gingival sulcus; isolation source: swab sample of gingival sulcus... | reverse complement strand
TTAGGAATAAATAAAGAAACTTTTAAAAAAGATGCTTTTTTTGAAGATTATAATTCATATACTAGATATGAAATATCTAAAATGACTTTAGATGAGTTGTGTAAATATGATTTCCATCTAAATCCTTTATCTAGGGTTGAAGATCTTTTAAATAAAAATGAGTATATTTCAAAAGAGATTGGTAGAAAAATACTTTATGAGATTAGAACATATTATAATATATATTTTAGGCATTGTAAAAATATTTCAAAAAAAGCTTTAAAGATTTCTGATAAAAAAGAGTTGATGGAGTTATATAATAATTTTGTTTTATATTATGATAAAATTAGGAAAAAGTTTGCAGAGTTAAAAGATTCTCTTTTAGTTTTAAATCCTGAAAAGTGTAAGAAATATGAAGAAATTCAAATGGGTATAAATTGGATAGATGAAGGGTGTTCTATTTCTTCAGAAAAACTATTTTGGAAATTTTATGAGAGATTTAATTTTTTGGGAGTTAAGAAATATTGTAGATATTGTGTTGAAAAGATAGAGGAGCTACAGGTAAATAGAAAAGCTTGTGGATATAAATCTTTTTCAAGTAAAGATAATAAAAAGGATAATGAATTTTTTCTATATAGAGAGCATACTATAAAGAAGTGGTCTCAACAGATAATGTATATGACTGTTAATTCTTCAAGAAGACCGAAGCAAGTGATTAATTTACTTTTTGGAGGTGCTGCAGGGTTAGCTATGCTCTTTTCTTTGGTGTTAACTGTAGTTACATTACAAAAATTTCAAGATAATAAGATTGCTTGGATTATTTTAGGTGTTATTATTTATATAATGAAAGATAGAATAAAAGAGTGGGGTAGGTCTATATCTTTAGCTGTTTTACCTAAAGCTGCATCAGATAAGCAGAAAATTATAATAGATCATATGGTTAATAAAAAATGTGGAAAAGCTAAAGAGTGGGTTTCTATTTTATCATCAAGGAGATTACCAGAAGATATTAAAAATATTAGACTTTTTGATAAAACTCCTCTTGATAGAAAGATGTTAAGAGAGGATATAATGCATTTTCGTAAGGAGATTTCTATTTCTTCTGATAAGGTTTTAGAGAATCATCAGAGAATGAGTGCTATAATCGATATTTTAAGATTTGATTGCCATAAGTGGTTTTATAAGATGGACAAAGAGCAAGAGTCTGTTTATTGTATTGATGATGATAAATTAGAAAGAATAAAAGCAGAAAGAGTTTATCATTTGTCTTTAATAGTTTCTATAAATTCAAATATTTATGAAGAGCCTCAATTACATAGGTATAGAATAATTGCAACTAGGGGTGGAATAAGAAGAATATCAGAAGTTGATTTAAATCTTTAGAATTCAGATTTTTCTCCAGATATATCTTTATAGTAAGATATATTTTGTATTGTTTCCATTACTCCTATAAATTTTTCTTTTTTATCAAATAAAGGGATATATTTTATATATATTGTATTTTCTTGTTCCTCAAAATATATCTCTATAAAATCTTTTTTCTTTTTCTTCAATGTATCAATAATTTTCTTCATATTTTTTGAGTTCTTACCTGTAAACATATCTTCATATTTTGTTCCGATTATATCAGGCTCTCTTCTAAATATTCTATTTAAATTTTTATTGTAATATGTTATTATTCCTTTTTCGTTTATTATAGTTACTTCAGGTTCAATATTATTTAGAACTAGGTCTATCATATCTAATGTCATAAATCCTGTGTCTAGTGTAAAACCTTCCAGTGTTTCATTGCTAGATTTAATTGATCTATCTATAGTTGCAATACTGTTTTCTATCCAAGAGTAACCAATTTCTAAAGAGAGTTTTCTTATTTCAGACCACTCTTTAAATGATAATTTGCTTAAAGCTGCAGGAAAAAGTATTTGGTCTTCATCTAAAATTACTTTTCTAATTAATTTGCTTACATCTATATATAAAGAATTTATATTGTCTATATTTTTATTTTTTATTGATTGAGATAGATTTCTTAATCTTTTTTTTATTTCTTTGTGTTCAGATGCAAAAGCAGAAGATAAATCAGTTACATTATATTTTTCTAAATAGGGAAATAATATTTCTTCTTTTCTTTTGTAGTGAAGTTCTATATCTTTTAACTGTTTTACCAAATCTTCAATTTGGTTCCAAGTAGCATCAAAATTATTTCTTTCTAATTTCCTTATTAATTTTTTTAGTTCGCGGAGAATAGTTTCTGCATATCTATTTTCTTGCATAAATCTATCAATTGGATGTCCATAAGTTTTATCATTTTTTTCATTTACATTATTTATTTCTTGAATAGAGTCATGAACTTGATCTTGTATTTCAGATATAAAAGTTTTTTTTATTATTCTTTTTTTGTTTAGTTTCAATGCCATATTTTTTTTCTCCATAAGTATTAATAGTATAAGTTTTTTGTGCTATTATTTCAATAGAATTTTGCCGATAATGGATTGTATATGGGGAGTTTTTATGAAAAATAAGTTTTTTCTTTTTTTTATTTTGTTATTTTTGAGATTTTTATGTTTTGGAGAAGCTTTTATTTCTAATTTTTATATGCCTATTACTTCTAGTTCTTTGTATATGCTTAATTATGATTCTGAAGGTGATTTAGAAAATATAAAAATTATTTTTAAAGAAGAAGATAAGGGTTATACTGTTATAAAAAAATATGGTAATAGAGTTAAAGCTAGTTTCATACTTTATGATAAACTTATATATTCCAATGTAACAGTTCCAATATCATTGGAAAAAATATCAAATGGTAAGTTTGAAGATTTTTATGAGGCTAGTAAGTATATAGTTGATTGGGATCTTCTATTACCTAAATATAATGTTTTAAATAATTTGTCATTAAAAAGATTTGTTTCAGAAATAGATAAGAATTTAGATAAACTTAATTTGGTTGATGGGGAGGCTACTGATAAATTTGGTCAATGGACAAGTATTGCAGATGGAAATGAATTTGATGAAGAGAATATAAATAGTTATGGTTTTGTGAAATGGATTATGGATGGATTTTATAAACCTAGGACAGGGTATTATTTAGATTTAGAGGATCTGGTAAGGGCAAATTATGATTTAAGAGGAAATAAATGGTCTTTTAATTATGAAAATGATAGAGCACCATATTTTGGAATAGACTGGACTAGGAATATAGCATTTGAATTGGCAAGTTTGGATAATAGTAATATAGAACTTACTGATTTGGATATAAAAAATATAGAGTATTTGAATTATTATAAAAATGTTGGTTATGAGGCTAAATATTTAGAATTTATTTTATATTATCTGGCTGTTAAGTATCCAGGGTTAATGTATTTAGCTTCTTATAATCATATAGAGGATAGCGGAGAAATAGATCTTTTAGAATTTTATAAGGTAGCAGTTATTGTTCCTATTATAGATTATAATGGTCTTTTAAAAGTTTATTATTTTGAAAATGGTAAAAATAAAAATTTCTTAGAGGTGAAATCTTCAATAAATGACGAATATGTTCATCTGGTAAAGATTAGAACTCTAAGAAATTATAAATTACCACCAGTTAAGAATTTAAGTATATTATTTAGATAAGGGGTTTATATTCCAAATATCTTTTGCATACTCTAATATTGTTCTATCTGATGAGAATTTCCCACAGCTAGCAACATTTAGAATGGCTTTTTTATTCCACTTTTTGCTGTCTTTGTATAAATCAGTAAGCATTTGTTGTTTTTCTGCATAGGATGTTAAATCTGCTAAGTGAACATACTGGTCATAAGGGCTTAATATTGAGTTTGTTATATTGTCAAAAATATTAGGCTCTCCAAAGTTGAAATATCCAGAAGCAATTAAATTAACAGCATCTTTTATCTCTTCATTTTCAAAATACTCTTCTGGGTTGTAGTGATTTAATAAATCTTTAACTTCTTTTGCACTTAATCCAAATATAAAAATATTTTCAAGACCAACTTCTTCTGCTATTTCTATATTTGCACCATCCATAGTTCCTATAGTTAAAGCACCATTAGCCATAAATTTCATATTTCCTGTTCCAGAAGCTTCTGTCCCTGCAGTAGATATTTGTTCAGAAATTTCAGATGCTGGAAATATTTTTTCAGCAAGAGAAACTCTATAGTTTGGAAGGAAAAATACTTTTAGTTTGTCATTTACACTATTATCATTGTTTATTACATGAGAGATATTATTAATTAGTTTTATAATATCTTTTGCCATTTTGTATCCAGGAGCAGCTTTACCACCTATAAAAAAGGTCCTTGGTGTAAAATCCATATTTTTATTTGTTTTTAACCTATTATATAGTATTACTATATGAAGAGCATTTAAAAGTTGTCTTTTATATTCATGTATTCTTTTCACTTGAACATCATAGATAGAATTAGGATCTATATTCCAATTAAACTCTTTTTTTAGGTAGTTAGAAAGTTTTTCCTTATTTTCTTTTTTTACCTTTATAAATTTTTCAACAAATGCACTATCATTAGAGAAATCTTTAAGTTTTTTGATTTCATCCATATTAGTAATCCATTTATCTCCAATTGACTCAGTTATTAAATCAGATAAGCCTGGATTAGCTTTTAATATCCATCTTCTTTGAGTTATACCATTTGTTTTATTATTAAATTTTTGAGGAAAAACTTCTGCAAAATCTGGCATTAATCTTTCTTTTAATAGTTTAGTATGAAGTTCTGCAACACCATTTGTTGAATGAGAGCCTATTATACTTAAATATGCCATTCTAATATGTTTTTCATATCCCTCTTGAACAATACTCATTCTTTTTAATTTTTCATTATTTTGAGGGTATAATATACTAATACTTTCTAGAAATTTGTGATTTATCTCGTAGATAATTTGTAGATGTCTTGGTAGAAGTTTTTCTAACATAGATACAGGCCAAGTTTCTAATGCTTCTGGCATAAGTGTATGATTTGTATAACCGCAGCTATTTTGGACAATAGACCAAGCATCATCCCACTCTAATTTTTCTTGATCAAGAAGAATTCTCATTAGTTCAGGAATTGCTAAAGAAGGGTGAGTGTCATTTAGTTGTATTGCACACATTTTAGGAAATTCACTCCAAGATTTATTGCTTTTCTTAAATCTTCTTATTATATCTGCAATAGAGCAGGCAACAAAGAAGTATTGTTGTTTTAGTCTTAACTCTTTACCTAAATATCTTGTGTCATTAGGATATAAAACTTTTGTAATATTTTCTGCAGTAACTTTCTTTTTTACAGCCTCTACATAATCACCTTCGTTAAATTCCATAAAGTCAAATTCTTGAACAGCCTTTGAACTCCATAATCTAAGAGTATTTATAGTTTTTCCTCCATATCCAACAACAGGAGTATCATAAGGAATACCTATAATTTTTTCATCTTCATTCCATATTGTAGTAATCTTTCCATTTTCGTGGTATTGCTCTATATGTCCCCCAAATTTAACTTCTACACTTATATTATCTCTTTTTATTTCCCAAGGGTATCCATTTCTTAACCATTCATCTGGTTGTTCCTTTTGGTATCCATTCTTTATCTCTTGTCTAAAAATTCCGTAATCGTATCTTAAACCATATCCAAATGAAGGAATATTTAAAGTTGCCATAGAATCAATAAAGCAAGCAGCTAATCTTCCTAATCCCCCATTTCCTAATCCAGCATCAACTTCTTCTTCTCTAATATCTTCATAGTTATAACCTAATTCTGAAAGCATAGAGGTAATACTATCTTCAAGATTTAAATTTATTACATTATTTCCAAGAGATCTACCTATTAAAAATTCTAAAGATAGATAGTAAACTCTTTTAGCATCTTCATTGTAGTGCTTCTGTTGTGTTTTTATCCACTTATCAATAATTCTATCTCGGACAGTATAGGCTAGAGCCATAAATTTATCTCTCTCTACCATACTAAATTCATCAACACCTAAAGACATATTTAGATGATCTATAAATCCTTGTTTTAAAGACCCTTCTGATAGAAGAATTCTTCCATTTTGAATATTTTTTTCCATATCATTTATCCTTTATTTCTTAACTTTTTTGATACCTTTTTATCTTTATTTTATTCAAATATTTCCTTGTGTTCATTTACAATATCTATTTTTATTATTTTATTAATCTCTTTAATTTCTTCTAATTTAGATATTGCATTGTTTATATATCCTTCTTTTGTTTTATAAGTTGTAATAACAACAGATGCTAAATCATTGTCTTTTTTTTCTTGTTGTATTACAGAAGAAACACTTATTTCATAATCTTTTAAAATTGATGTAATCTTTGATAAAACACCAGTTTTATCTTCAACCATTAATCTTATATAGTATGAAGTCTCTATTTCAGAAGAAGGAAGTTGTTTAGCTTTTTCATTTAAGTCTGGCCATATATTTATTTTAGAAAATCTTCCATTGTTGTAATCTAAAGCTATAGATATAATATCAGAAACTACAGCAGACGCTGTTGGAGCAGCTCCAGCACCTCTTCCATAATACATAGTGTGTCCAACATTATTTCCATATACACTTACAGCATTAAAACTTCCATTTACCCAAGCAAGAGGGTGGTCTTTTGAAATAAAAGCAGGTCTAACCCTTAAACTAATACCATCATCTCTTTTTTCAGCAATTGCAAGAAGTTTAATAGTGTAACCTAGTTTATCAGCCATAGCAACATCTGTAAGTTCTAATTTATCTATACCCTCAACAGGTATTTCATCAAGATTAGTTGAAGCACTAAAAGCCAAAGAAGATAAAATAGTAAGCTTATGAGCAGAGTCGTATCCTGAAACATCTAAAAATGGATCAGCTTCAGCAAGACCAGAAGCTTGAGCTTCTTTTAGAACCTCTTCGTAAGCTTTTCCCTTATCAATCATAGCACTAAGAATATAGTTACAAGTTCCATTTACAATACCTAAAAATGCAGAAATTTTATTAGCCATAAGACCATCATAAATAGCCCTAACAATAGGAATTCCCCCTCCACAACTAGCCTCAAATCCAATAGCTACACCATTTTTTCTAGCAAGAGCAAAAAGCTCTTCTCCATAGGTTGCCAATAAAGCCTTGTTTGCAGTTACAATATGTTTTTTTGCATTTAAGACCTTTTCAGTAATTGTTTTTGCTATAGTTGTTCCCCCAACTAATTCTACAACAATATCTATATCTTCATCATTTAACACTTGGTCAATATCTTTTGTAAAAAGAGATTCATCCAAGTTTATTGCTCTAGCATGATCGAAATTCAAATCACAAATATATTTTAGTTTGAAGTTTACATCACTTCTTTTTTTTAAATATTCTGATTGTTCAGTAAGTATTCTTGCTGTTCCTCCACCAACAACACCACAACCAACAATTGCCACATAATATGTATCTTTACTCATTTTTTTTCTCCCATAAAATTTTGTTCAGTATAAATTTTTTTAAAAAAATATTCTATCCCTATTATAATAATTGTCTTATATAGATATAATTAATTAATCGATGTTTGTTTAATCCATTTTGATATATTTTCTTTAAGAATTTTAGTATCAATTTCTTTGTCTAAATATATAGCATCTTCTATCCAAGGAGCAATTATATCACTTTTTAGAGATTCCCATATAATAGGTTTTGGTAATGGGGCTTTTATAATTGTTTCATCAGGTATTCTTGTTGCTAGTTCAGGATATAAATTAGCAATATAAAGTTCATTACTTCTAGGAATTGATGAAAGCTTCCCATTAAGTCCAAAAGTATTTAACCAACCTTTTTTAGATGAATATATCAGTTTTTTTTGTGTTGAATCTCTATACAACCATTTTATAAAAGCTTCTGATTCTTTTACCTTTTTTGATCTTTTAGTTATCCCAATAAAAGTTATATTATTTAGAGTCAAAATAGAATTATTTTCTCCATAAAATTTATAATCTATTTTACTTTTTTGCTCCAAATTTAATTTCATATAATCAGTTAATTTTATACTCTTAAATTTCACTCTATCATTTACTATTAAATTATATGGAGTATCATAAGTATATTTATTTCTAAATTTTATAATTTTTTCCTTATCATTAAATTTATATTTACTAATATTTTCTATTGATGATATCAGGTTTTCACTATTAAAATAAACTACATCACTTTTTCTATCTGTAAAATTTACAGATTTAAATTCAAGTAGTTGAGAAAATGTAAGAGGTTCCCAAAAAAAAGAGAAACCATATTTTAATATATTCTTACCTCTATTCAAATAAGTAAACTCTTTTGAGTTTTCATAAATTGTTTTGCTATCTATGTAAAAATCAGAAGAGTCTAAAGCCCCCTTTTTAAATATTATTAAGTTTAAATCAAACGATAGAGGTAATAATAAAGTTTGCTTGTCATATTTACAAGCCTTCAAAAGATTAGGATATATTTTAGATTGAGATACTTTTCCTCTATTTAGTAAGTTAGAAACTTTTCTGTAATTAGAAATATATAGCTTTGTATTTAAGTTCTCTGCAATCACAATATCTGGTTTAATTAAACTATTATAGACCTTATCTCCAGCATCTTTGTTATAGATAGTATTGATTTTTATCTTATCTTGCTCAGTATTAAAAAGCTCTACATAGTATTTAACTTCAGGTCTATCAGTTAATAAAGTTAGAAAAGTAGTCTTTTTACAAGAAATTGAAAAAAACAATATAATAAAAATAAAAGTAATAAAAACAAAATTCTTTTTCATTATTTTTCAGCCTTCTCTTTTAGTTCTATAAATGTTTTAAGCGATACAGGAAGATATGTTACATCGCACTCTCCATCTATACTAACTTGATCCCCTTCAAAAGAAGGTTTACCATCAACCATTCTTAAATTCATAGTAGCTCTAGTAGGCTTTGAGTTCATTTGACAAATAGCTCTTGTTGTAACCTCTTCAACATCTTGAGCAAGAGCAAAAAGATAACTACTACCTTCAAAAGGCTCACCTCTGAAATCAGACTTTAGCCCAAAGCAAATTACAGGAATATCTAATTTAGCTACAACCTTTGCTAAATCCCAAACATTAGCCTTTGATAAAAATTGAGCCTCATCAATTAAAATAATATCATAATGCCCCATAGATTTTATAGTTTCAAACAACCAATCTTCATCTGGTTTAATCAGAAAATCACACTTTCTCTTTAAAAGACCATCTAAAACTCTGGAAATAACACAATCATCTTCTTTAGTATCAATCTCTGGTTTAATCACAGCAATTCTCAAATTGTTTTGAACTTCATAATCATTTGCAATCTGTAAAAGTTGAATAGTTTTACCAGCATTCATAACAGCATATCTAAAATAAAGTTTAGCCATAAAATACCTACCTTTTCCCTCTTTTCTTCCTAGAGCTAGTTCTAGAAGCCTTTAAATTTAAATTCTTATATCTAGTATTATTTATATTATTTAATATTTTGTCAACAAAAGTGCTATCAACCATAACACGACTTTGGTTTTGCATAATATCAATTTTACCAATATTTATGCCCCTAATACCAATTGTGTCATTAATAATACCAATAATTTCAGCTGGAGTAACTCTATTTTTTTGACCTACATTTATATTTATTCCAATCAAACCACCATTTGAAAACCTATTATCATTTTTTTTGTTATTTTTACTTCTATTTCTATCCTTGTTTGTATCTCTATTTCTGTCTCTATTTATATCTCTATTAGAGCTATAATCATCATCGTAAGAGTTTCTAAATCTAGAATTTTTAGCATTATCTTTTTTAGTCCGTTTTTTAGAGCCACTTTCTAATTTTTGAATATCAGGCCTATCAGCATAATAATTTAAAAACCTATGAAACTCCAGAGATATAAATTTCAGAAGAATCTCATTAGGATTAGAATCTTTTAACTTCTCTTCTATTATATTCCAATAAGGTTTAATCTCTTTCTCATTAACCTTATGCTCTAACATATTGTCAATTAAGTTAAGAAGTTGCTTTTCACAAATATCTCTACCCTTAGGAATTTGATGCTCTACAATTTTCCTATTCAAAATCCTTTCAATACTTTTTAATTTTGAAAACTCTCTCTTATTAATTATAGCAATAGAAATTCCTTTTTTACCAGCACGCCCCGTTCTACCACTTCTATGATTATATGATTCATTATCATCAGGCAAGTTATAGTGAATTATATGAGTTAAATCATCAACATCTAAACCCCTAGCGGCAATATCAGTTGCAACCAAAACCTTGATAGTTTTCTTTTTAAATTTGCCCATAACCAAAGCCCTTTGGGCTTGCGAAAGATCTCCATGCAAAGATTCAGCATTGTAACCATCTTTAATAAGCTTATCAGCAATCTCTTGAGTGCTTCTTTTAGTTTTACAAAATACAATACCATAAATACCAGGATAAAAATCTAAAATCCTCTTTAAAGCTTCATATTTATTTTTAGCAGAAACAGAGTAAAACCTATGCTCAATAGTATCAACACCACTATTTTTTTTACCAATAGTAATCTCAATAGGCTCTTTCATATACCCCTTGGCGATAGATGAAACCTCCTTTGGCATAGTCGCAGAAAAAAGAAGAGTCTGCCTGTCTTTGGATGCAGTTGATAAAATCTTATCCAACTCCTCTTTAAAACCCATATTCACCATAACATCAGCTTCATCCAAAATCAAATATTTTAACCTATTTAATTTAATCTCTCCACGAAAAATAAGATCCAAACAACGCCCCGGAGTTGCCACAACAATTTGAGAACCCTTCTTCAACTTTCTAATTTGAGGAACAATAGCATCTCCACCATAAATTGCAGTAATATTTACACCATCAGAATATTTAGAAAACTTATTCAACTCTTCAGTAATCTGAATACACAACTCACGAGTAGGACATAAAACCAAAGCTTGAACAAACTTTTCAAAAGGCTTAATATTATTTAAAACAGGCAACCCAAAAGCTGCAGTCTTACCCGTTCCAGTTTGAGCCAAACCAATAACATCACTAGAGTTTTCCAGCAAAAGAGGAATAGTCTGCTCCTGAATAGCAGTAGGCTCCTTAAAACCCATCTCAGCAATCGCCTTTAGAATAGAAGCCTCTAACCCAATATCAGAAAATAACATAAAAATCCCCTTAAAATAAAAAAGCCACTTCGTAAGAAGCGGCTGCATAGCAGGGGCAGGAC
>PDWI01009479.1_pt1 | contig 11163 bp, 9 predicted proteins | sample 1430891 | NCBI WGS metagenome assembly PDWI01 (sample SAMN01162508, study PRJNA174530) | Oral metagenome, whole genome shotgun sequencing project. | biome: Marine environment; feature: Marine mammal; material: Swab sample of the gingival sulcus; isolation source: swab sample of gingival sulcus... | reverse complement strand
GGGGAGGGGGGCGTCGGGGGGATGGCTGGGTAGCCGCTGGGGGAGGTTCAGGTATTCTGCTTTGGGCTTACGATTGCTAGCATAGGGGATGGGGGGAGAGGCTTGCATGCAACGGGAGAGTAGGCGTTTTTTCCGATTTGCGAGAAAAATACTAGCTTTACGCGACTAATTGTGCGCTGGGAGGGCCTTCTACATGGGGTGCTCGGCGCAGTGATTGCTATTCTCGTAATGGACTATATGATTGTGCTATGAGGCTAGGAATAAGCGCGAAGGTTTCGCTGGGCTTCTTCATTCTGGCGGCGATGCTCTTCATTTCGGGGGCGCTTTCGATTCATGAGCTTACGCGGATGGGGAGGGAGATTCGGCAGCTGCTGAACGATTCCTACAGCAGCGTGCGGTACTCGCAGGCGATGCTGAGCTCGCTGGAGAGCCAGGAGGATCAGCTGCTGTCGCTGGTGGCCGATGGCGAGGAGGGGGACCGTGTGTATCTGGAGGCGTATCGCTCTGCGGAGCGGGAGTTCCTGCAGAATCTGGAGCTGGCTGGGTCTAACCTGACGCTGGAGGCGGAGGGGCCGCTGGTGGACTCCATACGGAGCGAGTACTCGGCGCTCTCGCTGGCGTCGCTGGAGTTCATCCAGGGGAAGGGGCGTTCGCTGCGCGTGTACCTGGATTCGGTGCAGCCGCGCATGCATAGCGTGATCGGCCGGGTGAATGCGCTGCTGGTGATGAACCAGCAGGACCTCTACAAGTCGTCCTCGATCCTGGAGGACAGCGCGGCGCGGGCGATGCGCCCGGGGCTGATTATCATCGGGGTGGGGATTCTCTTCACGCTGATGTTCACGTATCTGGTCTGGCAGTTCTATGTCCGTCCGGTTCGTAGCATTACCGAGAGTATCAATACGTTCATCAAGTTCAACCGCTACTCCCCTGTGCCGATGTCGGCCCGGGATGAGCTGCTGGATCTGCGGAAGGCCGTGGATCGCCTTGCGCACTACGCGCAGGAGCAGGGGAAGGGCGCTAGAAGGGATCGGGCATGAGGCTTTACGTAGTCCTTCGGTATGTGGGTTTAACGCTGCTGCTGTGCGCGGGCTTCATGTTCGTGAGCCTTGGGGTCTCGCTCTACTACGGGGATGAGGGGGCGGTGCCGTTGCTATTCTCGGCGCTGATCAGCTTTTTTGTGGGTCTTTTCCCGCTGGTTTTCGTGCCGCACCAGGCGAGCATCTCGGCCAAGGAGGGCTATGTTATCGTGGTGCTGGCGTGGATTGCGATTTGCTTCTTCGGGAGCCTTCCGTACGTGCTCTACGGGGGGGAGTTCGATATCTCCGGGGCGTGGTTCGAGGCGGTGTCAGGCTTCACGACGACGGGGGCAACGATTCTGAACAACGTGGAGGGGGTGCCGCTGAGCATCCTGTTCTGGCGTTCGACGACGCACTGGATCGGGGGGGTTGGTGTGGTGGTCTTCGCCATGGTCGTAGCGCCGAACATGGGCGGCCGGGCGCGGCTGACGCTCTCGCGGACGGAGGTCTCGTCGATGGCGCGGCAGGAGTTCCAGTACCGCTCGCGGAAGATGCTGCGGGTGATGATCTCGGTGTACCTGGGCATCACGCTGCTGACCTTCTCGGGCCTGGTGTTCTTCGGCATTCCGGTGTTCGACAGCATCAACCTGTCGTTCGCCACGGTGGCGACCGGGGGCTTTGCGATTACGAACCTGAGCATTGCGACCTACGCCAATTTCGGGGCGGAGATGTGGATAGTGGTGATGATGTTCCTGGCGAGTATCCACTTCGGCATGCTCTTCGCTGCGGTTACTGGGAATATCCGGGGTTTGCTGCGCTCGCCGGTGGTGCAGTTCTTTGCGCTGGTGCTGGTGGTCTTCGTGTCGGTCATCACGTGGGATCTGCATGGTACGCACTACGATTCGTGGGTGGAGGCCTTCCGCTACGCGTCGTTCCAGGCGGTGGCGGTGGTGTCCACGACGGGGTTCGGTACGGCGGATGCTTCGGCCTGGCCGCCGCTGGGCCTCTTCCTGATCTTCATGCTGTCGTTCATGGGTGGATGCTCGGGCTCAACGGGTGGCGGCATCAAGCAGGATAGGATCCTGATCATGCTGAAGGCGTTCAAGACATCGATACGTAGGCAGCAGCATCCGCATGCGTCGATTCCGGTGAAGGTGGGGCGATACACCCTGGAGGATTCGGAGGTGAATGCGGCCTTGCTCTTCATCCTGCTGTTCGTGTTCATCATCCTGCTGACGACGCTCATTCTGGCCGTGATGGGCTTTGAGATAGGTCTGGGCTTCAGCTCGGCGGCATCGTGCGTGGCGAACGTGGGGCCTTCCATCGGGGCGCTGGGCTTCTTCGATTCCTACTCGTTCTACCCGCCGCTGGCCCGGGTGGTCCTCTCGGTGGCGATGCTGCTGGGGCGTTTGGAGCTCTTCGGCCTGCTGCTGATATTCACCAAGGCAACGTGGAAATAGATATGGCTATGGTAGCATTCCCTTCCCCCTTCCCCTGTAGTGGCCGTAGGGCCATGGGTATAGGCTCGTCCTATCCGTTTTTTCTGCTCGGTCTGCTGCTTATGCTGATGGTCTTTGGGCGTGGTGCGGCGTGGGGGCAGGGTGTAAAGCCGAGGGGGGTGTATGCCGACAGCCGCTACCAGGAGTACGACATGCGCAACGGGATACGGTACGGCGTGCGGGCGGTGTACCGTCAGACGCTTACCGACCGGCAGGGGCGGGCGCATACGGTGGTGTACTACAGCCCGAAGTACCCCCGGGCGGAGGATTACGAGTGGAATTTCTTTGTGGATACCGTTCGGGTGCGCTCGGAGCGCTACCTTGCGGGGAAGCTGCTGTACCGTAAGCTGATTCACCATGATGCGAAGGGGCGGATAAGGTCGGTGGAGTACTTCGAGCCGGATGGTGGGGATACGGTGCTGGTGCAGCGTACCACCTACTCGTACGATGGGCGTGGCCGGGTGGTCAAGCGCGAGGGGCGCAATGCGGAGGGGGGGCGCGTCTTCAGAAGCAAGATAGGGTACTACGATACGACCTCCTACCCGGTGCGCATTCGGACGCGGGGGTGTGATCCCTACGACACGCTCTGGGTCTCGTCGCTGAAGCGTAAGGTGCTGGAGGCGGATTCGGTGGGGCGTCCGTTGCGGGTCCGGGAGCAGCGGGAGGATCTGCGCGGGAGCTCGGAGGGCATCTACCGCTTTGCGTACGATGCGAAGGGGCGGCTGAGCGAGCGGCATGAGCTGGATGCCGACTCTGGGGTAGAGACGGGTCGCTACGCCTACTCCTACTACGTGAAGTCTGGCTATCCCCGCAATGTTTACTACTATGGCCCGGATGGGAAGCTCCTTCGCCTCTGGCGGCATGAGCGGATGCTATTCCCTTCTGGGCGGCTAAATCAACCTGTACCGGAGGAGTTCTAATATGGCATATACTGGTGTGCTGATAGGCCTTTGCGCCTTCTTCATTGTGGGGTGTTTCCACCCTATTGTTATCAAGGTGGAGTACTACTACGGCAAGCGAACCTGGCCGATATTCGCCCTGCTGGGCGTGGCCTTCGCCGTGGGTTCGCTGTTCGCTTCGCACTTCCTCTCGCTGCTGCTGGGGGTGCTGGGGGCCTCCTCGGCCTGGTCGGCGCTGGAGGTGGTGTGGCAGCATGGGCGGGCGGTCCGCGGGGAGGCGAAGCGCAACCCGAAGCGTCCGGATTCGTACTACCAATAAAGAAACCTACTGCATGGAATATCAAGGGCTAATACTGGGCGTGGCGACGGTGTGGACCATCTGGTTCACGCGGCTGGTCTGCATCAAGGGGGTGTACTACATGGGGCGTCCGCTGTGGATGGTTTTCCTGGTGGCGGGTCTGGTCTCGCTGGTGGGGGCGCTCTTCATCCCGAATTCGCTGGTCTCGAGCATCGTTGGGGTGTTTGGCTTCTGCTGCCTCTGGGGGGTTGGCGAGACCTTCCAGCTGGATAACCGCTACCGTAAGGGTGAGTTTGAATACCACCCTCGCTTGCAGCGGAAGCAGCGGGGGGAGTAGCAGCTGGGTATGGCTATGCAGAATACTTCATCTGGGATGCGGGGGCTTGTGGCGCTGGTGTTCGCCATGGAGAGCGAGCTGCGGGCGGTGCGTGGCCTTTGGGGGGAGGAGTCGACCCCGCTTGCTGGTTTGCCCTACCCGTTGAGCCTGGTGGAGGTTGATGGGCGGGAGCTGCTGGTGCTGGTTACGGGGGTGGGGAAGGTGCATGCGGCGACCTCGGTGCTGCGCTTGGTGGAGCGGTACAGCCCGAGCTGCATCGTCAATGTGGGCTGCTGCGGGGGGATAGCCCCCTCGCTGTCAGTGGGCGACCTGGTGGTCTCCGAGGTGCTGGCCTACCACGATGTGTGGTGCGGCGAGCCGAATGCGCCGGGGCAGGTGCAGGGTATGCCGGCGCGCTTTGCGGCTGATGCCACGCTGGTGGCTGGCCTGGGGGATGCGCCTGTGCGTCGTGGCCTGTTCTGCTGCGGGGAGTACTTTGCGCCCGAGGGGGATTCGGTGGCGCGTATGCGACGGGATTTCCCCGATGCGCTGGCTGTGGATATGGAGTCCACCGCCATGGCGCAGGTCTGCTACCAGGAGGGGGTACCCTTCGCCTCGCTGCGCGTGGTGAGCGATACGCCGGGGATAGTCGGAGCTGACCACGCTGCGCAGTACAGGTATTTCTGGCGGGGTGGATATGAGGTGCCCTTCGGCAGGGTCGTGGGGGTGCTACGGAGTTTTTTAGCGAGTAATCATGGAGAGAAGCATGGATAAGATACCATCGTTTACGATAGACCATATCAACCTCCTGCGTGGGGTGTACGTATCGCGTCAGGATAGGGTGGGGGGGGAGGTCATTACCACCTTCGACATCCGGATGAAGGCGCCGAACCGCGAGCCGGTAATGGACCAGGGGGCAATACATACGATCGAGCACCTGGCGGCGACCTACCTGCGGAATGATGAGGAGTGGAAGGACCGGATAATCTACTGGGGACCCATGGGCTGCCTCACGGGCAACTACCTGCTGGTGCGGGGCGACTACCAGCCGGAGGATTTGGTAGGCGTGCTGCAGCGTACCTTTGCCTTCGTGGCGGGATTTGAGGGTGAGGTGCCCGGGACGAAGCCGAAGGACTGCGGGAACTGCGAGCTGCACGATCTGCCGCTGGCGCGTGAGGAGGCGCAGAAGTACCTGGAGGAGGTGCTTGAGCACATGGGGGAGGAGAACATGCGCTATCCTAAGACCGAGTCTTAACAGCGCTTCGTGCGTTTGCACGTATGGAATTATTACTACTTTCGTGCTAGTAATGCGCGCTTTACCCCGATGCGTAGGCTTTACGCTGAGGGGTTTAGCCTAGATCTTTCGTTTGTGGTTTCACGGCTGCTTCCTGCTGTTTATCGGGGGCATTCGTGTTTATATAGGCAGAAGGTAAGATGAGTACGATAGTGCAGCTGTTAGAGGGTTCGGCGGCCAAGCGCCCTGATAATCCGTTCATCCACCAGAAGGAGGATGGAGAATATCGGGCTACTAGCTATCGCCAGACCCTGCTAGATGTTTATGATATAGCGGCGGGTCTGATTTCGTTGGGTTTTGCTGTCGGCGAGCGTATAGCGTTGCTCTCGGAGAATAGGAAGCTCTGGATAGAGGGTGAGCTGGGTATCCTTTTTGCTGGTTGCGTGAATGTGCCGCTGTCCATCAAGCTGGAGGAGCCGGACTTGGAGTTCCGTCTGAACCATTCGGAGGCCAAAGGGATAATTGTGTCGGCTGGCCAGGCGGAGAAGGTGGCGAATATCCGCGCTAGCGTGCCGGGTCTGGAGTACGTGATTTTCATCGATGAGAAGGAAACGTACGGGCCGGGCGAGCTGTCGATGGATAGGCTGATAGCGCTGGGGCGTGAGAAGCTGGCCGAGGATCCGGAGGCGGTGGAGCGGGTGAAGTCGCAGGTGAAGCCGGAGGACTACGCCAACATCTCCTACACCTCGGGTACTTCGGCGGATCCGAAGGGGGTTATTCTGACGCATGGTAACTACTATGCGAATACGCTGCAGGCGGCGGAGCATCAGCCGGTGGACGAGGATTGGGTGCAGCTGGTCATCCTGCCGATTGACCATGCGTTTGCGCATGTGGCGGGGATATACGTCATCATGTACACGTGCGCTTCGCTGGCGATAGTGCAGACGGGGCGGTCGCCGGTGGAGGCGCTACGGAACATCCCGATCAACATGCAGGAGGTTCGCCCGCACGTAATCCTTTCTGTGCCGGCGCTGGCGAAGAACTTCCAGTCCAATATCATCAAGGGTATTAAGGCGAAGGGTAAGCTGGCCCACTTCATGTTCAAGCGTGGTCTGAAGCTGGCCTATGCTTACCACGGCGAGGGGCACAATAGCGGCAAGGGGATGCGTATGCTGCTGAAGCCCTTGCTCTGGGTATACGACCTCTTGTTCTTTGCGAAGGTGCGTGAGGGCTTTGGCGGGCGGATGCAACTATTCATCGGCGGGGGGGCATATCTGGATGCGGATATCCAGCGCTTCTTCCATGCGATAGGCATTCCGATGTACCAGGGCTACGGGCTGACGGAGGCGACGCCCCTGACGGCCTGCAACCGTGCGGGGATGCTGAAGTTTGGTAGTTCGGGCGGTCCTATCCCGCGGGTGCAGCTGCGGATAGAGGATGAGCATGGGCAGGAGGTACCCGCCGGGCGCAAGGGTGAGGTGCTGGTCAAGGGCGACAACGTGATGCATGGGTACTGGAAGAACCCCGAGGCGACGGCCGAGGCCATCAAGGATGGGTGGTTGCATACGGGCGACATGGGCTACATCGATGCAGAGGGCTACCTCTACGTGCTGGGGCGCTTCAAGAGCCTACTCATTGGGATGGACGGGGAGAAGTATAGCCCGGAAGGGATAGAGGAGTCGATGGTGCAGCACTCGGAGGTGATAGACCAGATTCTCCTGCACAATAGCCAGAACCCCTATACTACGGCGCTGGTGGTGGTGAACCGCGAGGGGCTGAAGGCTGAGCTGAAGGAGGAGGGGGTAGATATCAAGAGCCCCGATGCGGTGAAGAAGGCGCTGGCGCTCATCAACCGGGATGTGAATATGTTCAAGGGTGGGGGGGCCTTCGCGGGGATGTTCCCCGAGCGGTGGCTCCCGTCGACCTACGCCATCATCGAGGAGGCCTTCACTGAGGAGAACGGGCTGCTGAACTCGACGATGAAGGTGATACGCCGGGAGGTGGTGAAGCGCTACGGCGAGCGGCTGGAGTACCTGTTTACGCTGGAGGGGAAGAACATAGAGAACCCGCTGAACCTGGACGTGCTGAGGACGCTGCTGGCGTAGGGGGGAGAGGTTTGCTATTTAGGCATGGAGGGGGATTAGGCATGCGGCGAGCCGCTATGCCTACGGGCTTCTTTGATTAGCTGTGCTCGGGGTGGTTGGGCTTTTTCCTGTGATTGGGTTGGGTGCTAGCTTAGGGGTAGTGGGGAGAGGGCTTACGCGCCCCAGGCTTCCCCTATGAGCTTGACCATTTTGTCTTCGTCTAGCTGCTTCCGGAAGAGGATGCGTACGGATGTGCCGCTCTGGCTGTAGAGCTGCTGGGCGTGCTGGATCTTCTTCCTCTCGTCGAGCCGTAGCTGGTCATCGCTGTCGATGTGCTTGCTCTCGACCACCATGTGTAGGGTCTTTCCCCCATCCTTTCGCTCGAGCACGTAGGCGAAGTCTGGGGAGTAGCTAGCGCCACCGGCTATGGGTATGCGTATGGCGCCTTTGGGTATCTTGGTGAAGACGACTACGCCGGCTATGCTGTTGGTCATGTTCTCCCTCTCTAGTTCGCTGTCGTAGAAGATTTCGCGGAGGTAGTAGCTGCTGGCGGGGCTGGCCTTGCCGTCGCATCGTGTCCCTACCTCGCTGGCGGGGATTTCTCGGAGGGGGGCGCCCTGCGCATCTGTAAGCTTGGTGGGGTGGAGGGTGCTGGATACCTTCTGGTAGCCAATGCTGAACTTGGAGAAGGAGTGCGCCAGGAGGTAGCGCTGGAAGTCCGTTTTGAGGCGGCGGATGGTGCTGCGGTGTAGGTAGCGGTTTATGTCTATCCCCGATGCCCTAATGCCTTCGTGGGCGAAGGGGAGTGGTAGGTATAGCTCCTGGGAGAGGGCCTCGAGGAATTCGCCGTAGCGCATGGTAAAGAGGGGCTTCTGCTGGCAGGGGGTGCTGTAGGGGGTGGCTGGCTCGCTGAGGGAGGTGAGATGGGCGTTCTGCTCGTCGAGCTCGAGGGTGTGAGTCTCCATGCGGAGGTGGTTCTCCTGGAGCTTGCGCTCCTCGCCCCTTAGGAACTCTACAAAGAAGTCGCGGAACTCGTGCTTGCTCCCCGCAAAGTTGTACTGGAGGAGGACTCGCTCGTTTATCTTCTCCCAGATTTCCTTCAGCTTGGGGTACTTCTCGACCTTGATATGGACTTTGGGGCTGGGACTGGTGGCGCTATGGATCTTATCGCTGGATACGCCGTTGAAGACTAGAGGGTAGGCTTGCACCACCTGCTGGTAGCCATCCCCTATGAAGTCGTGGGAGAGGTCCATCCACCCTTTGTCTATCAGCTCCCTGCAGAGCGTGTTCTTGTCGACTCCATAGGTCTTTACGATGCGTTCGAGTAGCTCTTGGGTCATGGATGGAGGCGGGGTCTGCGCCACGCTGATGCCCTCGCTGCCGTTGACCTCGGCGATGAGCCTGTCGACGAAGTCCTGCTCGGTGAAGTCTACGTAGTAGTGGAGGTGGAAGGCGTCGCCCGTTTCGCGGTTGCCGTGCTCGTTGACCGGTAGGCGTAGGCCGCGCCCGACCTCCTGCAGCTTGGTGGTCTCACTGCCGCTACTGCGGAGCTTGCATATCTGGAAGATGTTGGGGTTGTCCCACCCCTCGCGGAGGGTCCACTTGCTGACGATGAAGCGGCAGGGGTCGCTCAGGTTCAGGAGCTGCTCCTTGCCGTTGAGGATCTTGTCGACCTCCTGGGCTATCTGCTCCTCGTTGCTGCTGTTGTCCTGGCTGAAGTAGCCGCCGTGGGTGGAGGGTATGTTGCTGAGGATGGCCTGCCAGCTCTTGCGTAGGTCTGGGTCTTTGACATCGGGGAGTAGGCTAGTGACTACGGCTTCTATTTCGGTCTCCAGCATGCGCCGTAGCTCGCCCTGCTGGTTTCGGTAGCCCTCTATGCTATCGATGAAGAATAGGCTGAGGGGCTTAATGCGTGGGCGGCGTGTCCATAGCTCCATCTCCAGCTCGAAGTGCTTGAGTACGGCCTCGCCCACCATCTGCGCCTGCATGGTGGCGGAGTAGCTGAAGGGGTTGAGCTTGTCGCCCTTGTGTAGCTCTAGCCCGTTGCTTAGCAATACTACCTTTGTCTTGAGCTTTTCGATGTGGAGCCCTTCCATGGCGGGGTGGATACGGGATAGGCTATCGCCCGGGCTTAGGGGGATACGCTTGAGGGTTTTCCCCTTTTCGCGCAGGGAGAAGTGGGCCTGTCTGTCCTTTACGTCTTTGAACTCGACGGCGGTATCCTGGCCATGCGTGGCGCTGATGATGTGCGCGGAGACACCCTTGACGAGGTTGCCGCGGAAGGCGTCGAGGGAGGAGAGGCGGTAGACGAGGTTCTTGTAGTCGGGGATGGGGGCCTGTTTGCCCTTGCCCCTTCCCTTCTGCTTTCTGAGGGGGAAGGTGGCCCCGAAGCGGATTATCATCTGGGCATCGAGGAGGGCTATATGTTCGCGCCAGGTCTTGTCCTCCTCCTTGAAGCGATGGGCTTCGTCTATGATGAGGAAGGGGTTGACCGCCCGCAGCGCCTCTATGGGCTTCTGCAGCTCGGTGAAGAGGTTGCTGTCCACCTCTTTGGTCATGAGCCTGGAGAGGAGCATGCCCGAGTTGATGAGCAGGACATCCACCCGCTGGGCGTTCTGGTCGCTTTGCAGGAAGTTGCGCAGGGGGGTGGGCACGTCGGACTTGCTCGTTTTCTTCCTGTTCTTCTGGCTCGTGAGCTCGTGCAGGTGTATGGTTACGCCCTGGTACTGCTCGCGGAAGTGCTGGCGGGCAGCGGGCGACTGGAGGAAGCTGCGTGTGCCGGACTTGATGGCCAGGGTGGGCACGAGGATGATGAACTTGCCGACGCCGAACTCACGGTGTAGCTCTAGCAGCAGCTTGGTGTAGGTGTAGGTCTTGCCCGTGCCGGTCTCCATCTGCACGTCGATGCGCCCTTCGGCCAGGGAGGTGCTGGGTAGGCCCTCGGCGCGCTGGATCTCGTCTATGCCCCTTGGGAAGGCGGGGTCAGTGAAGTCGAAGAGGGGGTTGGCGTGGAGCGTTGCGGACTGATATGGGACATTGCGCAGCGCCTCCATAATGCGTTTCACGGCGTGGGCCTGGTGGGGGAGGCGCTCGAAGTTGAAAGCCATGGCTATGGGGTTAGGGGGTGCTGGTTAGTAGCGCAGCACGAGTTCTACATTGGCGCGCTTCCTGTTGGGGTAGCTCTTGCTGTTCTCGGCGAGCTGGCGGAGCATGACCGGGTCGAAGTGGGGGCTATAGACCACTAGGGTCTGTATGGAGAAGTCGGCATCCTCGTCCATGCGATGGAGGAATTCGACGAGGTGTTCGTCCCCGAAGCCCTTGTCCATGAGGTAGAGCCGTCCATCGTAGCGCCATGCCCGGTAGCCATCGAGCCGTACCTCCTCCATGGTTGCGGTGAGGGGGATGGCGTCTTGGGTTCGCCAGGTGAGCAGGATGGCGGCCATGTCTGCCTCGGTGAGGGCGTTGAAGTTGAAGAGTTCCTGCTCGGGGGAGTAGCTCTCGGGGTCAAAGCGGTAGTTCTCCCAGAGGGGCAAGGTGTGGAATTCGCGGAAGCCGAGGTCGAGGTCTTTCCCGGCCAGCCCCTGCTCTTGGCGTATCTTGCTGGCGGCCCGTAGGAGGCGTTCGTGCGTAATGTCGAAGATGGTGGGTTGCTCTACGCCCAGCTCGTTGTGGACGAAGTCCCACGACTGGGTGTCCTTGTTAATTTCCTCGCCGAGCTGGACGAGGATGAAGCGGCGGTTGCCACCGTCCTTGGCGTTCTGCCGCCATACGGCCTCGCCGGTGGTGCCTGAGCCGGCGAAGAAGTCGAGGATGAGGG
>PDWI01009476.1_pt1 | contig 11169 bp, 10 predicted proteins | sample 1430891 | NCBI WGS metagenome assembly PDWI01 (sample SAMN01162508, study PRJNA174530) | Oral metagenome, whole genome shotgun sequencing project. | biome: Marine environment; feature: Marine mammal; material: Swab sample of the gingival sulcus; isolation source: swab sample of gingival sulcus... | reverse complement strand
CCGATACCCAATCATCAGGATCGATCCATAGATTTCGTTGTTGCCCCTCATCACGCCAAGCAAATTTTCATTACGTCCGGATAGGCCTGTTTCTTCGTACAGTTCACGCAGGGCTGACGCATTGGGTTCCTCATCGATCTCCACATACCCGCCGGGAAGACACCATCCCCCCTTACGAGGATCGATTGCCCGTTTGACCAACAAAATACGACCTTGTCCATTGCGGACCACCGAGCAGGTGGCCGGGATTGGGTTTTCATAGATCGGCTGGTCACAGACTTCGCAAAAGATGCGCATCCGGTTCTCATAAAATTTACGAATCAGTTTGTACCCACAAAAATGGCAGTGTTTTTTCATAACCATCAGGCAAGGGCCTCGTTTGATTGTCCGCAATCAAGAAAAGGATCGGCCAACTATCAATCGCCCCATACCGATTGTCAAGTAAAGGATTTATCATTAATGATAAATATCAGACCTATAGTAGCACCTTGAAAAGATCAAACCAACTGGCTTGTTTTCTTGCCGCGAAAATGGGAACATACTGTCTTGTCGTAAATTTAACACCATGTTTAAAAAGAAAAAAAGAAAAGTACGCAACTTGGGCATAAGCAAAGGCCCTAGGGCGAGCAGCAATTTCCCTTTTTGTCGAGAAGTTTAAGGGCGTGGGGGGCGAGGTGTGATACAGCCTGGAAAAGGAGACAGGCTTCTTTTGATACTTAACTTAAATTTATGCTTGCGCAGAAACCCAGCCGAGAGTATCTAATAGCGCTTTTGAGAACCGGTACGCTTTTTTTAACTTGATCGGTGACCAATAAGAAACCTTATAATATTCAAAGGTCAAGGGAAGATTTTTCAGGTCAAATCATTCTGGTCCAGTTTTTTCATCGCATTGTCCCTCTTCAATCAAAATTCTTGGCTCTTTTCTTCGCTCTTTTTCTATTCTTCGGTCCCAACCGTCCCGTCGCTCGGGTGCAAAGGCCGTGTAGGAGAATTCACGTCGATCAATGCCTGTTCTGCGGCCTCCTCTACAGGTGATCCCGCCCAGTTTTATAGCGATTTCGTACATGGTTTTCCAATTTTTTAGGCTGTATTGAGTAAAATACTAGCAATATTCGCAGCTAATAGTAATGCACGCAATATTTAAGCCAATATTGGATATTACTTTTTGTTATTTAAAATAATTTGTAAATTAAGATAGATAGAATGTTGTCAGTTTTATTGACAATTGTTACGATGGTATCAACTATGTTCTTGTTTATCTATTTTTAGGTAATTTTTTTCATAGTATTGGATATTAATTTATTCGCATGAAAGATTATCAAGGAGGCTCTTGACTAAATAACTGGGGAGAATTACTGTGATAAAAGCATTTTGGCATGGTCCATGGGGATAAAAAGGACCTGTTTGTAACCATTTGAATTCTAAAAATTATGAATGAAAATAATAACAAACAACAGATCTGCCCCATATGCGGCCAAAATAGCATTCAAGTCTGTCTTGAGTGTTGTAGCGGTAGCAATGCTTATTCCTCGACCCAAAATCTCATTGACACGACCAGTTCCGCCCCCGGAACGTGTATCATCTCGCCCAATAACCTCATTATCGACGCGGATATTACCGCGGCCCGGCTTCTCGGCACCGAACGGATGGCACTAATTGGCAAACCGTTTACCTTGTCCATTGTAGGCGAAAATATCATTGATTTCTTTGTCTACCGCAATGCCATTTTTGCTACCCATGACGAACAGAAATTTGAAATCAAGCTATACCGGCAAGACCGGTCCATTTTCAGTGCCCAGCTTCATTGCACCTTTGTCAAGGGGCAGGATGGAATTACAGATTGCATGCAAATTACTTTTCAAGACTATTCCCGGCAGCGGAAAGCCTTGAACCGATTGGAGCGTCAGCTCAATACCGAAAATATTATCCATGCCCTGACCGCTAGTATGATTGGCTGTCCAGCCAGGGAGATCGATGCGTGCTTGACCAAAGAACTAAAGACTCTGGCCATTTTTACAGGTGCCGAGCGAACCTACATCGGGATCGTCGATAGCAAGGAGGACCATTTTACCATTACCCATGAATGGTACGCATCGAATGTCGCTTCGGTTAAAAATTCGACCAAGACATACAAGTTTAACCAGATGCCTCAACTCATGAAGGCCATAACCAAGGGGAAAGCACTGGTTGTCAATAAGAAACAAGTGAATTCGAACACTTGGGATTCAAAATTAGACCCTATTCATATGAAGGGGACCAAGTCTTTTGCCTATCTTCCCCTGAAGATCAATCGTGTCCGAAGTGGGGTTATTGGCTACGATGCCCTCAATGAAATCGAGGACTGGGACGAAACCCTGTCTCACTTGTTCAAATTGTCCGGCCAGGCCTTTTTGCAGGCCATTTTTCGCAAACAAAATGAGATTGCCTGGCTGAGGCAGTATAAAAAATCACTATTAAAAGCAAACCAGTTGCCGAATCAGACCGCGTCTCGGCTGACATCCACGACCCCCAACCGTGCGGCGGGAATGAATAATATTCCGACAAAAGCAACCAAAGCCATTAGATGGTCCTATCAAAAAGATCTTGGGAACCATTTGGAGGGCGATATTTTAAAAGTCCGATCCATTGACGAGAAGGTATTGATCACCTGTCCCATTTGTATGGGGCAGGACCAGGTCGCCGCAAACCGTTTCAATTTGATGGGTGATATCGTTCTGGCCTCCTGTCCTTGCGGATTTCAATTCAAAGTGAGGCCTGAAAAACGCTTCTCCTTTCGTAAAAAGGTCAATCTGGAGGGTGTGTACACAAAAGCCATATCTGCCCACTTTTTGTCGGATTCGGTGGATTTCTCCGGGAAGATACAGATCACCGATCTATCTAAAAACGGTATTGGATTCATTACCCAAAGCCCGGACCGGCTATCCAAGGGTAACCAGGTTCGGATTAAATTTACCCTCGATGACGCGGCAAAATCAACCATCGCCAAAAAGGTTCTGATCAAAGGGGTGAAAGATAAGCGGGTCGGGGGTCAGTTTGTGGGTGCTGAAAAAGATGATATCGCCTTGGGCTTTTATCTGATGTAAATCAGGGCGAAAACAAACATGACGAAAAACCATCGAAGCCGCTGCAGCGGACGTCGTGGCGGCCTGTTTCGGCGTTGAATCACACTCGGGGTTAAATCGATGGCCAAGGTTGCGGGGGGTATTGCCAAAGCCCGGTAAATTGGTCCCAGGGCAACCCGGTGCCGCCAGGAAAGCCGGCTCTTAATTTGTAAAACGGGGGGCTACCCGCGCCATTCCGTGTCATCCACTGTCGTCTTGAAGTCCGCTTCGACGACCGTGGGCAGATCTTCCTCGGCAACGGCGAGGATGTCTTTGTCTGATGGAATACCGATGAAGACAAGTCGGTTTCGTGGGCATTTTTCAGCCGCCTTCATTCCCGTTTTTAAATTCTCCAGGGTATAATTGTCATAATTGATGACGGATAGATTGTTATTGAGGGTGAACAGGTCTGATGCCCGTTCACAGGCGTGGCATCCCAGACAGCCCACTTTGCATACCGCGTTGACATCCTTGCCCATATCGTGATTGGAGCACTCCACCACCAGGATGCGATCGGTCTTGAAGGGGGCCATGGTGATAATGTTTCGGGGGCAGACCTTTGCGCAGGCACCGCAGCCAACGCATTTCTCATAATCGATACGGGCCAGCCCGTTATCAATATGGATGGCATCGTATTCACAAGCGCGGGCGCAATCACCGAAGCCTAGACACCCATAGATGCATCCCTGGACATCGGTTACCAGATTGGCCATGCGGCAACTTTGTTCCCCCTGATAAGGGTGCCGGCCAAGGCGATCGCTATAGCGAGCCCCGCAATGAATCACGGCCCGCCAGGGGTAACTGGCAACTGCTTCCACACCGAGCAAATTGGCCAGGGATTCCATGCAGCTTTTACCGCCCACAGTGCACAAGTTGATCGGGACATTCTCTAACACCACGGCTTCGGCGTATTCGGCACACCCCACATAGCCACAACCGCCACAGTTGGCACCGGGCAGTAATTCAATGGCATTATCCACCCGCGGATCCACCTCAACGTGAAAAGCCCGGTTAGCCCAGCCCAAAACAGATGAAAAAACTATTGCCAGGGCGAGCATGGTAGCTGCGACCAATATAATGATTATCCAGGACATGACGCCTCCGGACAGGGTGTTGCAGGTACGGACGTCAGTGTTTGGGCTGGCGGCTGATATAGGGATTTAGAATGTTGCTTTATATTGGGAACCGTTGGCTTGGGTATCGACGACTCGGGGGGCGCTTTTTCCACGGCAGCCGGTCGGGGTGACAACGCTTTTTTTAACCCTGAATCTACCCCGGTAAAGCCCATGAACGCCATGGCCAGAATACCTCCCACCACCAGGGTGATGGCGGCGCCTTTGAAAGGTTGGGGAACATCGCACAAATCGAGCTCTTCGCGGATGCCCGCCATGATGACGATGGCAACCATAAAGCCCACCCCACCGAAAAAGGCCAATGTCAGGGCTCGGCCCAGATCCCATCGTGCTGCGGGGGTTTCGGCACCAACCACGTGGCTCATGATAACCAAACAAGCGAACAGAATGGCACAGTTGGTGGTGATCAAGGGTAAAAAGACCCCAAAAGCCTTGTAGAGAAATGGAAAAAAGCGGCGGACATACATCTCCACAAATTGAACCGAGGTGCTGATGGCGAAGATGTAAACAATGTAACTCAAGATTGTCAGATCAATCCGCGCGGCTGCTTCCGCCGGCATGAAAAAACCCGCTACCAGTTGGGTTAGCGGTGCGCCGGGCATCAGTACGAAGGTCGTGATGGTCCAGGAAATCAAAGCGGCGATGGTAATGACGAAGGTAACGGCACAACCCATGCCCACCGCCGTCCCCACATGTCGGGATACGCCGATGAAGGGGCAAATACCCACAAAATAGTGCAGGACGAAATTATTGATTAACGCGGCGCCAAGGGCAATGAGTAGTATGTCGGTTAGATATCCCATATAGATCGCTCTATTTCCGGCTTTAAAGGTTGTCGCTTTGACGATCCCTGCGGCTGGCGAGCCAATTAACGACTGCCAGTAGCAGTCCGAAAGTAAAAAATGCGCCGGGAGGAAGCACCATAATCACCCAGTTCGGCCAGCCCGCTGGGAGAATAGACAGGCCAAAGAACGCTCCGGTGCCCAAAACCTCACGAATTACGGCGATACTTAATAGCGCCAGGGCAAACCCCAGGCTTTGCCCCATGGCGTCCGCTCCGGCGACAATAACCGATTGTTTAGAGGCGCATACCTCGCAGCGACTGATAATAATGCAGTTGACGATTATCAGGGGGATATACGGCCCCAGGGTTTTACTCGTCTGGTAAAGGTAGGCGGCCAAAAAACGATCCGCAATAGTGACGAAAGTGGCGATGGTCAGCGTGAAAACAATAATCCGCAGATGCGGTTTGAGCAGACTGCGAATCAAACTGGTAATGATATTGGCACACAGCAAAACAAACCCCACCGCACCGGCCATGGTAAGGGCCGTTACAAGGCTGTTGGTCACCGCCAGGGTGGGGCATAACCCCAGCAATTGACGGTAGGTCGGATTCTCCGGAAGAATGCCGTTGATGAAGCGTTCGGTGGATGTCGGCAAGTCAGCCATTGGATCTTTCCTTTTTTCCCCCCATGGGCGAAGCCGCAGACAGGGCCTGGCGTATGTCGCGAATTGCCGTATTGATCAAATTGGTAACACTTTGAGATGAGATGGTTGCCCCGGTAATTGCGTCGATTTCGTCCGGTGCGGTGGCACCTGTTTTGACGGCTTTAAGCGGTATGGTCGTCGGTTTTTGGTAAAATTGTTTGCGCCAAACATCGGTAATGATTTTGTTACCCAATCCCGGCGTCTCCTTTTGATCCAGGACGAACATACCGGTGATGGTGCCAAGATCCGGGGCAAGCCCCAATAGTAGCTCGATACTGTCGGCATAGCCCTGCCCTTTGGCTTTTACCACCCATCCCCGCAGATCCCCCTGATAGCGTGTTTCGTAGAGCGGGTAATATTTGGTTTTGCCTGCCGATTTCACTTCGACCTGGCGGGGCTTTATCTCCAGGGTTTGGTTTTGTGCCGCCATTTTACTTGCCAGCTCTTTGCCCAGAACCAAAACGGGAATTCTCTCCCGGGTCTCGTTTTTTTTGTTTTGATTGATTTTCGGCCCCAAAGTCAATTGCACGCCCGCCAGGGATACGCCGAAACCAACGGCCAAAAGCAATACCAGCCATGCTTGGACAAGGCTGCTTTTTTTAAAGCGGCCGCTGGTTTTCTTCTTCGTTTTGGTTGTCATTGTATCTATCATTTTATTTGCCACCGAACGGCGTGGGGATCGTCCAGCGGTTGATAAGCGGGGTGACGGCATTCATAAGAAGAATGGCAAACATTACCCCTTCCGGATACCCGGAAAAGAGCCGCAGCACCATTGTCAGCAGGCCGACGCCCAGCCCGAAAATAAATTTACCCTTTACTGTCAGCGGACTGGTGACCGGATCTGTCGCAATAAAAAAAGCGCCAAAAAGAAATGATCCGCCCAGAATATGATGCAGTACCGTCCAGCCCTCAAATCCGTGGATAAAATCGGCAATCCCTCCGCAAATAAGCACCGCAATCAGCATCCCGAATGGGATCTCCCACGAAGCGGTACGGCGAATCACCAGAAAAAGCCCCCCTAGCAGGCAGGCCAGGGCACTGGTTTCACCCAAACTGCCGTTGGTGGTTCCCCAAAAGAGGGCTGAAAGAGGTGTGATCACGCCACTTATTTGATGGGCGGTCAAGGGCGTGGCTTGGGAGATGGTATCGACCACTGTCTTTGGTGGCTCGTATCCTGAAGCGGCCAGCACGCCGGCAAAGGAGATCATTACAAAGGCGCGTCCCACCATGGCGGGATTGAATAAATTCATCCCCACCCCCCCAAAGACGATTTTACCAATCCCAATGGCCACAAAGGCCGCGATGACGCCCACATACCACGGAGCCGTTGCAGGTAATGACAGGGCCAGAATAATGCCGGTGACTACCGCTGAACAATCTTGCAACGACGATGATCGCCCGCGCATTTTAACGAATAGCAGCTCGGCCAGGAGGGAGGCCCCAAGGCAGACCACCAATTGAAATAGTGCATAGGTCCGGAAGATGTAAAGCGACATGGCTGTCACTGGTACAAGCCCGATCAAAACATCCACCATCATCCCTTGGGTACTGGTGGCGGTTTGGGCCAAGTGGGGCGAAGGCGATACATGAATGGTTGGTTCCCGAGGTTCGCTATTCGCTGGTACGCTGGTTTCGATTTCCGTCATTTTCTCGATCGTTTCAACTTTTTTGCTACCCATGTTACTTGGCTGCCGTCACACTGGCTTTACCCGCCCGAATCAACTGGACCAATGGAATATGCGCCGGGCATGCGTACGCGCAGGAGCCACATTCGAAACAGGCCATGATATTGTAGCGCTGGGCCAAGGCCGTGTCCTGATTTCTCGAGGCCAGGGCGATGCGCGTGGGAACCAGGTTCATGGGGCAGACCTCAACGCATTTTCCACAGCGGACACAAGCGGTCTCCTCGGTCGCCCTGACTTCGTCCTTGGTCAGCACGGTAAGGCCACCGGTACCCTTGGTCACAGGGGCATTTTGATTCGCAAAGGCAAACCCCATCATGGGCCCACCGGCAATCATTCGCGCGGCATCTGCTGTCAACCCCCCGCAAAAATCGATCAAATCACCAAACGATACACCAATGGGGGCCAGTACATTCGACGGATTGACAATACCACCCCCTGTAACGCTGATAATTCGATGGGTGAGGGGCTTTTTATGGATCACGGCCCGGGCCACCGCCGCCATCGTCCCCACGTTGCTCATGGTCACCCCCACATCCGATGGCAGCCCGCCCAATGGGACCTGGCGCTTAATCACGGCGTGAATCAGATGTTTCTCACTACCCTGGGGGTATTTGGTTTTTACCACAGCCACCTGGACAGCCGTGCCCTCAGCGGCTTTTTTCAGGGCGGCCACAGCCGCCATTTTATTATCCTCAACACCGATGACGATTCGTTCAACCCCCATACTTTGTCCCGCCAGCAAGGCGCCGGTAACAATGGGGGCTGGCGCTTCCACCATCAATCGGTAATCAGCGGTCAGGTAAGGTTCGCACTCACAGCCGTTGACGATCAGCGTGTGGATGGGTTTTTTATCATTGGGAACTATTTTAACATGGGTGGGAAAGGCCGCGCCACCCAATCCCACAAGTCCGCTGTTGTTGATATCTTTGTTGATCTGGCCTGGTTCATAGGCATCCAGATTTGTCACGGGCCATTGGCCACCAAAAAGCTCTTCCCATAAATCGTGACCGGACGGCATCTCCCCTTTGGTCTTGATGGGCAAGGCATCCATGTGCCGGCCATTGACCAGGGTCACCCGCGTGGGGCGCTGAATGGTTCCAGGCACGGATGCATGCAATGCGGCAGAAACGAAGGAGGATCCCTCTCCGATCAACTCACCCCACTGAACGGTTTGACGGGGTTTGACCAGGGCCTTACAGGGCGTGCCGACATTTTGATGAAGGCTTAGAAGTACCTTGTCCGGCGTGGGCATCACGCGGATGGGCACATCCCCGGATAATTGTTTGTTATCGGGTGGGTGGATTCCCCGGGCAAACGTTCCCCGACCCTTGTAACCTTTGAGTTTTATTCCCACAATGTCGCCATGAACAGACTTCCAGTATTGGCCGTCATTTTCATACCCCAAAGAATAAAAAATTTCCCTGTTTCCCACAGGAAATCTTTTTGAAAAAGCCGTTGTTATTTAATGTATACATAAAATACAACCCTTAATCATTATTTTAAAGCTTGTCGACTCATTTGAATCCGTGCCTTGGGCTTTTTTATGGCATTTCCCTAAGGTTTTCTTTGACTTTAGTCAACTATTGTTGATAAAATAAAAAATAATGAGCCGTACGCTGATAAATTGCGACGGTGATGGGTCGTGACCCCGTAAAAACCCTGATTCTTGCCGGCCGTCGCTACAGGCGCTACGTGTCACCTAAAAGGACTTAACATAGGAGCTTGAGCGTGCCGGAATATCCCCCCTCTCAAAAAATTCTGATTGCTGTCGACGGTAGCGAGCAATCGTTCCGGGCCATTCGTTACGCGGCTGACGTTTTTCCCCCGGATCGCACCCAAATTGTCCTCTTTAACGTCCGTGTTCAATTGTTTGATCTTTTTACCGATTTAAAGGCCTATCCGCATTACCAACACCGGGTTACCGGGTCAAAAAGGTGGGCCTCCGAGCAAAATGAGGTTGTTTCTCAGGCCGTGGATAGAGCCGCGGCCTATTTCAAGCAAAAAGGATTCCCGGAAACAGCCGTCACCAATAAAACCGCAGCTAAGAAGCTGGGCATCGTTACGGATATCATCAACGAATCTTATAACGGGTACGATGCCATCGTCGTTGGGCGTACCGGGTTGAGCCGGCTGAGAGATTGGCTTATCAAAAGTACCGCCAAGAAACTGGTAGCCAAGGTTAAACATGTCCCCCTGATTGTGGTGGGCGGTGAGCCGGCACCCAAAAATGTATTGGTGGCGTTTGATGGTACCCACGGGGCAATGAAAGGGGTTGCATCTATCGGGGCACTAGTGGGGGCGGCGGGGCACCATTTGCTGATTTACAGCCTGATTCCCCAAGATGAAAAGTTTTGGGAGGAAGACGCGAGTACCTTTTTGGTTGAAAAAACGGAAAATTGCGATGAGACCGTCAAGCACCCATTGGGGCCGCTGCTCAAAGAGGTCGTCAGCCGGCTGCTGATAGAGGGAATGACCCCCGATCGAATTTCCATTAAGATTGAAGCCATTAATCACGATCCTGCCGCTCACATTGTACAGGAAGCCATGCAAAACCATTGCGGGGGGGTTGTTCTGGGCCGGCGGGTATCGATCCCGTTCATTGACGAGCATCTTATGGGGCGAGTCAGTGGCCATGTCCTCAAACAGTCTGACAAGCTGGCGGTGTGGGTTATTTAAAGATCTGACCGGTGTACCCAAAGATTTCTTTTAGATGCCAGGAAACTGAAAAAGAAGACCAAAAATAGCCAAATCAGCTCAAGCCACCAATAAACGATCCCACCGACGCCAACCGGTTCACTGCCATGGCGTCTAAATCGTTCTTTCCCAGATTCAAGGGACGCGCCCTTAACAGACGGGTGCCATCACTGTTTCCAGCCATTGAGGGAGCCGGTATTTGATAATGGCGCGCTGCCATCGTTGCTGATACCGGCATCGCAAGGTTTCACGGTTGTGGATATCGATTCGGGTTTTATCGAAATCAATGATATAGCAAGCGCCGTCCGCGTCTATCAGGACATTTCCGGGATGAAGGTCGGTATGATAAATCTGGTTATCTATCAATAGCGATACTTGGTGCCCGATTCTGTCCATCATTGCCCGGGCCCCAGCCGGGTCCAGCTTACACAACTCAACCAGGGTATGGGCGTTTTCGATTTGCTGCATCACCAGCCATCCCTGGTAAAGCGGGCCGCCCCGGATCACGTACGCCAGCGGCTCCGGGGCCTTGATTCCCACTTTTCGGACACGGTTTAGCATGTCAAATTCGGCTTGGGGACGAGTCGGCCCCCATCTAACGTGGGTGTCACGGTTAAGATGACGAATGAGGCCCCCGCGCCAGTACTTTTTGATCGTCACCGGGCCGTAATTGGTAAGGTTGACACTGATGGATTTGTATCGACCACCAAGAGCAGTGTCAGTGGTCGAAGGCGTCATCTTCAAATGTTGCACCAAAACTCCCATCTGATCTTTGGACAGGGGGATTGATGACCCAACGCGATATGAATGATAGATCGTTTCGATATTCAACACCGTTTTGTTTCTGATGGAGCCGGTTAATAGCGCTTGGGTTGGTTCACTACTGGCCTCTTTGCTTTTAGGATCGATCAATCCTTTGATCCACTGGTTTGGCTTTTGTGGTGTCTCTTGGCGCGCTGTTTCGCTTTAATTTCACGCCATCGGTCCAAGCGCTGCTTGATAAGTTTTTCATATCCACGATCGCTGGGATGGTAAAAAAGGTGTCCCTCGAGCTTGGCGGGCAGATAA
>PDWI01009475.1_pt1 | contig 11169 bp, 8 predicted proteins | sample 1430891 | NCBI WGS metagenome assembly PDWI01 (sample SAMN01162508, study PRJNA174530) | Oral metagenome, whole genome shotgun sequencing project. | biome: Marine environment; feature: Marine mammal; material: Swab sample of the gingival sulcus; isolation source: swab sample of gingival sulcus... | reverse complement strand
CATGAGGTTCTAAAGTAATTACATCAATTGGAACATAATTTATAAAATTGATATAAATTGTTGTATCAGAACTATTCAAAATAATTTGATAACCATAATCATGCACTGTTTTTAGACTATCAATTATTAAATTAGAGTCCCCAACATTTGCTATATAAAATGTATCCACTAATTCATAATTTGATTCAGTTGGGAAAATACTAAGTGAATCTTTCGATACATAAATTGACTGAGCAATAATACTCACTTGGGAAAACAAAACTATCGATAATATTATTATTAACTTTTTCATATAACCACCTACTATTTTATTATATTCAAATAACTTACTTAATTTCCCACCAACAAATTACAGCGTTTGCTTGAGTATCTGGTGATATAACTTTATATGGTTATGCGGACTTATACCTAAATTCATTTTTATTCTCTTTTTTTTTACAAATATAACTCTTTTTTGGGGAATATCTGATTATTCATATATATTATAATATTTGGAAAACATAAAAGTTTGATTAAAATAGCTTAAGAGAGATTGAGATTTATCTTTTTTTATTCTTTTATGAAGTTGTACAATGGTTACCAATATTGTGTGCAATTATTTTTTCCTGTTAAATGTTTCTATTATATTCTTAATATCAGAAACGGCATTTTCACTTCCAGTTACATAAGTTCCAACAAAAAGGTAATATCCTCCGTTTTTGTCAAACAAAATGACTTGATACATTTCCTCATTTTCCTTGTCGTTGTTTTTAGCAAAAAGTTCAAATCCTTTTAGATTGTCAATTTCTATTTCATTAATTCCTTTGCTCAGAATTATAGAATAATCGTTTGGATATTTCTTTAATCTTGAGATACAAAATAATTTCTCATTTTTAATCTCAACTTTTGCAAATGATTTGTCAGTCAACAAAGTTGCTTTATCGATACTTTCAGTTGGTATTTTCAAATCTCTGTTGAATAACATTCCATTTCCGATAACGGCTTTAAATTTTAAAGAACCAACATTTTCATTAAGTGAGTATTTTAGAGTGTCTCTAGGATTACTTTTGATTTTTACATCTACAAATGTTGTTAAAATACTTTCCTTTATTTTTCTGCCCAATTGTAGAGAGTCTTTTGGGTAAACACCATTTATTAAAGTACTTGATTTTTCATTTCCGTAAATGATAATTTGTTTTGAAAAAATTATTCCGTTTGCTGATTGGTCTAATTCTATAAGTAATCCGTCAAATTCAGATACTTTAATTTCCTTTTTTGTCTTTAATTCCATTCCTTGTTTTTGCATCATTTCGGAATTAAATCCTTTAGTAACTTCAGAATAAGGTCCAGGAATTTCTATTACCATAATCATTGAAGTTTGGTCATTGAGATTTTGGAAACCTTTAAAATTGCTTGAAGATTCAAATGAAGTTGGTGGAACTATAAAAATGTTTGTTCCTTTAATTTGAATATGATCTTCAGATTTTTCTTTTGGTAATTCTTGTCCAAATCCAATTAATGAAAATGAAAGTAATAATATCGTAATTCTAATTTTTTCTAACATTGATTTTCGTTTGTTCTAATTGCACATAACAGTTAGAGTATATAAATAGTGCGTGATTTGAAAGCAATAGTTTTCAAATTAATTCTAATTTCATATCACAACTCAATAAAATTTACTTGTCATTAATCTTTATCTTTAATCCAATAAACTTCATCTCCTATATGAATATATTTTCTGCCGTGTTCTTCCGGAAAATGAAACAGTTCTCGGTGTACCCAACCGTTATCGTGATGAAATTCGATAGTATAGCCGTCTATGTAATAAGTTCCAGTGTTTTTACTTCCGTCATTTCGTTTGGAAGTGACACCTCCTCCTACATTACCACCACTTACCACTGTAGTACCTTCTGAGCCTTTTTTATCACTTTTGCTTACAGTTCCCGTATAAGTACCTATACCGCCCATATCACCTCCACTCATTGTAAAACTGGAAATTTCAAATCTACCATTAGGCATAAACTTGTAGTAACCCTTATGGGAAGTTGAGGTACCAAAAAAGTGATTTCCGGAAAATGTCCAATAGGTATTGTTTAGACGCAACCCTTCTTTTCCGGGTAAGGCTCTCTCTAGATTCTTCTTTAATACCCACTCTTTAGTTTTTGTATTTTGAAAATAATACTTTCCTTTTTGCTTTTTCCAGCGTGTCCATTTAGAGGATCCCTGTTCCAATTTTTTGGATGTATTCACGTTCAAATCTCGAATTGGGGTTGTACAATCCCCATAAACCGTACCGTCCTTAAAAAGCAGATAAGTGTATGAGGTAACTTTACCTCTCATAGTGTTATATTCTATATCAACCAATACGGTTTCTATAGAAGACAGTTTTACCCCTTGGTTAGGTTTTGTTCTAATATTTCTCCTCACATATTGCTGACGTTTCTCCCCTTTCATCTTGCTGAATTCCGAAGCACTGACAAGACCTTTACGCGTAGTTTTTACATCCTTCTGAGACGCTGGGGTTACCTTAGTTGGCACTTCGGGCTTTGATGGTGTTTTGGTGGTAGCTGCCGCTAATGCAGGCACCTTCAATCTCATTAGTTCCTTTTCGGCATATGGTTTCAGCTTCTTGATTTTGAGTCCGTATTTGATTAATAACCCAATATCTATTGAAGAGATAAATTGATAAACATATGGATTACCATTTTTTAGAGTACCCGTTTCGTACCCAATAGCCAACTTTCTACCGGAAAAAGTTGTATACTCATTTGAGGTACTCCACTCTCCTTGCTTTTCGGACCTTGTTTTCCATTTCTTTGTTGTATTACCCAGATTGGACTGTTGGTCTTTAGCGTGTTGGATAATCCATGTTTTTTTGTCCACGCCATTAAGAGTAATTTTGTAAAACTTGAGTTGAAATTTCTTATTTGCTGGTAAATTGATAGGTACGTAGGTTATTGTATTGGCTTCGCTAGTTGCTTTCCAGTCCTTTTGTGCAAATGCCAACAGTGGGCACAAAAGAAAAATAAACAGTAATTTTTGCATAGTATGAGATATTAAATTGTATTTTTTTAAAAATATACAGAATTTATAATTTAAGCAAACGCATGCTTTTTTATCATAAAAGATTTGTATGGCGTAAGTTCAATCTAAAAGGAAGATTTTGGTATTTATTCTCGTACAACAACAGTTTCGCAATATATTCTTTCCTTACTATCAAAGATTTTATAGAATAAGGATAAATAAATTATCAAAATTTGTCAAACTTGTAAGTTTTGATGATTTAGAGTAGTTTTTTGAGGGACGTATAACGAATCAACTACTGAGTAGGCAAGGGAGATTTCACTCCAAGTCACTTTACATAACCGTACACAATAGTTTACTCAATTACTTTAATTTTAATTGTATTTGTGAGTTTCTTACAGTCGGTTATATTGGTAAACGTTTTTATCAAATGAATTTTCGGATATTCGTCATAAACCCTAAATGTAATCCTTCGTGATAATTATTAAATTCAAATGCATCTTTTAAAGAGTTCAAGTAAAATCCTGTTCCTGTCATTCTTTTATTAAAAATCATGAATTTCTCATTATAAAAATCAGTTTCTGTTTTTTCAATTAGAGAGATTAAAAGATTTTTCAATTCGTTAACTTCATTTTGGGAAGTACACTCAGTTGGTTTTGTTCCCGGGTTGTAAAGTCCATACAATTCTCCGGAAAGATAACCTTCTAAGTTTGAAGATTTATAGATTAATGCTTGTTGAGCAACAATTATATGTCCAATATTCCAAATTAAATTATTACTGAATCCGTCTGGAATTTTATTTAACTGTTCTAAAGTATATTTATCAAAATATTCTAAGTACAAATTTCTGCTTGTTTTCCAAGTCTTAAATATTGATTTCATTTGATTTGTTCGTTGCTTTTTAATGTGTAGTAACGGATAAATGTATCATATAGAGCATGATTTGAAAGCAATCGTTCTCAAATCAGCACGGCTCTTAGCACTTGCCATTTTTGTTTTTTAACTCCTCAAACCTACAAAATAAAAACAAAAGTGCGGGTTAAAACGGAAGACTTTTTCAAACTCCAATTCCGATCGCATTATTTATACACATGTGTGCCTGTAGTGTTAGTTTATCCATTTATTAATCTGATTTTTTATAGAATCCGTTATAGTTTGATTATCGATCTTTTTATTATTATACCCCCATAGTATTGAATCTTTAAGAGGGAAATTCGCTCCTCTCGCTTTATTTACTAATAAGTTGCGTCTTTTTAATTCAGATATAAAACTTGAATCTACAATATCTGGAACTCCAAAAACTAATTTAATTTTTTCTATTGGTGTGTAATAGACAAAACCATTAAATACGTCTGAATAATTATAATTATGCTTTGTAAAAGGCCAAAGGTCAAAATAGTCATTACCAAAAGGTGAGTTTTTTAAATCAAATCCAACATCATCTTTATTAAGAGCTTTAAATGAAGCATCCCACTTCCCATCATTAATTGCTATTATATCAACATCACTATCAGAGCGTACCTCTGAAAATGTTAATGTGTTTAATAATACATTTGAAACTCTATTAGAGTATTTTTCAAATAAATATCTCCCTACATTTTCTGGTTTCATATTCTTAGGATACATAAAATTATTACCAAAAGCATGTCTATAATTCATTATTATCAAAGCTTTTTTTCTTTCTGTTTTCTTTTGTTGAAATGTTTCATATTTATTGATAATATAGTCTGCCATAAGACTATCTCTGAATGTTACTTTCGACATCCAAAATTCTTTATAATTGGCACTATCCATATTTTTCCAATCCACACTAACATCTGTAGGATAAAGATTAATCTTACGATTATTTTCCAAGTTTTTATTTATATTCTGTAGTCCTCTTAGAAAATAAGAAAAATTATAGTTATGCCATAAAGGATGAAGACTATTATTTCTATTAATTTCTAATATTAAACTATCAATAGAATTTCTACTTAACTTTTCTGTTTGTAATAAATAATTGATTTTTTCTTCTTGGTTTCTTCCACAAACTTCAATAAATATATTCCCTACATTTTCAACAAACCTCTGATCTTTAGATATTTCTAAAAGCAAATCATATTGTGTCAATTCAGGATGAAATCTTTCACAAACTATGACTAAATCTTTTTTCTCAAATAAACCAATTATATAATCTTTTGCACTTATATTTTCTTTTTTAAGAAATTCAATATACGGCATGATTTCCTTATTTAGATTTTTCTCTTGTTTTGTGCAACCAACTGATATTAAAATCAGGATAAGCAGAAAATTAGGAATCTTAGTTTTCATAAAGTTCATTTTTTTCATTACGGTCTCATATACGAAAAGTAGGCGATTCCGAAATACGAAACTTTCGGGAAAGCTCAAAGTTTGGACACAACCCAAAAGCCTTGAATTCACTACGGTTTCGCCTATTTTTTATATACATTGTGCGTGTTGCACAACGTGTACAAACATACTAAAAAAAGAAAGATAATCTAAGTTACACTCTTTTTAGGGAATGTATTTTTCTTTAACTTTCCTTATGCAAGGGGAAAAAAAATACCAAGAAAAATTATTTATCAGTTTTTAATTGAGTCAAAGAGTATTTATTTCCCCAATTTTCCCATTTACACAAAATATTTTTCAGTCTCTACAAGTCCACATAATCATTAAATATTTTGTTAACAAGCTTTTACTTTTAGGCAAAAAATTAAACTAATTTTCTATATAAATCCAAAAGCTTTTTTTCTTCTGTTGACCAATTATATTTTTCCTCAACTGCTTTTCTGCCGTTTTGTCCATAATCATAATCTGATTGATAAATCTCTATAACTTTATCTGCAAAATCTTTTGGATTTTCTGATTTAAAGACTAAGCCTGCTTTAGTTTCAGTTACAATTCTCCTTAATGGTTTTGCATCAGAAACTAATACAGTTTTTTCTAAAGACATATATTCAAACAGCTTATGAGGTATTGTAGTATCAATAAAAGCATTGGAAGGTTGAGGAATCATACATATTGAAGCTATATTTATGTAGTTAATAATTTTTTCATGTCCTACCCAGGCTATAAAGTCTATATAATCATCAATATTATTTTGTTTTGCTAATTGTTTTAATATTTCGACAGATACACCGTCTCCAATAATTATCATCTTTAGATTAGGAATAACTTCAATTATACTAGTAATAGCTTTAATAGGCGTTAACAAACCTCTTTCCGGACTAACAGTTCCTGAATATAAAATAGTATATTTATCTTTATATTGATTGAGCTCTATACTAATTGTTGAATTAACATTGAATGTATTAAGATCAACAGTATTTGATACAATATGAAGTTTATTCTTATCTATCCCTAAGGACAATAATCTATCATTATTTTCTTCAATAACACTAATTATTTTATCCGTTCGTTTTATACAAAATTTTTCTAGTTTCTTTGCAAGCTTATAATTTTTAAAAATAAAATTCGATAATCCTTTTTTCTCAAATACTTTAAGTGCTTCAGGATAGTTTTCATGCATATCAAAAATTACAATCTTATTAAAGAAAAATTTAAGCATTAAACCCAAAGGAACCATTGGTAAATCATGAACATGAATATAATCTGGTTTTGTTGAATAATAAGTTTTTAAAACATAAAAAATATATCTGGGATTTAAAAATAGAGGAAAATTTAAAATTTTATTCAGATTAAGATTGTTAAAAAGCGCCTTAACTCTTACAATATTGCAACTTAAAAAGTTTTTATCTTTAGTTTTATCATATTGATTACAAAGTAATGTTACTTTATAATTGTTCTTTAATAGTGCAGATATCTCTTTTTCCAGTCTAATGTCAGGTGGAAATGGAGCTTGTAAGAGCATTAGGATTTTTTTCATATTCATTTTACAAATTTGTTTCTAGGATAAGTAAATAACAACCTTAAATAATAAAAAGACTGTTGAAAATATTTTATCTGAAAAGTTAAAAAACCTTGTAAAAATAAAATTGGGATTCTAATTCCTAATCCTAAATAATGAATTAAAATGCCAAATATATATTCACTTCTATTAAAATGCTTCTGCATATACTGAATCATGGCAATATTTCGGTTTTTAAAATGAAACCATAAATTTTTACTAGCCGTTGCACCTTTGAGGTGTATAACAGATGTTTCAGGAAAATAAATTATAGAACCACCATTATTCTTAAACCTTTTACATAAATCAATTTCTTCTCCATAGAAAAAAAATCTTTTATCAAAACCTCCTAAATCCTTAATAAGATCAGCACTACAAAACATAAATGCACCCGTCACAACTTCTACTTCAGTGGTTTTATTTATTTTTTTATTCATTAAATGATATTTATTAAAATATTTGCTTTTAGGAAAAATTCTGTGAAAAAAGAAGTTAGAAGTAAAATGGTTTAATAATGTTGGGAAATCTAAAATAGAATATTGTAAACTCAAGTCACTATTCAATAATTTACAACCAACTATGACTTTTGCTTTTTTGTTGGAAAGGTAATTGAGAATATTTTTAATTGTATTTTCGAGAAAAATTATATCATTATTTAAGAATAGAACATATCGCCCTTTTGATATATTTAACCCTTGGTTATTAGCGGCTCCAAAACCTTTATTCTCTTTATTTATTATTATTTGAAGATAATGATATTTTTTTATTAATGATTTTAATTTATTTTCTTCATTTGAATTATCAACAATAATAATTTCAAATGTAAATCCCTCTGCAAATTTTAAGAAAGAATTAAGACAATCATCTATTAGATTAGTTGAGAAATAATTAATTATAATGATTGAGACATCTATTTTAACAGTACTTTGGGGAACCATTTAGAACCTTTAAATAGTTTATATAAAATTAAAAATTCTTTTTTCTCAAAATAATTAGATATTAAAAGCAAAAATATTGTTAGAGTAAAAGTAATTATACCATATAAGAAGATATTTAATTCTTTAAGTAAAAAGAATAATATTGAACTTATTAAAACCCAGTAAAGTGTTTTGATGTTAAAGGAACTTACATTAATTGATGTTTTGCTAATTCTATATTTTAGAAAGATATATCCGAGGAAAACACTAATTAGTCTTGCTAAAGAAGCACCTGTAGCACCATAAGAACTGATTGTTAAGGATAGGACAATTAAGTCTGTAAAAATCAATACTATAGCAAAAATGAAATTATTCTTTTGTTTATTCAAAATAGTAAAAAGATTTAGATAAAAATTATTAAAAAAAATAAAAACATATGACCAATAAATAAATATTAAAGGAACAGTAGCTTCAACATATTCTTCACTAAAGAGAATAATAACTATATCCTTTGCCTTCATGGTAATAAAAATTGATGCTAAAAAAGAAAAGAAGAAAAGCAACTTTGTAACCATTTTAATTATTTCATTAACTTTAGCTTTGTCTTTAGATTGATTTTCTACAATTATTGGAAAAATTGTTGTTATTATGGCAAATGGAATAATAGTCAAAGGCATAGATAGTCTTAAAGCAACTGAAAATATACCTGAAGAATAATCCGAGACATAATTTCGTAATAAAATTATATCAATCTGTTGATATATAATAAAAAAAAATCCGGCAACAAATAAGGGGAAAGATTCTAACACCAAAAATTTAGAACTTTTAAATACAAATGAAAATTTGTAGTTAAATATTTTTTTCAAGAAACAAATTATGTAAATAAAACCGGGAATATTAGCCAAAGTATAAACTAAAACAATAAATAATAAATTAACATTTGAGAAAAATAGAAATGAAGTAAAAATCAAAAGAGTGATACTATCAATTATGTTAGCGAACATTACATAATTCATCTTAAAATCTACTTTAAATGGAATTTCTAGTAATTCTCTTATGTTTTGAAAACGAGTTGAAAAAACAATATTAAAGAATAATATATTTGTTAGTATAATTTCATTATTCTTAATTACAAACAAGTAGGAAAATATATTAAAGCAAATAATTAGAATAATCAAAAAAATAATTCTTATTGACAAAGCATTATTAAGCAAATGAATATTTCGCTTCTGAGAAGATACTTCTCTAAAGACTATTTGAGCAAAACCAAAATCAATTAGCTTGGAAAGCATAACTACTAGTGCAACAACAGATGTAAACACTCCATATTTTGAAGCACCCAAATGTCTTGCAATCAAAGTAATTGCAAGAAAATTTATTAAAAGTTCTATTATCTTTCCAACAAAAATAGAACTAAAGTTATTTAATATTTTTTTTCTCAATGTTCTTATATTTTAGAAGAAATTTTTCAATGAAAGAAGTAATAATGATTAATATTATTAAACTAATAAACCAACTAGATAACCTTGAAACCATTACTAGGAAAGAAAAAAAGATTATTAAAAAGGAATAAGTTAACAAAACCAAATAAGTCAATGAACCCGTTCGAAAAAAATTTAACCACAACCATGTTACTATTAAACCCAATAGATAAGGAATAATGACAACTCCTCCAATACCAAAATCTGTATGTAATTCTCTTAAATATGTTCCAGTATTAGCCCACATTGGTACAAAATATCCTTTTTGAAAAAAAGAAGGATGTTCAATAACATTAAACTTTGATATTAAATTATAAATAGGTAAAAAAGTGTTTTCCCCTATATAATAATTCTCATTATCTTTTTCTAAATAACTGTTAAATACTCCTAAGTGAACACTCATATACAAATAAATTGAAGGAGAAAAGAAAGCATTCCCCTCATACTTCTCTAAACTTTGACTTGTACCTTTAAATTTATCAATTGGTTTTCTTATAAATTTAACAAAAACAGCACTACCTACAAAGATAATAAGGAGAAATGTAACAATATAAAAGATATTTCTTTTTCTTATTTTATCTTTATAGTTATATGAAGTTAAATAATATCTAACCATTATAAAAACAGTAAAAAACTCTATAACCCCCAATAGAATACCTGCTCTGCCCATATTGGCAATTTCTTTAATTATTATTGCTAAAACAGGTAATATGGAAAGAAGAGTAATCTTTTTTTTATATGCAGTATATATTGCACTAAAAAAAATTGCTATATATGAAGATATAAAAAGGTAAGGAATTACCCCATCTAATTCACCTTGTACTCGCATTCTATAATTTTTGGTTGCATTAAGAAGTACCGAAGCTATACTTCCAAATTTATTGATCAATATATACCAATGCTGAAAAGCACTAAATATACCAACAACTGAAAAAATAAGAATGAGTAATGCAAGAACTTGAATATCTTTTTGAGATAAAATTTTTTGATTATTTAAATAAGTTGTTTTTTCATCTCTTTTATTCAAATATGTTGCAAAAAAAACTGTGACACACCCAATTAGAAACAAAAAAAAAGCTAAAAATACTATAAACCAAGTTTTAAGATTTAGTGAATCATATGGGATTAATTTTAATTCATACAATACAATTAAGCCCCCCCAAATAAACACATAGATACTTAAAGGATTAAATATCTTCTTAAAGAAAAATTTACTTAGAATATAAGTAAATAAAACCATTAGAATAGTTATTAAAATTGACATAAATTCAATTATAATTTAAGTGAATAATAATTTTTTATTCTATTATAAAGGCTATATTCTTTAATTTTTATTTCATTATCATGTTCTTTCTTAATTAAAATCTGTTCCATTCTAAAAATTAATAATATTGATATTACAAAAATTAAAAAAGAGAAAGAAACAATGATAAAAGCTTTTTTGGGAGCATATTTTAATTGAGCAGGTTTTGCTTTATCAATAACTTGAAGTGTTGGAATACTCTTTTGTTCATCTAGAAGTGCCTGTTCGTATAAAGGTAAAGTATATTCCATTATTTTAGATTGAATTTCAACCTGTCTAAATAATCTTAAATATTTTATCATCATTTTAGGGATTTTACTAAATGGAAACAATACGTTTGAAGTTGAAGATAATTGATTTGAATATTTCAGTTCCCTAACTCTTTTTTCTAGAACAGTAACTTCTTTTTTAAGATTTATGTATTGTGGATTATTTGCCCCAATGGTTTCTTCATAAACCTTTAGCATTATTTCTTTTTGAACTAATTGTGCCTCGATTTCTGCTGCTGCTTTTATTGATATTTCCAATTGTTCAGGAACAGCAAAAATACCATATTCC
>PDWI01009474.1_pt1 | contig 11170 bp, 10 predicted proteins | sample 1430891 | NCBI WGS metagenome assembly PDWI01 (sample SAMN01162508, study PRJNA174530) | Oral metagenome, whole genome shotgun sequencing project. | biome: Marine environment; feature: Marine mammal; material: Swab sample of the gingival sulcus; isolation source: swab sample of gingival sulcus... | reverse complement strand
AATTACGAAACTTGCTGAACTTTATAAAAAGTTCGAGCCCGTTTGCTGTGTTGTTATTCAGTTTTCAAGGATCGTTTGCTGCCCTTTTCTTTTGAAAAGTGGCGGTGCGAGTTCCGCCCAGCAACAGGAGCGACAAAATACTGCTTCATGCTTTTTTTGTCAACTTTTTTTTCTTTGCTCCTCTGCAAAAAATCGCTACAAATCTCACCAGCTCCGCAAAGGAGGCAGGAAACTAACCGAAGTAGGGTAAAGCGTCAAGAGCTTTTTTGGGGATGGAGTGCTTTTTTTGGGTTTATCTTCCAGCACGAAACAGTTCATAGTAGAGGAAACAGGTACAAAACGGCAAACAGATCAAGAACACTTTTATTTCGCTGGCGACGGGAATGGATGTTTCTTCTATTGAAAATTCCTTGTGTTATTTCCCCTCACTCTCCCCAACCCACGCAGAAAGCGCATCAATAATCTTTTTTGCCTGCTCTGCATTGGAAATATTGAACTTTGATTTCTGTCGGTACTCTCCCTGCTGTTTTTGATAGCGGCGGATGGAATACATATCCTTGCCGTACTCTCCTGTTTTTCGGTCGAGATTGTTATAGCGGTAGAGAATTGTTGTCCATGCTCCTTTGGAGAGAACTTCCTTGCCGGTCTCTTTTACCAGTAAAACGCCCTCTTCCTCATAATTCATTGTTAAATCATCAATAGTCTCATTCATTTTCCCGCTCCCTTTTTTCTTGATGGTGAACTTGTCTGCAAGGTTTTAATCCAGAGAGAGGCAGAGGTAAAGTTTTTTCTGCCTCTCCTGCGGATGGAATCTTTTTTTGTTAGATTTTCTGGAAGGTGAGCCTTCCTTCGCTCGCATCAACCCGTATCTTCCCACCGGGGGCAACTTTACCTTCAAGCAGCAGCATTGCCAGCGGGTTTTCCAACTCTTGCTGGATTGTCCGCTTCAAAGGCCGTGCGCCAAAAGCAGGATCATAGCCATGTTCTGCCAGATATGCTTTTGCTGCCGCCGTTATTTCCAGAGAAATTTCCTGCTCGGACAGTCGTTTTTCCAGTTTGGCTAGCCGGATTTCGGCAATGGCAATGATTTCTTCCTTGCCCAGCGGATTAAAGATGATGGTTTCATCAATCCGGTTTAAAAATTCCGGCTTAAAGCGGCCAAGCAGTAATTCTGTTATTTTTTGTTGCAGTGTCTCGCTCTCACCTCCCATCTCCATAATAAACTGAGACCCAAGGTTGGAGGTCATCACCAGCAGGCAATTCTTAAAATCAACCGTTCTGCCTTTACCATCGGTCATCCGTCCATCATCAAGAACCTGCAACAGGATGTTGAACACATCGGAGTGTGCCTTTTCAATCTCATCAAGCAGGATAACAGAGTAGGGCCGTCGCCGTACCGCTTCTGTGAGATAGCCGCCCTCATCATAGCCCACATATCCTGGAGGAGCACCAATAAGCCGGGCAACGCTATGTTTTTCCATAAATTCAGACATATCAATGCGGATCATGGCATTTTCATCATCAAACAGGAATTCGGCAAGGCTTCTGGCAAGCTCTGTCTTGCCCACGCCCGTTGGCCCCATAAAGATAAAGGAGCCAAGAGGACGGTTTGGATCCTGCAATCCAGCCCGTGCCCGGCGAACTGCATTGGCAACCGCCTCTATCGCCTTCTGCTGGCCGATAACCCGTCTGCCAAGCTCTTTTTCGGCATGAACCAGCTTATCCTTTTCTCCTTCAAGCAGTTTATCCACAGGAATTCCTGTCCATTTGGCAACGATGCTGGCAATATCCTCGGCACTGACTTCTTCTTTGAGCATCATTTGCCCTTGTTGAATCTCCTGTAATTTTGTATTGGCGGCATCAAGCTGTTTTTGCAATTCAACCAACTTCCCGTAGCGGATCTCTGCTACCTTGCTTAGGTCGCCAGTTCTTTCAAGTTGATGAGCTTCAGCATTGGCACTGTCAATATCGCTTTTAATCTGGCGGATATTTTGAATAGTCTCTTTTTCCAGGCTCCAATGGGCTTTCATCGCCTGGAGTTTTTCGCCAAGCTCTGCCATTTTGCGTTTTGTCTCCTCCAGCCTTTTTTCAGAAGCGCTGTCACTCTCTTTTTTCAATGCCTCCTGCTCGATTTCCAGCTTGATTTTCTTTCGTTCCAGCTGGTCAATCTCCTGCGGCATGGAATCAATCTCAATACGCAGCCGCGATGCCGCTTCATCAATAAGATCAATGGCTTTATCCGGCAGAAAACGATCAGTAATATAGCGGCTGGAAAGGGTTACTGCTGCAACCGTTGCTGAGTCCTGAATACGCACGCCATGATGCACCTCGTATTTTTCCTTGATTCCCCGCAGGATGGCAATAGTGTCTTCTTCGCTTGGCTCTGCTATCATTACCGGTTGAAAGCGCCGCTCCAATGCGCTGTCTTTTTCGATATATTTGCGGTATTCATCAAGGGTGGTGGCTCCAACGCAATGTAGCTCACCACGAGCAAGAGCTGGTTTCAGCATATTGGAGGCGTCCATTGATCCTTCTGCTGCTCCGGCACCAACAAGGGTGTGGATTTCGTCAATAAACAGGATGATCTCACCAGCTTTCTCTTCCACCTCCTTGAGTACCGCCTTTAATCTGTCTTCAAACTCCCCCCGGTATTTTGCTCCAGCCACCAGCGCACCAAGATCAAGGGCGATAACCTGCTTGTTGTTTAGCCCGGAAGGGATATCGCCGTCAACAATGCGCTGGGATAGGCCTTCGGCAATGGCGGTCTTGCCTACGCCCGGCTCGCCAATAAGAATCGGATTGTTTTTTGTCCTTCGTGATAATACCTGAATGATGCGGCGAATCTCCTCATCTCTGCCAATAACCGGGTCAATCTTTCCCCGGCGGGCAAGGTCGGTGAGGTTTTTGCCATATTTCTCCAGTGCCTGGTATTTCTCTTCAGGATATTGATCTGTAACCCGGTGTGAGCCCCGCACTTGTGACAGCGCTTGCAAAAACTGTTTGCCTTGCACTCCTTGCGTAGCAAGTGCTGCACTCTCATCGCTTTTTTCTTCGAGGATGGCAAGAAAGAGATGCTCACCGCTGATAAAATCATCCTGCATGTTTTTTGCGATGGAAAAGGCCTTATCAAGCACTTTTTGCAGTTGTGCAGAGGCATAGATCTGGCCTGCACCATTGCCGCTAACCTGCGGTATTTTCTCCAGTAGCTTTGTTAGCTCTGCTAAAACCAGAGCGGGATTGGCACCAATCTTCTGCAGAACGGGAACAACGATGCCCTCCGGCTGCTGCATCAAGGCGATGGCAAGATGGACAGGGCGAATCTCCTGATGGTTATTATCTCGTGCAAGTTGCTGGGCATTTTGCACCGCTTCTTGTGATTTTACGGTAAATTTATCAAATTGCATGATTTTCTCCTTTTTTCAGGTGTTCTTGCAAAACATCGCTGTTGATTACCTGTTGCAGAGGAGAAAATAAGAAGGGAGTGGAAGGGTGTCAATGGCTTGTGTCAAAAAAATGACACGTAAAGAAAAAAGAAAGGGGAGCAGTCATTTACGCTGCTCCCCTTTCTTTACTATCAACCGCAGGAGCTGCAAGTGCCGCAACTACCGCCGCTGCTGAGAGGTTTTTCAGAGGTGATACCAAAGCCGGAACGTGGGCCGTCATCAACAAAATCCACGGTAATATCGCCGGTGGTGTCAAAAAGTGTACTCTCAACCAGAAATTTCAGCGTATCGTTATCAAAAACAGAGTCGCTCTCTTTTGGCTCATCCAGAGCCAATCCCAAAGAGGGGCCGCTTCAGCCGCCCTGCATCAAAGCGATGCGCAGAGCGGAATCTATACTGTTTTCCGCAAGATATTCCTTTAGTTTGGTAACAGCAAGATCTGTTACGTGTAGTTCAGCCATGAGTTTCCTCCAGATAAATGAATTTTTAACCGATCTTCCTTTGAAGATCTTTCACTCCAACTATAATAGAGCTTTTTTTTGAGTTATCAAGGTTTTGATTGGTGCAATTTTTATATTATATTCTCTTTTTTGTTGATTTTCTGCATGATTGTAGGGAGGTATCGCTTTTTTGTGGTAGGAGATATTTTTCCTGCGACGACAATTTCTTTGCTTCCTTTTTTTCTGTATTGAGGGTAACAATGAGAGGGAATTTTACCGTGCTGAAGTTTATGGAGAGACCGATGCACGAAAACTGATTTGTCGTGGAGGTGTAATGAAAAAGATAGTTATCTCAACAGGGGGCGGCGATGCCCCTGGTTTGAATGCAGTTATCTATTCTGTTGTTCATAGTTGCTATAAACGGGGCTGGGAGGTCTATGGCAGCCGTGATGGTTATGCCGGTTTTCTTGATATTGACGATATGGTGCGGCTCTACCCCAGAGATGTGGAGGGGATCTACTCCATCGGCGGTACTATTCTCGGTTCCACCAATAAGGGAAATCCTTTTTCCTGCCCGGTGGAAAATCTGGCTGGAGAGGTGGGGGTGGTTGATATTTCTGATAAAATTCTCGATAACTATAAGCGGATGGGCTTTGACTGTCATATTGCCATTGGCGGTGATGGCAGCCTTGATATCGCCCACCGTTTTGCTGAAAAAGGGATGGCAGTCATTGGCGTGCCCAAAACTATTGACAATGACTTAGAGCGAACGGAACGCACCTTCGGTTTTGATACAGCCGTTTCCACTGCCACTGATGCTATTGATAAGCTCCACTCCACCGCCAAATCGCATAATCGGGTAATGGTGGTCGAGGTTATGGGGCGAGATTCCGGTTGGATTGCTCTTTATTCGGGGATATCTGGTGGTGCCGATGTGATTCTGCTGCCGGAAATCCCCTTTGATATTGATGCCGTCTGTAAAAAGATTCTTGATAATGAACTGCATGACAAGCACTACTCTATCGTTGTGGTGGCAGAGGGGGCGGTTACTGCCGATGGCAAAAGTTTTAATAAGGGAAAAGGGGAGCTTGGTCGGGATGAGATGATTCTTGGCGGGGTTGCCGAATGGGTGGCAGATGAAATTCATAGCCGCACGGGAAAGGATACTCGCTCTCTGGTGCTTGGTCATCTGCAGCGAGGTGGTTCCCCTACCACCTTTGACCGTCTGTTGGCCTTGCGTTTTGGTGCGGCAGCAGTGCGGATGGTGGAGCAGCGCAAATTTGACCATATGGTAGCCCTGAAAGATTCCGATATGGTGGCAATCCCTATTGCCGAGGCCATTGTTAAAAGAAAGAAGGTCGATCTGGAAAGCGATAAGGTTATCACCGCAAGAGATATTGGCATCTGTCTTGGCGATACTGTCCTGCAGGAAGAGTAGTTATGGAAAATTCTTTTCAGCGGGTTTATCAGCTCCTTTTTGATTATTATGGAGCGCAGCATTGGTGGCCGGCAGAGAGTGATTTTGAAGTGCTGGTGGGGGCGGTGCTCACCCAGAATACCAACTGGGGAAATGTGGAAAAGGCCCTTGCTGTGCTTCGGGAGAGGGGGTTGCTTACCTATGAGGCTCTTTCGTTACTTTCGGTGGATGAAATTGCACCGCTTATTCGCCCTTCCGGCTACTATAATTTGAAGGCGGCTCGGTTGCGTAATCTGTTGACCCTTATAGAAGAGGAGTATGAGGGAGATTTCTCCCTGTTTCAACAGGCAGATTTGTATACCTTGCGCCAGCAGCTTCTCTCTGTAAAAGGGGTTGGGCCGGAGACGGCGGATTCTATTCTGCTGTATGCCTGCCATAAACCGAGTTTTGTGGTGGATGCCTATACGCATCGCATTTTTTCCCGGCATAATTTGGTGCCAGAGGAGTGCGATTACCACAGTTTGCAGGAAAGTTTTACCTCCTCGCTGGATGAAGATGTTGCCCTCTACAATGAATACCATGCCCTGATTGTGCAGGTGGCAAAGGATTTTTGCAAAAAGAAGGAGCCTCAATGTGCGGGTTGCCCGTTGGAGCAAATGCTGGGGGATTTTTAGGAATGAAGAGCCTCCAGCACGGCTCCAGGTTTTTTGGCGGCGATATGCAGTAGCGCCTTTGCCGGGCCTTTTGGCTTTCTTCTTCCCTGTTCCCAATTTTGCAGTGTTCTTACGCTTACCCCTATCATTAAAGCAAATTCGGTCTGTGAAATGCCCAGATTCTTGCGGATTATTGCGACTTCGGGAACATCCATCGTAAACAGCCTCTTTGGCTGTTTATGGCCTTTTTTGATCTCTCCCGCTTCAGTTATGCTTGAGAGCAGCATGTCAAAGTCTTCGTTTTTCATAGTATATTTTCCTGTATCGCTTTTTTCAGGATTTTTATCTGTTCTGCGGTTAGATCTTCTTGTTCGTTTTTCTTGTATGCAAACAGCATATAGATTGTTTCGGGTTGTTCAAAATAGTATATGATACGCAAAGCTCCTCGTTTCCCCGAGCCAGGCATATTCCAGCGAATTTTTCTAATTCCGCCGCCTCCCTTGATAACTGCTCCCGCATCTGGCTTTATCATCAGTGCAGATTGCAATAATCGGTAGTTTGTATCGGGGAGAAGTGTAAGAATTTGTTTGGTGAATACTGATGTTTCGATAAATTTCATGTTAGAACCATACGTCATTGACGTATGGTTCGTCAAGAGAGAAACAACGGCAGAGTCAATTTCTCTCCCCTGCCTGCAAAAACTTCTTGCAAATCCCCCGAATCAGATTGGCATCTTTTGCCTCCAGCTCCATTCTTCCCAGAAAATTACGGATATTGGCCATCCAGCGGGGGCGACCCTCTTTATCAAGAAAGTCAATTTTTTCAAGAGATTCCTCCAGATAGCAGTACATGCTCTCCAGTTCATGGGTGTTGGCAAATTTGGGGGCGGGAGCAACTGCTTTAGGTTTATAGACAATCTCGCCATAAAGTTCATAGCAGTGGATGGCCACCGCTTGTGCCAGATTGAGTGAAGAGAAATTATCGGTGGGGATGGTGGAGACCATCTGGCAAAATTTCAGGTCATCATTGGCAAGGCCGGAATCTTCCGGGCCAAAGAGAATGGCGATTTTATTATTGTGCAATCTGGGAGCAAGCCAGCCTGCCACCTGTCGGGGATTACGCTCTGCAAAGCGTTTTTTCCCTTTACGGGCAGTAGAGCCAACTACCAGTTGAAAGTCATGCAAAGCCTCTTCAAGGGAGGTAAAGCGGGGCATGGTATCAAGCAGGTGAGCGGTATTGTGGGTGGCGGTTTTGGCCATTTTTTCTCGTTCCGGTATTTCATCTCGCACCAGAATAATGGAGGAGATGCCAAAGTTACACGCCACCCGCACTGCCGCACCGATATTTTCCGGCACTCGTGGGCGGACAAGAACGATGCTGACTGAATCAAGAGCGTTTTTCATAATTACTTCTCTGTCGGTGCAAAGGTGAGCTGGCGGCGGCTGGTGCTGATGCTTACCAACTCAACCTCCATTCTATCGCCCAGCTGATATCTCTTTCTGCTGATTTCACCCGTAAGGAGGAAGCGGTCGGCATCGTAGAAAAAATAGTCGTTGCCGAGGAACTCTAACGGGATGGCACCGCTGACCATCGGAGCTTCCAGTTCCACAAAGAGGGTGTTTTCGCTTACACCGGTGATAACTGCAGTAAAAATCTCGCCAATTCTGTTTTTCATATAGGAAATTTTCAGGCGGTCATTCATATCCCGCTCGGCATCAATGGCGGTTCGCTCCCGGCCAGAGAGAAACAGTGCCGCTTCCTTTGTTTTTTTCGGCGCAAATTTCTGCTTGCGGCACTTTTCCTCTCCTGCCTCCAAAACCGCAGCCAGCATGCGATGCACCATCAGATCCGGGTATCTGCGGATTGGTGAGGTAAAATGGGTATAGGCGGGTGATGCCAAACCAAAATGGCCGCTTCTCTCGGTTGCATATTGTGCCTGGCTAAGAGAGCGCAGTAGCAAGGCGTTGACCAGGTACTCATACTGGCTCCCCTCTGCCTGCTGCAAAACTCCAGAAAACCACGCCGTCTCTTCTCTATATCGCTGCAGGGAGATGCCCAGCCTCTCTGCAATTTTCCGAAATGCGGCGATCTTCTCCTTGTTTGGCACCTGATGGATACGAAAAATAGGATGCGCCAGCTTCTGGCCGAGAAATTCGGCCACCGCTTCATTGGCAATAAGCATAAATTCCTCTATCAGGCGGTGGGCACTGTTGCGTTCTGCCGGTTTGATGGAAGCGACCTCTCCTTGTGCATCAAGGGTAAAAACCGCCTCTCTTAAATTGAAGTCGATCGCTCCCCGTTGCAGGCGCTTGCTGCGCAGGGTGGAGGCAAGTTTTTCTGCCTGCTGCAGCATGGGGACAAATTCTTTGTATTCCTGCCCAAGGGTGTTATCTCCTGCTAATATCTTGCTCACCATATCGTAGGTAAATCGCTGTTTGCTGCAGATGGTAGAGCGGTAAAATTTTTGCCGCAGCAGCTCGCCTTTTTCATCGAAATCAAGCTGGGCAGTAAAGGTATAGCGTTTTTGCCCCGGCAGCAGGCTGCAGAGATTATTAGAAAGTTCTTCCGGCAGCATGGGAATAACCCGCCCCGGGAAATAGACAGAAGTGCCCCGTTGATATGCCTCCTTGTCAAGAGCGGTATCGGGTTTAACAAAATGGCTGACATCGGCAATGGAGACATAGAGACGGAAGTTGCCGTTGTCGAGCTGCTCAATACAGATAGCATCATCAAAATCCTTTGCGCTGGCACCGTCGATGGTGATATGGCAGGTGGAGGTAAGATCCTTACGGGGCATGGAACCGAGATCGTCCATTGTCAGCTTTTTGGCATAACTTATCGCACCAGGAGTAAATTCTGTGGGCAGGGAAAATTTTTCTATGGAGAGTTGAAGCTGGGTGTCTGTTTGTGTTGGAGAACCAAGCACAGCGAGAACCTTGCCGGGTTTTATGCGGCTACTGCCTCCCTCTCGCTGAAACTGCACCTGTACCACATCGCCTGCTTTTGCTCCGCAGAGATCAGACTTTTGTACGGCAACCTTAAAGGGGATATAGCTGTCATCGGGGGATACCAGAAAATCGCCCCGTTTCTCCCGCACAATGCCGCAGAGAATATCTGGTGCTGGTGTTGTTACACAGATAACGGCGTAGCTCTCCCGATGCCCTTTACGCAGGCTGCGGGGAAAAGGGCGGATAAGTACCGTATCACCATGAATTGCGCCGTTTATCGCTTCCTGTGGGATATAGGGGTCTTTCTCTTTTTGGCTTTTGCTGGAAAACTCTGTTTCAACAAAACCAAAGCCCCTTTGGTGGATGGTGAGCTTACCGCTGATAAGCGGTGGGTGGGCGGCAAGCTGCCAGCTGTTTTCCTGCTGATGAAGAATTTTTTCTTTCACCAGCAAGGAGAGCATTTTTGCCAGTGCGTTATCTGAACACGTATTTTGCAGAGATGTGCGTATCTCTTTTTGGGTAAGCGGTTTATGCTCTTTGCGGCAGAGGGTTATAATACGATTTTCCAGAAAGAATTGCGGCAGACTCTGTAATGAAGCTGCTTTCTTCCTTGTCTCTCTTTTTTTTCTTGCCATTTTTTTGTTCTTGGTAATATTGGTAATCAAGGGGCTCTGCGCCTGGCAGGGTTTTTGCCTCCCTAGTTATAACCGGTATTCTTCAAATAGCTCGTTTTTTAGGTAAAAAGGAGGGAAAGAGCCGGTAATATACAATTACCCCTTAATAATGGTGATCTTTCATGACCCGCTATATTCCCTTTGATCTTGAGCTTTACCGCAACCAGATGCAGCAGCTTATCGGCAAAAGTGATGAGACCGATGTCTTCTGGCAGGCTCTTGATTTTGCCGTTGCTGCCCATGATGATCAATGGCGCAAATCGGGGGATGCCTATATCCTTCACCCTTGTTCTGTTGCAAAAATCATGGTGGAAGAGATGGATGTTGACCATGCCGAGATCATCGCTGCCGCCCTTTTGCACGATACCGTTGAAGATGTCAAGGAGGTTACTCCAGAAGTTGTTGAGAAAAAGTTTGGCAGCTATGTGCGGGCCATTGTCGATGGCTGCACCAAGATAACCCATGTCTCCGGCAGCAGGCAGTTTATCAACAGAAAAACACACCGCAAAATTTTTTCTGGGGCAGCATTGCTCCCCGAGGTGATGCTGGTCAAGCTTGCCGACCGTCTCCATAATTTGCGTACACTAAAAGCTCTGCCGCAGGCAAAAAGACAGCGCATTGCCGATGAAACCCTGGCCGTATACGCGCCTTTGGCCGGGGCATTGGGGCTGTTTAATATGAAGCGGGAGATGTATGATCTTGCCATTTTGTTTCGTTATGGCAAAAAAGCGCGCGATCGAAAGAACGATATCGCCCGTCTGAAAAAATCTGCTCTTGGGCAGAGGGTGGTGGCAACGCTGGAAGAGGCCGCTGCTGTTGCCGGTATTGACTGCAAGGTGAAAATTCGTACCAAGGGGCTATGGGCATATTATGATATGAAAAGCAAGGTGCTGCTGGAGAAAATCGATACGCCGCAGGAGGTTATTTTGCTGATGGACAGCATCCCCGCCTGCTACAGTGCCCTTGGTATCCTTAATAGCTGTTTTGCGCCTATCCCAAGAACAATACGTGATTTTATCGCCAATCCCAAGCAGACTGGCTACCAGGGGCTTCATGCCCGGGCGATTATTGAGGGGCAGAAGTTCTTTTTCAAGATCCGCACCAGGGATATGGAGCGCAAGGCGCAGCGGGGATTGTTTCGTAACTGGACGTCGAAAAAAGAGGAGCAGGGAAGGTTTATTAAGGATATTCAGGAGATGTTTGATATTCTTGGCAAGGAAGAAGATGTCTCCTATCGTGATGTGATTGAAGCGAGCAGTATCAAGGAAATTTACACCTACACCCCCAAAGGGAAGTTGATTTACCTACCCAAGGGTTCGTCGCTGCTTGATTTTGCCTTTAAGGTGCATCCTAAAATCGGTATGAGCTGTATTGGCGGTATGATTCGCAATAAAAGGGTGCAACCATCACATATTCTCAAGGATGGCGATATGGTGCGTGTCCTTCGAGCTAAAGAGGATGTCTCTTTTGAGCAGGATATGCTTGATAAGTGTAAAACACCCCGTGCCAGAATTGAGCTGGCGCAGAGCTTTCGCCAGCGGCGGGGGAGGGTTACTGCCGAGATTGGCAAGAGGATTCTGGCGCAGGAACTCTCC
>PDWI01009473.1_pt1 | contig 11170 bp, 9 predicted proteins | sample 1430891 | NCBI WGS metagenome assembly PDWI01 (sample SAMN01162508, study PRJNA174530) | Oral metagenome, whole genome shotgun sequencing project. | biome: Marine environment; feature: Marine mammal; material: Swab sample of the gingival sulcus; isolation source: swab sample of gingival sulcus... | reverse complement strand
GGTCAGCCGCCGAGTGAGGTCAGCCGCCGAGTGAGGTCAGCCGCCGAGTGAGGTCAGCCGCCGAGTGAGGTCAGCCGCCGGGAGAAGGCGGTGTCGCCGGCAGCACGGCCTTGAGGTGCTGCTCGGCGGCGTTGATCACGATCTGACCGGTGTTCTCGCCGTAGAGCGTCATCTGCGCCTCGTACTCGACGTTGGCTTGAACCATCGCCTTGGTCGCGATGTATCCCATATGCTCGTTGGCCAGCCCGACCACGAAGGTATGCGCATAACCGAGGGCCTTGCCCTTGTTCTTGATCGAGAAGCCGATGGCCGTCACCGGCTCACCGGGGACGGTGGCGAGGGCCACGTTCCCCAGGCGCAGGGCGCCAAAGGGGAGATCCGAGGCCAGCCAGTTGGCGATGGGAAGCTGGATCGGGCCGAGGTAATCGCAGAGCGACTTGCCGTCGCCGAAGAGCGGGAGGCAGCCGCTGATCGTCGGCGTCGGCATCTGCTTGAACGCGAGGCTGCCGGCGATCTCGAGCTCGCGCTTGGTCGCGATCGTCTTCCAGAGAGTCTCGGAGGTGGTCGCCAGGGTGCCGCCGATGGAGGCCGCGCCGGCGAAGCCGCCCTGAGCTGGTGTGACGTCTCCCTCGGCGCCGTTGGTGAACACGACCACGCCCTTGCCGAGCTTCTTTTCGAGCTCTCGCTCGGCGTAGCCCATCACGTCGGCGGAGAACTCCATGTTGCTCGCGCCGAGGCAGGTGCCGTGGATCGCGAAGTTCATCACGGCGGCGATGGGCGCCTGCGTCGTGGCGTCGACGATCTTCAGCAGGCCGAGCTCCTCGTCGACGGTGGGCTGGTTCGCGCGGTTCTTGCTCACGCCCTTCTGCGTGGTGCTGCCCACACCGAAGGCCGCGGGCTTGCGCGCGAGATCTGCGGCCTTCAGCGCGTCGGTGATGCCCTTGAGCACCATGTCGTAGGTGCCCTGGTGCAGGCAGTCGAGGGCGATCAGCTGCCAGAGCGTCTCGTTGGAGACGGCCCCGGGGCCAGAGTGGGTGTGGGTCGCGGCGACGATCAGGTTCTGCTTGGGGATCCCCAGCGCCTGCGCGGCCTTCTCCACATCGGCGCGCAGGCCACGCGAGACCCCGACCGCGTCGATCTTGACGATCGCGGCCTTGGTCGCGCCGTTGTCGAGCACCAGCGCCTTGGCGGTGATCGGATCGTGCTTGCCTGTCGAGGGCGCGAAGAGCGAGGCGATGGTGCCCGGCGTCGGGTCGTAGCAGTTGCCGATGATCGCCGCGAGGTGGGCCGGGATCGTCACCAGATCGAAGACCCGCCGCGGCGCGCCGCCGTAGCCCCCGAGGGGGGCGCCGATCGGCGGCGTGATCTCGGCGCTGGCGGCGCCGGCGGTGAGCTCCAAGGGCATCGGGCCCTCGGCCGCGCGCCGGTCTGTCAGCAGGTCAGCGCTCGTGTCGGCGCCACGGTCTGGCAGCGCATGATCAGTTGCGAGGTCGGCGCCAGCGTCCACGCCGGCCTCCAGCGCGCCGCTGTCCTCCGTGCTCTTTTTTGTCTCCGATGAGCAGGCGGTCATCCCGACCAGGCCCACCACCACCACGACCCAGGCTGCTTGTGACATGATGTGTTCCTCGATGAGAGGATCAGCATAACCTCAACGCTGGGTTCTGTCCCGCCGCATTGTGTCGACTCGCCAAGGTCTGAGGACTGTGTAACCTTCGGCGTATGCGAGTGGCCTTCGATTTCAAGCGCGACGACATGATGGAGTACATGCGCCAGCACCACGCGCACTCGCCCTCGACGCGGCGAACGATGGCGTTGTTCCGCTACTCTCTGACCGCCGTGCTCGCCGGCGGCAGCGCGGCGCTGGGCTGGTTTTTCGGCTTCCCATCGTGGGTGTATCTCCCGGTCAGCGTGATCGGCGGGGGCGTCTACTTCGGGATGTTTCCGCGCTTCTTTCGCCAGAACATCGAGCGGCAGACCAAGAAGATGCTGGCCGAAGGGCAGAACCGGGGCCTCCTCGGTCGGCAAGAGGTTGAGGTCGACGCCCACGGCGTGGTCGAGCGCAACGGCCACGGCGAGGTCCGCGCGCGCTGGAGCTCGGTCGAGCGGATCCGCGTCACGCGGGCGCAGATCCTGATCTACACCAGCGCGGTGCAGGCGATCGTGGTGCCGCGTCGCGTGCTGAGAGGGGGGCAAGACGAGGAGCTGCTCGAGGCGCTGGAGGACGCCTGGGTCGAGGCGGCGGGGGAGGGCGCGCCCGTGATCGAGCGTCTCGTGTCGTGAGGGTGAGGCCGCGGGTCCTGGCCCCACGGCGACGAGGTGGGTCGCTAGAGCGCTGATCCGCTTACCGGACCGAGCTGCGCGAAGGATGCTTAATCACAGGGTAGGGGCGAGAAGGGCGCCTGCTGGTAGCACGCAAGCGACGAGCGACAACCGCTGTGAAGTCGCAGACCAGCGCGGCGACGAGGCGGGTCAGCGCTCTAGCGACGGAGTAAGATCTCGCCGGAGCCGATGCCACCGCCGACGCAGCGGCTGGTGAGGCCGATCGCCTTGTCGCGGCGCAGCAGCTGATGGGTCATGTCGACGACCTGACGGGCGCCGGTGCAGCCCACCGGGTGCCCGAGGCTGATCCCGCTGCCCCACGGGTTGACCTTCTCGACCTGCAGCCCCTCGATGTCTTTGAAGGCGCCGCCGACCACCGCCGCGAAGGCCTCGTTGATCTCGAAGAAGTCGACGTCGCCGACGGCCTTGCCGTCGCGCGCGAGGAGCGGCGGGATGACCTTGAAGGCGCCCTCGCCCATGTACTCCCGGGGCACGCCGACGTTCTGAAACGCGCGGAGCTCGCAGAGCGGCTTCAGGCCGAGCTCGGCGGCCTTCTGCTCGGTGCAGAGGACCAGCGCCGCCGCCGCGTCGTTGAGGCTCGAGGCGTTGACCGAGGTGATCGTGCCGTCCTTTTTGAAGTAGGGCTTGGCCGCGGCGAGCTTCTCCAGCGTCAGCGGCCTGGGCCCTTCGTCCTTGGCCACGACCTTCGGATCGCCGCGCCGCTGGGGTATCTCCACCGGCACGACGTAGTCGGCGAAGGAGCCGTCGTCCCAGGCCGCCAGCGCGTTCTGATGGCTGCGCTCGGCGATCTGGTCCTGCTCTTCCCGTGAGACGCCATACTTCTCGACCAGCCGCTCGGTGACCAAGCCCATCATCTCGCCCTCGCCAATATAGGTGTCGGTGAGGGCGCCGAAGAGGCCGTCGACGAGCGTCATGTCGCCGAGGATCTGGCCCTTGGCGCGGCCGGCATAGAGGAAGCGCGGCACGTTGCTCATCGACTCGACGCCGCCGGCGACGCCGAGGCCGATCTCGCCCAGCATCAGGCGTCGAGCCAGGCTGTGGATCGCCGCGCCGCCGCTGGCGCAGTTTTCATGTACGGTGGTCCCCGGCGAGGTCGGGGGGACACCCGCCTGCTCCGCCGCGATCTTGGCGATGTTGGTGCAGCGGGGATCTTGCATCACCCAGCCCAGCACCGTGTACTCCACCGCCGTAGGCTCGACGCCAGCCTGAGCCAGCGCCGCCTTGATCGCGTGAGTCGCCAGCGGCTGCGCCAGCACCTGCGCCAGCCCGCCACCGAGCGCGCCGATCGGCGTCCGCACCGCACCTACGATCACGACCTTGTTCAGCTCCATCGTCTACCTCCTACGCTGCTGCGACAACGACAATGACCTGCTCGCGACCCTAATACGTCGCGGGGTGAGTGGCGACGCAATAGTGAAAAGAGCGGTGGGCAGAGGAGACGACATCGCCCCACGCCGGCATGGTCGGCCGCAAGCGTGAGGTCTTTGAGCCGAGGTCTCCTCAGAGCCCGCGAGCCCACTCCGGCCGTAGCGCGATGTCGCCGCAGAGGGCGCGATCGAGGACGGCGAGGATCCGATCGCGGTCGGCCGAGAGCGTGCCGCTCAGGGGCAGGTAGTTCGAGGCGTGGTTGGTCCGGAAGACCGCCTCTGTCGGCTGCGAGCGAGCCACCATCGTCCGCAGCTCGCCGAGCATCTGCTCCACCGTCGGCAGCTCGAAGCGACCGCGTTGCTGCAGGGTGTGGATCGGCGTCCCGGGGACGACCGTCAGCGTCAGCGCCGAGAGGTAGGCCGGGTCCATCTCGCTGATCAGCCGCGCCGAGGCCTCCGCGTGCTCCTCGCTCCGCGCGACACCGCCGGCGCCGAGCAGGAAGATCGTTGATAGCGCGATACCCGCCTCCCGCGCGCGGCGAGCCGCCTCGACATGGTCGCCGAAGGTCGCGCCCTTGGCGATGCGCTTGAGGGTCTCGTCGTCGCCGGTCTCGGGGCCAACGTAGAGCAGCTCGAGGCCGAGCTCTCGCAGCCGGCGGAGCTCCTCTGAGCTCTTCTCGTTGATGTTCATCGCTGTGGCGTAGGCGCTGACGCGGCGCAGGCGCGGGAAGGCCTCTCGGCAGGCCGCCAGGATCGCCTCCCAATGCTCGAGGTCGAGCACCAGGGCGTCGCCGTCGGCGACGAAGACCTTCTCGACGTGGCCGCCGTGGGCGCCCCCCGCGTCGCGGAGGTCGGTGAGGGTCTCGTCGAGCGCGCGCACCCGGAAGCGCTTGGCGCCATACATATCGCAGTAGGTGCAGTGGTTCCAAGAGCAGCCGATGGTCGCCTGCAGGATATACGAGTAGGCCTCGCTCGGGGGGCGGTAGACTTGACCTTCGTATCGCATCAGCGGTAGGGCGCGCCCTCGTTGGGTCTTAGCAGCCGCGTGCCATGCTGGGGGCCGATGGGGATCTCGCCTGGGCTGGCGGCGAAGAGCTCGGTGAAGCCACAGCTGCGGCAGACGTAGGCCACCAACGCGCCGGTGTAGGCTTCGAGGTTGGGCTGGACACCCTTCTTGGCGCCGCTCCAGAAGCTCTCGACGTCCTCGACGCCGTGAGAGACCGCTAGCGGCCGCAGAAACTCGTAGACGTGGTCGCAGCCCTCGGCGCCGCGCTCGCGCAGCAGGGCCTGAACGATCTCTTGCCCCGAGCAGCGCCGGCAGGGCCCGGCCGGGCGAAGCACGGGCAGCTCGTCGAGCAGCAGCCCCAGCGCATCGCGGCAGACCGCGCAGAACCCCTCGATCAGGATGTGTTCTTCGAACACCTTGTCACACCCCTCGCATTTCGGCATCGCCCGCTCCTCGCCTGCTCGGGGAGAGGATAGCGGAGGGCGCGCGAGAGGGCTAGAGCGCTGACCAACTTACCTCCCGTCGCCGCGTTGGTCTGCGAAATCACAGCGGTTGTTGCTCGTCGGTTGCTTGCTACCAGCAGGCGCCCTTCTCGCTCCTACGCTGTGATTTTGCATCCTTCGCGCAGCTCGGTCCGGTAAGCTGATCAGCGCTCTAGCGCACCGTCTGGTCCTTACCCACAGGCTCCGAACGGCTGCTCGTCCGCCTCGCGCGGTGATAGCATGGCCGCCTCAGATCGTCTCAAAGGGGGAGGTCTTCGATCGGACGCTCGAGATGAAGCTGCAGCTCCTGATCACACCGCTTTGCAAAGGAGCGTTTTTCGACGCCTACCTCGAGGTCGCTCGCGCCGAGCTCACAGCGCATCTCCCGGCAGCCACGCTCGCCCCGGTGTGCAGGGCTGGCTTCGACTTCATCGGCGTCGACGTCGATGAGGGCGCGCTGCCCACCCTCGGCCGGCTGGCCTGCGTTCAGGGCGCCTTCGCCGAGCGCGACGACGGGGCGCTGACGCCCTTCGCGCTGCCCGGCAGCTTGCGTCTCCCCGAGGCGTGGGTCTACGGCGTGAAGTACAAGGGCAAGACCCACGAGCTCGTCACGCAGCTGGCGCTGAACCTCGCGCTGCGCCACTGCGAGAGCGACGCGAAGAGGCGCCCACGGGCGCTGCTCGATCCGCTGGCGGGGAAGGGCACGAGCTTGCTCTGGGCGCTGCGCTACGGCCTGAACGCGCGGGGTGTCGAGCAAGACCCGAGCGCCGCCGAGGCGCTGCACGCCCACATCAAGAAGCAGACCAAGCTGCATCGGCTCGAACACACACACCAGCAGGGCTCGGTGGGCAAGCGGCGCAAGGACGGCGTCGGGCGCTTCGTTCACTACGAGCTCGAGCAGCGCAGCCTGCGCCTCGTGACTGGAGACAGCCGCGACACCCCCGCGCTCTGTAGTGGCCAGCGCTTCGACCTGCTGGTCACGGATCTGCCCTATGGCGTGCAGTTCAGAAGGCAGCAGCAGGGCGGGTTGCGCGAGCTCGTCGCCGAGTGCGCCGAGAGCTGGGTCGCCAGCTTACGCGACGGTGGCGCAGCGGCCCTGATCTTCAACACCTACCAGCCGACTCGCGGAGAGCTCACCGAGATCTTCGCCGCCCAGGGCTGCGAGGTGCTCGACTTCTCGGCGCCCCATCGGATGAGCGAGTCGATCGTGCGCGACCTGCTGGTGCTGCGTCGGCCAGCGAGCGGCGGCGAGCGAGGCTGCTAGAGCGCTGACCCGCTTACCTCCCGTCGCCGCGCTGGTCTGCGACATCACAGCGGTTGTCGCTCGTGGGTTGCGTGCTACCAGCAGGCGCCCTTCTCGCTCCTACGCTGTGATGCCGCATCCTTCGCGCAGCTCGGTCCGGTGAGCGGATCAGCGCTCTAGCTGGCTGCGACCGAGGCTCAGCGCCCTTTCCGACGCCGATCGGTCTTGGCTTTGCGGCGGCGCTTTGTCGACGGCGTGCGAGGGAGGCCGAGGTGCTGCGTGGTGAAGACGCCATGGCGGCGCCCCCGTGGCGGCTTTCCCCGATGGCCGGGCTGCTGTCTCGGGATCAGATGGCGCGGTCCAGGGCCGAGGAGATCCTTTCGCCCGAGGTGGACGAGCGCCTCGTAGAGCTGGCGCCAGTTTTGGGGATCGTGATAGCGCAGAAACGCCTTATGCAGCCGCCGCTGCCGCATCCCCCGGGCGACGACGACCTCCGGGCTCTCGGCGGTGACCTTGCGCAGCGGGTTCTTCCCGCTGTGGTACATCGCCGTGGCCGTGGCCATCGGGGTGGGGAGGAAGGTCTGCACCTGGTCGGCGCGGTAGCCGTTTCGCTTGAGCCAGAGCGCGAGCTGCAGCATGTCCTCGTCGCGCGTCCCGGGGTGGGCCGCGATGAAGTAGGGGATCAGGTATTGCTCCTTGCCGGCCTCGGCGGAGTAGCGGTCGAAGAGCTCCTTGAAGCGATCGTAGGTGCCGATGCCCGGCTTCATCATGTGCTCGAGGGGCCCTCGCTCGGTATGCTCCGGGGCGATCTTGAGGTAGCCGCCGACGTGATGCTGCGTCAGCTCGCGGACATACTCCGGCGAGCGCACGGCGAGATCATAGCGTAGCCCAGAGGCGACGACGATCGTCTTCACCCCTGGCAGCGCTCGAGCCTTGCGGTAGAGCCGGATCAGCGCGTCGTGGTTGGTGTCGAGGTTGGGGCAGATGTCCGGATAGACGCAGGAGGGGCGTCGGCAGACCTGCTCGATCTGCTTATCCTTGCAGGCGAGGCGATACATATTCGCCGTGGGGCCGCCGAGGTCGGAGATGAAGCCCGTGAAGCCGGGGACTGTGTCGCGGATCCGCTCGATCTCGCGCAAGATCGAGCCCTCCGAGCGGCTCTGGATGATGCGTCCCTCATGCTCGGTGATCGAGCAGAAGGTGCAGCCTCCGAAGCAGCCGCGCATGATGTTGACCGAGAAGCGGATCATCTCATAGGCCGGGATCCGCACCTCGCCGTAGCCGCTATAGGGGCGGCGGGTGTAGGGCAGCTCGTAGACCCGATCGAGCTCCTGCGTGGTCAAGGGGATCGGCGGCGGGTTGACCCAGAGCTCGCGGTCGCCGTGGCGCTGAACCAGCGCGCGGGCGTTGCCGGGGTTGGTCTCGCGGTGGACGATCCGCGAGGCGTGGGCGTAGAGCAGCTTGTCTTGAGCCACGGCCTCGTAGGAGGGTAGGCGTACGACCGTGCGATCTCGGTCGCCGGAGGTCCGAGCTGGCGGCTCGCGGCCCCTTGCGGAGCTGCCGTCGAGGACCTCGAAGCTCGGCGGCAGCTCGCGGCGCATCAACGCGGTGCCGCGGATGCCCTCGAGCTCGCCGATCGCTTCACCACCGGCGAGGCGATGCGCGATCTCGACGATCGCCCGCTCGGCGTTACCGTAGACCAGCAGGTCGGCCTTGGCGTCGACGAGCACGGAACGCCGCACCTTATCTGACCAGACGTCGTAGTGGGCGACGCGGCGCAGGCTGGCCTCGATGCCGCCGATGATCAGCGGCACGTCGGAGAAGGCCTCGCGGCAGCGTTGGGCGTAGACCAGCACCGCGCGATCGGGGCGGCGATCGGGCGCGCCGTCGGGGGAATACGCGTCGTCGGAGCGGATCCGACGGTCCGCCGTGTAGCGGTTGACCATCGAGTCCATGTTGCCGCCGGTGACGCCAAAGAAGAGGTTCGGCCGTCCCAGACGAGCGACGTCGTCGGCGCTCTTCCAGTCGGGTTGGGCGATGATCCCGACGCGAAAGCCCTGCGCCTCGAGGAGTCGCCCGATGATCGCCATGCCGAAGCTGGGGTGATCGACGTAGGCGTCGCCCGTGACGATGATGACGTCGCAGCTGTCCCAGCCGAGCGCGTTCAGCTCCTCGCGGGTCGTTGGCAGCTCCGGCGCGACGCCGAAGCGCTCGGCCCAGTAGGGGCGATAGGAGAAGAGGTCTCGGGTGGCGGTCACGGTTTTTAACCTACAAGCGGGCGGCGGGGCTCTGATGGGCTCTTTTTTCATCTCGCCTGTTCGAAAAGCGAGCGTCTCATCATCTCGAGGGGTAGCGGCCGATGATGGCTGCGTCGACCCGAAAGAGAAGGCCCGATACCCAAGGCGTTGCGCATGAAGGTAAATGCTAAATAGTTGCTTGTGTTTATGATACTGCCCCGATCGCGGCCGGGCCCTCTCTTGCGCAGCTGCAGGAGCGTTACGCGACGTTCGGCGCGTAGCGGGAGAGACCCGGCGACGCAGGGTTTCTTGGTGCAGGCTCACGGTGAGCCGAGGGTCTGCGGTGTCGAGCTCGCCGGGGATTGGGTAACATGTGCATGCTTCGTCTGGCCGACGGTCCTGACGAGGTGCACGCGCGCGCGCCATCGCGCGCCGAGAGCTACGCGAGGATCGGGAGGAGCGATGAACGAGAGCCAGGCGGAGAAGGGACGCGGCGCGAAGGACGCGATCGACACCGAGGCGCTGGGTCGCTGGCTCGAGGCCAACGTCGAGGGCTTCGAGGGGCCGGTGACGCTCGAGAAGTTCGAGGGCGGTCAATCCAACCCGACCTATCGCGTCGAGGCCGGGAGCGGTCGCTACGCGCTGCGCCGCAAGCCCTTTGGGCCCGTGCTGAAGTCGGCCCACGCGGTAGACCGGGAGTATCGGGTGATCTCCGCGCTCCATGGGGCGGGCTTCCCCGTGCCGCGGACCTTCGCGCTCTGCGAAGACGAGCGCGTCATCGGCGCGACGTTCTATCTGATGGAGCTCTGCGAGGGGACGATCTACTGGAACGGCGCGCTGCCCACCCTGCAGCGGTCGGCGCGGCGCGAGATCTATCTCGAGAAGATGGCGACCCTCGCCCGGCTGCACGCCCTCGAGCCCGAGGCGCTCGGCCTCGCCGACTACGGCCGGCCCGGCAACTACTTCGCACGACAGATCGGCCGCTGGACCAAACAATATCGGCTGGCTCAGACCGACGAGATCGCCGAGGTCGAGCAGCTGATCGCCTATCTTCCCGAGACGGTCCCGGCCCAGAGCCGCACGTCGGTGATCCACGGCGACTATCGGATCGACAACCTGATCTACGACGGCTCGAAGGTCGTCGCCGTGCTCGACTGGGAGCTGTCGACCCTCGGCGATCCGCTGGCCGATCTAACCTACTGCCTGATGCAGTGGACTCTGCCGGCAGAAGGCGGCGCTGGCCTCCTCGGGCTCGATCTCGCGGCGCTCGGGATCCCGAGCCTCGACGAGGCGGTGGAGCGTTATTGTCAGCTCAGCGGTATCGACCGGGTCTCGAACCTCTCGTGGTATTTTGCCTACAACCTCTTCCGGCTCGTTGGCATCATCCAGGGCGTCAAGAAGCGGATGGAGCAGGGCAACGCCTCGAGCGCGAAGGCTGCGGAGGTCGTCGCGAAGCTGCCGCTGCTCGCGAAGGCGGCGTGGGACCACGCCCGAGCTGCGGGCGCCAGCTGAAGCGGCAGGAGAACCATCCCAAGGAGAAGAGTCCAATGGAGCATCGATCAGCGTTCGATTTGAGCGGGAAGGTCGCGATCATCACCGGCTCCTCACGGGGGATTGGCCGCGCTATCGCCGAGGCGATGGCCGATCACGGCGCCTCGGTGGTGATCTCGAGCCGCAAGCAGGAGGCCTGCGACGCCGTCGCGGCAGAGCTCGCCGACACGTATGGCGAAGAGCGAGTGCTGGCGCACGCGGCGTCGATCTCATCGAAGGAGGCGCTCGAGGGCCTCGTCGATCGGACGATCGACCGTCTCGGCAGGATCGATATCGTGGTCTGCAACGCGGCGAGCAACCCCTACTACGGGCCGATCTCTGGCATCGACGACGAGCGCTTCCGCAAGATCCTCGACAACAACATCCTCTCCAACCATTGGCTGATCCAGCTGGCGTTGCCGGGGATGATCGAGCGCCGCGAAGGCTCGATCATCATCGTCAGCTCGATCACGGGGCTCGTCGGATCGCGGACCATCGGCGCCTATGGCGTCTCCAAAGCCGCCGACCTGCAGCTGGTGCGCAACCTCGCGGTGGAGCTCGGCGAGCATGGCGTGCGCGCCAACTGCATCGCCCCGGGGCTGGTGCGTACGGACTTCGCGCGCGCGCTCTGGGAAAACCCGGCGGCGGAGGCGAAGGTCAACCGGCTGACACCCCTGGGGCGGCTCGGCGAGCCGGCGGAGATCGCCGGCGCCGCCGTCTTCCTCGCCGCGCCAGCGTCGGCCTTCATGACGGGGCAGTCGATCGTGATCGACGGCGGGATGACCATCGCGGACGCGTTGGGTTAGGCCCACCCCCTTACATGTCTCCCGTCGCCGGGCACAGCACCGCCGGCCGCTGTCTATGCTCTAGAGCGCTGACCAACTTTCCTCCCGTCGCCGCGCTGGTCTGCGAAATCACAGCGGTTGTTGCTCGTCGGTTGCTTGCTACCAGCAGGCGCCCTTCTC
>PDWI01012352.1_pt1 | contig 11171 bp, 10 predicted proteins | sample 1430891 | NCBI WGS metagenome assembly PDWI01 (sample SAMN01162508, study PRJNA174530) | Oral metagenome, whole genome shotgun sequencing project. | biome: Marine environment; feature: Marine mammal; material: Swab sample of the gingival sulcus; isolation source: swab sample of gingival sulcus... | reverse complement strand
AGCAATCCAGTAAAATCAGCTGAGGATCATTTTGCTGCAAATATTCCTGGGCAGCCTGCCAGGAGTTTGCCCCCATCGCGGCATAACCCATTTTATTCAACTGCGCCACCATCAGCCGGTTTAAGGTCTTGTCATCATCCACCACCAGAATTAACGGAATCATCGCTTCTCCTCCTTAGCCTGGTCAGCATCCGGAAATTTCAGTCTGAACACGGTATTACCTAGCTCATGTTTCACCACATTCACAGTACCACCGTGCTGATTGACTAATGAATGGACAATCGCCAGCCCCAACCCGGAGCCGGGCTGATCATTGCGCCGACTGAAAAAAGGTTCAAAAATATAAGGTAAAACCTCTTCGGCAATGCCGATTCCAGTGTCTTTAACACATACAACAATCAAGCCATGCTCACGGCGCGTCTGCAACGTCAGTGTTCCCCCGTCCGTCATGGCATGAAAAGCATTCTGCACCAGATTCAGCACTATCATCCGGAAATCACTATCCGCCGCCAGAATACGCAGCCTGTCCTGCTGAAAATCCAGCTCAATTTTAATGCCATGTTGTTCCCGCTCAAAACTCAGCAGGGACAAAACCTCACGACACACCTTATTGACCTCGACCAGTTCGGCATAATTACCAGACAGGGTTCCCAGCTTCATCAACCGGTGAGTCACTTCCAGACAGGCTGCCACCTGCTCATCGACCAGTGTCAGATAATCCCCCAACTCAGCAACACTGCGGTTATCACCCTCCTTGAGAATTTGTCGGCCCGCATCCAGGGCAATCTGAACGGAAGCCAGAGGGTTATGAATCTCATGGGCCACGCCTGCGGCCAGCTCTCCCAGGGCGGATAATTTCTGTTCATGCGAATACTGCACAATGGCTTCCTGATCCCGAACGGCCTCCACAACCAAAAATTCCTTGTCTCCCCCCTTGCCCCCACTGTCATCACTCTCATCACCAATCGGCAGAGGAGCCGCATAAACCTCCGTGACACTGACAGAACCATCCTCTCGGCACAGGTTTTCAATGTACCGGCCGGTTCGTGGCTCGTTTTTCAGTATATGCAACGGACAGGTTCTCAAAGAGGGTGGACAAGGTGTATCGCGCTGAAAAGAAACCTTGTAACAATATTGCTGCCGCAATGCTTCCGGTGACGGGACACCGGCCAGTTGTGCATAACGACGGTTGGCAACCACAATCTGATAAAAAGGATCAATGACCCGGACACCGTCCGGCAGGGCATCAATCACTCCCTGTAAGAACTGTTCACGGCTGATCAGTACGTTCCGGGCATGACAGATTGACCGGGCCATCTGATTAAAGGTATTCGCCAGACCAGACATTTCATCATTCCCGCAGACAGTCACCCGCGTATCCAGCTTCCCCCTAGCCAATGCATTACTGGCCTGATCCAGTTTATGTACCGGTTCCAGCACATTACGGCGCATAAACCACCAGGCACTGAGCGTCACAAACAGTAGGACAATACTGCCCGCCGCCGCCAACAGCAAAATATGAAACCGGCTCTTCTGCCGGATCGGCAAGGCATCGTAATCCACCACTAACAATCCGTTGACCGGATGTGTTGCCGGATTATCATGACACTGGATGCACTGTGGCTTATTTCTTACCGGAAACACGGTTCGCAACAGCTCCTGCCCGCTCTCTGTCACCAGAAAACGACTCACCGGTTGTTCAGGTACATCAGCCCGGAAACAGGCAGGACAAACCCTCATCACCTTTTCTTTTGCCGACATCCCCAGGCGTTGCTTCTCCGAGGCAAAGCGCACTTCACCCTGGGTGTTCAGGATAACGACTTCGCTGATTCCATCCTGCGCCCCCAATGCCTCAACAATCTCATGTAAACCGCCAATATCCCGGCGCAACATGGCCCGTTCCAGTGATGACTTTAGTGCATCATAAAAAAAGTAGAACAACACCAGAAAACAGGCAGACACACTGCCCAGTACACTAAGCAAAAAAAGAATAAAGCGGCGGTTTAAATTATTGTTTCGATGCTGCTGTTGTACCTGTCCGGCCATAAACACGCAAACCTCATGCAAATTCCTGCCTCAGAAGCTCCAGTGTAGAGTAGCTATGACAAAATGTCCTGAACAACCTTTAAAGTGACATAATGTCAGTCTTATTCATGACATTTTGTCATTAAAATCAATATAAACAAATAATAGTAAAAAATCCATCTTCTTAGAAATCATAAGGATAAACCTGAAAGAGAGAAGTGGCACGGTTCATGCTTGTAAATAAATGTTCACTGGAGAACACCAAAACCACGGAGGATTAAGTATGCAGTATTGTCTGCTGAAGAAATTGAGCAAAACAGCCTTATTCCTGATGATGGCAACCGGTGTGCAAGCTGAAGTGGCTTATATCGCCGGAACTGCTCCATACGAACGCCCAGTTGGTGCACCTGTCATTACTGAATTTAACAAGGATGCCAACTGGTACAAAACTGCATTGCAGGGTGTCAGTAAACCCTATCCCTATTCACTTCATTTTCTTGAAGACCAGGGGCAATGGTTCACCCCTTTCATTCATTCCGGTATGAATCCAAAATATGACATTCGTCAATGGCATTCGTTGGAAGAATGAAATATATAGATCTATATATTTTTATAAATAAATCGTTATACATAAACTCTGAGGAGAAATCTCATATGAAAAAAGCATTGGCATTGGCTATCAATCTCGCATTACTGGCACCATTAACGGCTTCCGCAGGCATTGTTGGCAGTCCTGACAAAACAGGTCAATGGACGTGTACAGCAGCCGCAAAAAATAACAACAATATGTGCGTAACCTGGGTTAAGAAAGGTTATCAGACTGGCATGAGCGGAATGTCCGGTATGGGCGGAATGTCCGGCATGGGTGGCATGAGCGGAATGTCCGGCATGAGCGGCAAAACCTGGACTCCACCCAAGGAATAACGTGAGGCTGGGATGATCCGAAATAAGCCTGAGTTATAAAGGGAAAGGCTACGCGGATCATTCGGCTTTTTGTCTGGAGATCAATGACGGCGATCTTCGGAGGGAAAGCCGGTTAAAATCGAAAATGACCGGATTTTTGCATGCAAAAATCCGGTCAGGCACAGGAATAACATCATGAATTCAATAACCAGGCAACGGGGGAGGCGTCTCCTGTCCGCCGGTATTACAACTGCCGGAGGGCTATTGTTCGGTGCAGTTATTGCTATTGCACAACCTGCATACGCAACCTCAAAGACTAGCGAAACAACAAACACATCAACCACATCACTATCAACAACACCAACCAAAGTCATTGGCACACAAGAAGCCGAAAAACAAACCACTGACAAGAACTATCATTCTGCACGGTGGGATCCCATTCATTTCAAACCGGCCATTGACCAAGCTACTAATAAAGACTGTTTACAGTGTCATCAGGACGTAATAGACAGAAAAGTATTAGATACCTCCCCGGCAGGATTGAAGGCAGACAATACGTTGGCCTGGTACCAAACGCTGGATACCTATGAAGGTGACCAGATGACTTTTCATCAACGCCACCTGACTGCACCTTTTATTAAAAAGGTCGCCCAGATGAATTGTACCACTTGTCATCAGGGCAATGACCCGCGTGAAGAAATACCGAACAGTTCGGCCAGTAATCAGGGGCAGAACCTGACCATGCGTAAAATGGTGAATCCCGATACCTGCCTGATGTGTCATGGTCAATTTAATTATAAGGTTATGGGTTTACCCAGCTCGTGGCATGAAAGTGGCAAATTGTTCCAGAATAACTGCCTGCTTTGCCACGCGGCGATCCGCACCAACCGCCATCAGGTCAACTTCCTGAAGCCCGAAGCGATTGAGGAGGCGGGGAAAGCCAGTGCCGATACATGCTTTGGTTGTCATGGTGGACGGGCATGGTACCGCATTCATTACCCTTACCCGCGCCATGCCTGGCCGGGCATGAGCAAAAACACACCGGACTGGGCTAAAGATCGCCTGACAGAATCTGATATCCGCTTCCTGATCAAAGGGCAGGAAGCCAAAACCAAAAAGGACAAAAAGGAGCCAGCCGATGAGTGACAAGACACTAAAAGAGACCTTGCAGTCTGCTCTGAAAATGGATCGGCGTACGTTTATCAAGACTTCGGCCCTGGGTTCAACGGCAATCGCGGCAGGTGGTCTGGTTAAAAGTAAAGAGGCCAAAGCCTTCGCTTATGAACCTTATCCGCGTGATGATGAGCTGGAAACCGTAGTCACCAGCTGCGCACATAACTGTGGTTCACGGCATATGCTGGTGGCACACAAAAAAGGTGATGTCATTGTGCGCCTGTCTACTGATGACGGACGCTATCAGAAAGACGGTACATTCGGTAAGGATACCTTTGAGGAACCTCAGGTACGTGCCTGTTTGCGGGGTCGCTCCTACCGGTCTCGCCTGTACTCACAGGAACGCCTGCTGTATCCGATGGTACGTACCGGTGCCCGCGGTGAGGGTAAGTTCAAACGTGCCTCATGGGATACTGCCCTGGATCTGGTTGCCGAACGTATGGAATTTCTGAAGGCAAAATACGGCCCGACTGCACTGCTGGATCAGTCTTATGCCGGAGCCTCATACGGTGTTCTGCATAAGTCGGATCAGATTGAAGGTCTGCTGGGGCGCTTCCTCGGCATGTACGGCTGTCGTACCAGTTCCTGGTCAGTCCCCTCTTATGAAGGCACTAAATTCAGTTCTAAAATTACCTTCGGGACTATTGAAGATGGCAATGAGGATGATGCCTTTGCCCACTCCAAACTGATTATTATGTGGGGCTGGAACCCGGCCTATACCTTCCACGGCGGTAACACCTTCTATTACATGCGTCTGGCCAAGCAGAAAGGCTGCAAGTTTGTACTGGTTGACCCGCAATATACAGATTCCGCAGCAGCTTATGATGCCTGGTGGATTCCAATCCACCCGAATACTGATGCGGCGATGATGGCAGGTATGGCGTATCATATCTTTACCAATAACTGGCATGATCAGGATTTCATCAACCGCTTTGTCCAGGGTATGGACGCAGGCACCATGCCGCAATGGGCACAGGGCCGGGAAAACTTCAAAGACTATATTCTCGGTAAATACGACAAGACACCGAAAACACCGGAATGGGCTGCTGAAATCTGTGGTGTCTCTGCGGATGACATTAAAAAACTGGCAAAAATGTACGCCACCACCAAACCGGCAGCACTGAAGGCATCCTGGGCACCGGGACGTAATGCCTACGGTGAGCAATATAACCGTATGGCAGCTGCCTTACAGGCCATGACCGGTAATATCGGTGTACTCGGCGGATGTTCCGAAGGAATCGGTAAAGCCTGGCACTCAGAGGCAGTGGCTTATCCGTATGACCAGTATGCCAACGTGTTTTATGAATCTATCAAGTCAGATCGCTGGGCACATGCGGTACTGAATTATCCGAACGTCAAACGTGAAGAAATCGGACTTTGGCCGGGAGGACAGGCCGGTGATGGTATTATCCCGAATATTCGCGGTATTTTCTGGCAGGGTTCAGACTGGTTCAACCAGCTCACCAATATCAACAAGGAAATCAAGGCGATAAACAAACTGGATCTGGTAGTGTGTAATGATTCCACCATTACTCCATCCGGTCTGTATGCCGATGTCCTGCTGCCGGTGGCCACACACTTTGAGCGTCATGATGTCGCCTTGCCCTGGTACAAGGGCCATTACTACATCCACCGCCCCAAAGTGATTGAGCCAATGGGTGAGAGCAAGACTGACTTCCAGATTTATACCGAACTGGCCTGGCGGCTGGGTGGCGAGCGGTTTGGTCGGACGTATAACCCGAAAGCCAGTCGTGATTACTTCATGGACAATGAGGCCGTGGATGAAGCCTACCTGCAGGATTGGTGGCATAACCGGGTTATGCATCACCAACATGTAGAAATGCCTTGGGAGGAATTTAAGCGACGGGGTGTCTACAAGTTTAAACTGGATCGTCCGCACGTCGCCTTTCAGGACAATGTTGAAAAGGGTAAACCGTGGAAAACACCTTCCGGAAAGATTGAGATTTTCTCGACCCAACTGGCGAATTATGATGACTGGACCAAGACTGCTTACGGTTATGAAATTCCGGCTATTCCGAAATGGATTGAGCCTTGGGAATACCTCGGTGCAACAGAGAAAGTGGCCAAATATCCGTTTCATCTGATCTCTCCGCATCCGCGTCACCGCACACACTCTATCTTCAACAATATTGGCTGGCTGCGTGAGACCTATGAGCAGGAAGTCACGATCAATGCTTCAGATGCCAAAAAGCTGGGTATTAAAACCGGTGATACCGTTGAGGTCTGGAATGACCGGGGCATAGTCGTGGTTCCGGCTTATGTGACGGAACGTTGTATGCCGGGTGTACTGGTGATTTATGAAGGTGCCTGGCTGGATCTGGATAAAGTTGGCATTGACCGCTCCGGTAATCCAGACATGCTGACCCTGGATGAACCCAGTCCGGCTGGTGCTTTTGCCTATAACACGGTATTGGCCAACATTCGTAAGACACACCTGCAACATAGACCCGGTTGGGATCAGTTGGCGACGGCACGCAGCCATGTATTCCGGCGTGATCAGTAATTTGCCTGAGGAGGATTTTTCATGGCTAACGAAAATGTTCAGAAAAACCGGGGCAAGATCAAAGAAGCGATCAAGCGCCGTAAAAAAGAAACTTATACACCGGTTAAACCGGCACAGCAATTTGGCTTTATTCACAATAATGTAGATTGTATTGGTTGCCGCGCCTGTGAGATGGCCTGTAAAGATAAAAATGGCCTGCCACCCGGCCCGCGCTTCCGCCGGGTCATGTATACCGAGGGTGGTACTTATCCGGATGTATATGCTTATAAGGTCAATATGTCGTGCAACCACTGTGCCGAACCGGCCTGTTTGCCGACCTGTCCGACCGGAGCCATCTTCAAGCGCAAGAAGGATGGAATTGTTGATATCGACTCCAGCCTATGCATCGGCTGTCGGCGCTGTGAAGCTGCCTGCCCTTACGGGGCACCACAATTCATTCCGGAGCTGAATATTGTCTCCAAGTGCAATATGTGTGTGGATGAAATGGATGCCGGACGGAAACCCTACTGCGTCATGGCTTGCATGATGCGCGTACTGGATGTTGGTCCGATTGATCAGCTGCGTGACGGCAGCTATAAAACCAAGGCCGTTGGACCCAATGATACCGTTGTACGACAGGTAAAAAGTATGGCGAATCCGGAACTGACCAATCCTTCTATCGCTTTTGTGGCCCACAGCAAAGGCCGGGTGGACAGTGACGGGGCGAAAGCACAACCTGAAACCGGCGGGGACAAGGATCAGCAGGATGGATGATACATCTGCCCTGACCCGGCAATTCTGCCAGCAGGTTGCACACGATTTGCAACTGCTGGCAGACCTGCATGCCACTGAGCTGACACAGGAATATTACGAGCAATTGCGTCAGATTCACTTTCCGGATGTCCTGGCTGTAGAAAATACAGACGAGGTGTATCAGCTGGCTGTGCAGCAACTCCGCGAGTTACTGCACAGCTGGCCGGAACAGCTGTCCGCCGAACAATTAGATGAACTGGCCACAGACTATGCCAGTATTTATCTGAATGGCAACCTGCATGCCTATCCCAGTGAGTCTGCATGGCTGGATGATGAACAGCTGGTCTGTCAGCAACCCATGTTTCAGGTACGCGAATGGTACAAACAGTATGATCTGACCGTGCCTAACTGGCGGCGTATGGCAGATGATCACCTGGTCAATGAACTACTGTTTACGGCTCATCTGCTGGAACAGGCAGGATCAGAACAACCGGAAACCATGCAGAAAGCAGCCATATTCATGGATGAGCACCTGTTACGCTGGTTGTTACCCTTTGGCCGCCGGGTGTCGCAACGCTGTAATACCGCATTCTATGCCAGCCTTGGTCTGCTGACCGGACTGTATGTTGAGCAGATCAGGGATCTGATGGCGGTGATTCTGGATGAGCCACGCCCCACCAGTGAGGAGATTGAACAGCGCATGCAAACGAAACATCCACAGGCAACCGTATCAACACAGACCTTGCAGTACTATCCAGGGACAGCGGCCAGCTGGTAAACAGAACAGACAATGGCATCTCCGGCTGAGTGGTTAAGGCAACTTAAGCATGAGTGGATCATTCCTGAAATCCATCCAGAACGTTGTGTGCATAGCCATTGCGAAATATCAGACTGTGACCATTGTGTGGACAGCTGTCCGCAGGATGCTTGGCAACTTGATGATGACAAACTGGCGATTGATACCGGACGTTGTGACGGTTGTGGTTTATGTGTCGCTGCCTGCCCTGAATCTGCGCTGGAAGTTCCCTTATCCGCTGGCGGCACTGAATATCAACAACAGAAAACCCTGCTGTTTGCCTGCGAAGCCGCAGCAACCGGAGCTGATACCGGTGTTGTGCCCTGCCTGCATGCCATTACTCAGCATACCTTGCTGAATTATTATCAGGCGGGCTACCGGCAAATCATTTCGACCCGTGGCGACTGTTCCCGCTGCTCCCGCCATACCCGGCAATCTGACCATGACCCTGATCCGTTTCGTCGCCGTCTGCAACAGCTGAATCAGCTATTGCTCAGCCGTTCTGCAACTACCCTGCGCCATGCCCAGGTCTCAAGTACACAGTGGGCCGCCTGTCTGCCACAAAAACCTGCAGCAGACAACAAGGCCATCAGCCAACGGCGTTACTTTTTAAAAAATGCAGCCATCCGGGCAGTGGAATACAGTCTCGGTGAGTCAACTAACCCGCATACCTCCGGTCCTTGGGCAAAGAAATTGCCACCACCTCCGGAACAACTGCAACATAAGCAGCAACCTGCGCAACAGCTGCTGTATCCCTATGTACCGGAGTTTGATCCTGAACACTGCAATGGCTGTGATGCCTGCATCAGACTCTGCCCGCATCAGGCGATAACATTCAGTGATAATGGCCTGGGTAACAGTTCAACATCTGCCGATACAACATACGAACCCGATCATCATGACTCACCCGATTCTGTAACTGAATCTGAACCGGCTTATCAAATTACACCGGAGAATTGTACAAGTTGTCATATCTGTGTAGAAGCCTGTGACCAGCAGCCCAAAGCCATCCGGATAAAAAACATGTCAGCCTTATCAACCCACCGGATAACATTGCTGAGCGCAAACTGCATCCGCTGCGGTAACCCGTTTCACTATCCGCTCGACAACACCCGCCAGACGAAACAACTATGCCCAATCTGTGCCATCACCCGCCAGCGTCAGCGGTTATTTCAGGTAGATTGATGCAATCCCGGTACTGAATTTATCGTTTTAATTCATAGTGTGCTGACATACGTTTTCAGAAATTCGATAAACTGCTCGCCGGTATCCGGATGACGGGTACCATACTCGACATTAGCACTCATGTAGCCCAGTTTGGAGCCACAGTCATGGCTTTTACCTGTGAGGTGAAAGGCATTCACCTGATATTCGCGCATCAGCAAACCAATGGTATCGGTCAGCTGAATCTCATCACCGGCTCCCAGCGGGGTTTTACGCAACCAGCCCCAGATATGCGGTGACAGCACATAACGACCAACCACGGCCAGATTGGATGGCGCATACTCGGTAGCAGGTTTTTCCACAATCGCGTTCATTGCAACCGATGTCCCCGCTTCCAGCTCGTGGCCATTGATATCCACCACACCGTAGGCTGATACTTTCTCCACCGGTACCGGCTCGACCATCACCTGACTGATCCCGGTTTCATCATACAGCCGCAGCATCTCGGCCAGATTGTCCTTTTTCAGATCACTGGCCGCATCATCAATCAGTACATCCGGTAACAATACCGCCACCGGTGCGTCACCGACCACCGGATGGGCGCACATAATGGCATGACCCAACCCTTTTGCCTCACCTTGACGCACATGCATGATGGTGACATCGTTTGGGCAGATTGAACGGACTTCATCCAGCAACTGGCGCTTAACCCGCTTTTCCAGCATGGTTTCCAGTTCGAAACTGGTATCAAAATGGTTTTCAATCGAGTTTTTACTATTGTGCGTCACCAGCACAATTTCCTTGATACCGGCCTCAATACACTCAGTAACAATGTACTGAATCAGCGGCTTGTCAACAACAGGAAGCATTTCCTTAGGGATAGCCTTGGTTGCCGGCAACATACGCGTACCCAGTCCGGCCACAGGAATGACCGCTTTGCGGATTTTATGTTTGCTCTGCTCAAGCATTGTTAGTCCTTCTCATAAAAGTATACATCAGTCAGCCAACCCCGCCCGCTGGACAGATCAGCACGCACTGATTATATGACATAATTTGTTATAGTCGGATGAAATCCCGCAACGTATGATAACGTCCGGATATATTATGCCGAGAATGAATCTGAACACAAAAATGACAGGACAAACGATTACTGTTTGACCGGAAACAAGATTTTACAACAGTATCTCTGCTAGACTGAGGCGCTGTTATGTCACCCAGGGAGATAAACAAGTGCTAGATCAGGAAAAAATAAAACATGAATTAATTGCCGAAATTGCGGTATTACTTGGCCGTTCTGAACGCATTGAAGAACACTGGAAGCATGAAGAAGCACCGGGTGACTGGGAAGAACTGGCTGTGCATCGTGAGAATGATGAGGTTATGAGTTCACTGGATGAACGTGCCCATGAAAAAGTCAATGCCATCCGCCGAACATTGCAAAGAATGGAAGCCGATGAATGGCAAACCTGTGTGCAATGTGGTGAAGCGATTCCAGAGTCACGTTTAGCGGCCCTGCCGACCACCCCGTTCTGCATCAACTGTGCAGCAAAAACAGAATCATCGGCTTAGCTTTTATATAAAAATCAAGCTGAAAAGCGTTATCCCGCGATCTTCAGCGACAAAGAGCAGCTACATTCGCACGACACAACTCCAGCAGGGTAGCGGGTCCTAATTCAATCTCCAGCCCACGGCGGCCGCCACTGACAAAAATGCTTGCAAACTGCAGAGCAGAGTCATCCAGCACTGTGGGCAAGGCACGCTTTTGTCCCAGTGGACTGATACCGCCAACCAGATAGCCGGTGATTCTCTCGGCCTGTTTTGGGTCAGCCATTTCTGCTTTTTTGGCCCCCATTG
>PDWI01011689.1_pt1 | contig 11171 bp, 1 predicted proteins | sample 1430891 | NCBI WGS metagenome assembly PDWI01 (sample SAMN01162508, study PRJNA174530) | Oral metagenome, whole genome shotgun sequencing project. | biome: Marine environment; feature: Marine mammal; material: Swab sample of the gingival sulcus; isolation source: swab sample of gingival sulcus... | reverse complement strand
CTGTAATGGTGATGGTAGCTGTTTGCTCTCCTTCAATTTGTGGGGCAAATGTAGCACTAAAGGTATATGTACCTCCATTTGGAGCTACTTCTGTATTATTTACGCCATTATGACTAAAGTCGGCATCCCCGTTAAGGGCAAAAGTAGTAATCACTAAAGTAGCCGTACCATTATTGGTAATGGTAAACATTTGTGTAGCATCCTGACTTACTTCCACTTCGCCAAAATCATGGCTTGTAGGAGTAATATCGAATAATGGATACATTGGATTGGCTTCGCCACTTCCCTCAGGACTTTCACAACCGTCAATGGTTTGAGTTACGCTATAAATACCGACTGTATTAACAGTAATGCTTTCAGAAGTTTCGCCGTTACTCCATAATAAATCACCGGAATAATTACCCGCAGTTAATACGGATTGACCTACTTGGTTATCTACCGTAACGATTGGTGCATCCGGGATTGGTTTTATGGTTACGGTGGTGGTTGCCGCTGCACTTGTTGTTTCGCTCACCGTTTGTGTAACTTTCTGTACTTTCACCGGTACTCCAGGTTAATGTACCTGAGTAATTGCTTGCGGTTAATACGGAGTAACCACACATATTCTCAACCGTAATGGTTGGTGCATACAGAGTTAAAGAAGCATCTTCACCATCACAATCCTGATCAATTCCATCACCCGGAATATCTTCAGCATCCGGATTGATAGAAGCATCATTGTCATTACAATCTACATCTTCGGTAAATCCATCACCATCATTATCAGCTAATGTCATATCAATAGTTATTGAACCGCCTGCCGGTATTATCACATCACTTAAGAAATAATCATTTTGATAATCAAAGAAACTTGCATCTACACCTGTAATTGTAAGATTTTCAAATTCAGCATCAACACTGCCATTATTGGTCAATGTAAAGGTTTGTCCTACCGTTGTATTCAATGCTACTGTACCGTAATCATGACTGGTAGGGGTAAGTACGATGTCCGGCATAACACCCGTTCCCATTAAGGATACTTCTACCGTTGAAGTTATGGTATTGTTTTCAAGGGTCAGTGTAGCAGACATCAATCCTTCTGCTGTTGGCGTAAATTCCACATCAAAGGTATAGCTATCACCGGCAGGAATATCCATTGCTACTCCGTTATGGCTAAAGTCTGCATCTCCGCTAAGGGTTATGCTGCTTATGGTTAAGGTCGCCGTACCCGGATTGGTAATGGTAATGGCTTGTACGGCAGTTTGTCCGATTTCTACTTCGCCAAAGTCATGGTTAGTAGGATTGACCTCAATGCCCGGCATAACGCCTGTTCCGGTTAATAACACCTCTACCGTTGGGGAAGCCGTGTTGTTGGCAATGGTCAATGTTGCAGATACCAACCCTTCTGCTGTTGGTGTAAATTCCACGTCAAAGGTATAGTTGCTGCCTATGGCAATGGTGTTTGCCGTTCCATTTTCGATGAATGCTGCATTTCCCGAAAGGGCAATATCACTTACATTTAACGGTGCATTGCCAATATTGGTCAGTACAAAAGTTTGTACTTTGGTGGTTCCCAAATTTACAAGGCCAAAGTCGTAGTCATCGAAATTAACATCCAATACCGGTTCGATAGGTGTTGATGCCGGTGTAACGGTAACCAGACAGGTTGCTGTAAATCCACCGTCTAAGGTAGTTACCATAACCGTAGCTGTACCCACAGCATTTCCTGTTACTAAACCATTGGAACCTACAGAAGCAATGGCCGTATTGTCGCAACTCCACATCAAATCTTTATTGCTGGCATCATCAGGCAGTACTGTCGCTTGTAATAATTGCGATTCGCCTTCCTCAAGGGTAATTGTGGTTGGACTTAGGGTTACGCCGGTAACCGCAACCGCACTGCTACAGTTTTCATCATAATTATCACCGTTAATGCTCCATCTGTTTATTTTTAATAGTTTTTGATGTGCCTCATCGGCATCAGAACCAAAGGTTAATCCATTTGCGCCCAGTACAATATCATAAGGCGTGTTGGCGTTGGCTTCCCAACCTACAAGAGAGGCGGTATAATTTGTACAATCCATACCACAATTGTCTAACATACCTTCCATAGATTTTGAAGCATAGTGTCCAAATCCACTTTCATGTTTAAGAGCACTTAAATCCCAGCTGCCCAAATTCTGATTAAAGGATTGACAATCTTTTAGCATGTAACTCATATCTGTCACATTAGAAACGTCCCAATGATCTAACGGTTGGTTAAAAGCCTTACAATTATTAAACATGCCTCTCATCCTTACAACTTGACCTACATTCCAATTGTTAAGCGGTTGATTAAAATTCTCACAATCAGAGAATAGTGAAGTCATGATTTGCACATTGCTCACATCCCAGTTGTTGATATTGCTGTTAAAGGCTTTACAACCGGAAAACATTTTGTTCATTTGAGTAACTTCCGTAAGATTTGGAATGTCGGAAGCGGTAATTTGCATGTTTTCACATCCGTAAAAGGCGTTTCTCATGCTTTTCCAGGTAATACCTCCCCACAGTTGCACTTCCAACAGTTTTTGCTGATCTCCGTAAGTAATATCCTGACTAAGCCCAAAACAAATGGCTTCAAATCCTTGAGGCAACACCTTTACGATGTATTCGCCCGGATGGTCAAAGTCTATTTCTACAGGATTACCGGCTGTAGAGGTTATATTGGTAAGGGTACCGTTATGAGTAGGATCGCCCACCTCTTCCCATTCTATGGTATAGTTGTTACCTATACCCGGGAAGTAGATTTTTTGGTTGCTACTTGGCGGCAAGGCACCAATATTGCTTGAGGTGTTTTCGGTATTCCATAGGGTAATAAACGGATTGCCACAACCAAATTCATAGCTATCCCCATTAATTATCCAGTTATGGGTGTTTTCTAATACATTGTGTGCCTCTAAGGCAAAATTACCGTAAACTAATCCTGTTGCACCTAATACTAAATTGTTTGGCGGACCGCTTTTTGCCCAACCGATTAATGTATAGCCATAATTAGCACAATCCATACCACAGTTATTCAGCATGTTTTGCAATGATTTTGGAGCAAAAGGCATTGGCAATCCGTTATGTTGGATCGCATTTAATCTCCAGCTGCCCAAATTTTGGTTAAAAGAGGTACAATTTTCAAACATACCACTCATATCCTTTACCTTACTTACGTTCCATTGGTTTAACGGTTGGTCAAATAATACACAATTGGTAAACATGCTACGCATGTAAGTTACATTTTCTACGTTCCATGCGTTGAGGGGTTGGTTAAAGGCAACACAATCGTAGAACATATCTGACATATGTTGCACCTGACTTACTTGCCATTTATCCAACGGTTGGTTAAAGGTTTCACAACCTTTGAACATTCCATACATATTAGTGATGTTGCTTACATCCCAATCATTTAACGATTGATTTAAGGATTTACAATGATAGAACATCTTGGTCATATCGGTTACCGAACTAAGGTCAGGCTGGTCGGTGGCGGTTATCGTCATATTTTCGCAATTGTAAAAAGCTTCTTTCATGGATGTCCATGTTTGAGCTCCCCATTGTGTGATGTGTGTAATTTTCTTTTGGTCGCCATATACCTCATCGTCTGTTAATATGCCTGTAAATTTTCCAAATTGAATGCCTTCAAATCCGTCAGGTAATACTTTTACTAAGTATTTGCCCGGTTTACCGAAGTTTATTTTTACCGGTGTTGCAGATGTGGAAGTAACATCGGTAAGGGTGCCGCTATGTTGAGGGTAGCCCACTTCCACCCATTCTATGGTATAGTGGTTTCCAATGCCCGGAAAATAGATTTCCTGATTGTTACTTACGTTCAATAAATCAATGGCAGTTGATGGATTTTCGGTATCCCATTGGGTAATAAATCGGCTGCCGCAATGGATATCCATACCATTGTCTTCTATCGTCCAACCCTTGAGATTTTCTAAGTTATCATGTGCCGATTGGGCATTAATGTCATACGACAATCCTTGAGCCCCAAAGGTAATACCGGTAGCGATATTAGTGTTGCTTGCCCACCCAATGAGGGTATTGCCATAGGTGGTACAATCCATGCCGCTGGCTCTTAACATATACGTTAGGTCTGATACATTATTTAGTTTCCAGCTGCCCAAATCCTGATTAAAACTATAACAGTTGATAAACATCCTACTCATATCGGTTGCCTGACTTACCTCCCAACTATCTAACGGTTGGTTAAAGCTTTCGCAGCTAAAGAACAGGCTTTTCATATTCTCGACATTTTGCACCTCCCAATTATTAAGGTCGGCATTCATGGAACGGCATTTGAAGAACATGCCCTTCATATTGGTTACCTGACTTAAATCGGGCGTATCTATGGCAGTAACTTGCATATTTCTACATTTGAAAAAGGCTTTTTCCATGGATGTCCATTCAATATCTCCCCAATGTTTTACTTCCGTTAGTTTGTTTTGGTCGCCATAGGCATATTCTATAAATGTGTTGGTCCACTCTCCAAATTGGAGGCGCTCAAAACCCTCAGGCAATACTTTTACCAAGTATTCGCCCGGTGTGCCAAAGTCTATTTTTACCGGATTTCCTTTGGTAGAGGTTACATTGCTAACCGTGCCGTTATGGGTAGGATCGCTTACCTCTTCCCATACTATGGTATAATTGCTGCCAATGCCCGGAAAATAGATTTCATGGTCATTACTTGGCGTAAGCGAACCGATATTGCTTGACAGATTGGTGGTGTTCCATAGGGTAACAAACGGGTTTACCAATGTATTGCCCATACAAACATCCATACCGGTTGTTTCCGGAATATCCGTATCATACAAAGGTCCAGTATTAACATCATAATCATAATAGTGAACCCTCCAATTTTTACGGATGGCATTTCCCTTATTGGCCGCTATTACGGTATGATAATCCGCATCTGAAGGGGTATTTAACGGGTATATGACTCCTTTATATTCATCCGTCCTATCAGGTAAATCACAATAGATTCTATCCCATTCAGCTGTTGTAAAGAGGTTGTTATGGCAAATAAGCCTACTTAAATTTTCATTTTGGCTAATATCTAATGAGGTTAGTTGATTATGATTGCAATTAAGCACTCTTAACTTTTCATTAATATCTAAGGTGGTTAGTTGATTATTAGAACACCAAAGCCACCTTAACTTTTCATTTTGGGTTACATCTAAGGTGGTTAGTTGATTATTAGAACACCAAAGCCACCATAACTTTTCATTTTGGGTTACATCTAAGGTGGTTAGTTGATTATTACTACACCAAAGCCACCATAACTTTTCATTTTGGGTTACATCTAAGGTGGTTAGTTGATTATAAGAACACCAAAGCTCTTCTAAATTTTCATTTTGGGTTACATCTAAGGTGGTTAATTGATTACCAACGCAAAGAAGCTTCTCTAAATATTGATTATGGCTTGATAATGCTGTAATTTTTTCTCCATTCAAACTACAATCAAATGCTTTAATATCTCCATAAATGGTCATTGTTGTGGCGCCGGAGAGATAGTTATGATATTCTCCACTAAGCAAATTACCATTATTTACAGTTATATTATATTCTAAGTTGCCACTTACAATTTTTACCGGTGTATCATCTTCATCTCCTATAATTCTTAGGTGGATTTCTTCACCATTTTTTACTGTAAGGGTAATGTAGTTATCGGTATTTACCGGTGGGTTATCACAATCATAATCACCTGTGGAGGCAGGAATATCAGTATTGTTTAAAGAGCCAAAATGGCCACTATCCTCATCATAATCAAGATAACTCACTTTCCAGTTTTTATCAATGGCATTTTGTTTGTTGGTTGCTGCAAATTCGCCAAAATTACTATCCGACGGGGTATTTAAAGGGTATAAAAGTCCGTTCCAAGTACCATTTCTGTCGGGCAGGCTACAATACATCTTATCCAATTCGTGGGTGGTAAGCGGATTGTTATAGCAAATAATATACCATAAATTCAAATTGTTTTTGAAATATAGTTTTGTAAGTTGATTATTGTGGCAATCAAGTAATCCTAAATCTGTATTTTTATGGAGATTTAATGTAGAGAGCTGATTATCATTACACATAAGTGAAGATAATTTTTCATTTTCGTTAAGATCTAATGTGGTAAGTTGGTTATTAGAACAATTTAACCATTTTAAATCATCATTGCCACTCAAATTCAATGAACTTAGTTGGTTATTGTAACAATGAAGCAATTCTAAATTATCATTGTCACTCAAATCCAATGAACTTAGTTGGTTATCGTAGCAATAAAGCTGTTTTAAACGCCAATTATCACTTACATTTAATGTTGTAATCTGATTTCCTGAACATTTAAGTGTTTTTAAATAATTATTGTGGCTTGCATCTAATGCGGTTATGTTGGATTCATTGTCCTCGCAATTAAAACCGGTAATATTCCCATATATGGTTAGGGTATCTTCCACAGAAATATAATCTTCGGGCGAAGACCAGCTATTACCCACCTTTGTGTAGACATATTTTCCGAGTTCTGTTTCTATCCATACATCTACTTGCTCCTCTGCTTTCATCTTTAGCAATACCGCATTTCCGGCTACTACATCCAAGGCAATATAGGGGGCATCGGCAGGCGGAGAGGTACAAGAGTATTGCGTTCCATTCCAATCGGTAGTGTTGTCTTTACACCAACCTTTAATATAGGAACAAGGTTTTGAGTCAGGATTAAATAACATATCATGCTCTATACAGGTAAGGTCGGGGTTACCTTGTGCCCACATGGTATTTGTATTGTAATTATTTCCATTCCTTAGATTAAGGTATGTCAATTGGTTATCTTTACAATTCAACTCCTCTAAATGAAGGTTTTGAGACATATCAAGATGGGTAAGTTTATTGCCATTACACCACAACTTTGTTAAGTTTTCATATTTAGATGCATCAAAGCTTTCCAGTTCATTATCAAAACACAATAATCCTTCTAAATGGGTATTGCTATTTATATTAAGATGGGTAAGCCCATTTTCAGAGCAGTCGAACTGGGTTAGATTATGACACTTTGAAACATCAATATCCTCCAAGTTGTTTTTACTACATTGCAATATGGACAACTTATTATTTTGACCAATAGAAAGTTGATTAAGTCCATTATTGTCACATTTTAAATCTTCCAAATCTTTATTTTGAGATACATCAAGAAGGTCAATTTGATTGTTTTGACAGTATAATTTGATTAATGCTTTATTTTGAGATACATCAAGGCTGGTAAGTTGATTGCCCTGACAGTTTAACATACCTAAATTAGTAAAAGCCTCTATACCCTTAAGTCTGGATATATTTTTGTTGGGGCAATTAATCATTCCTGCAAATGCTTTGGCTTCTTTTACCCATATTTCCGTATCGCCATTGGTGTTTATATCCGATCGGTTTAACAAGTATGCCTTAAAATTCGGGTCGGGGATATAGACGATAGGTTCTCCGCAATCGACACTCCAGCTTGCATTACTGTCTTTTTTCCAATTGCTGTTGGAGGTTGGGTCAAAACCGATATCGTGTTGTATGCAAGGAGAAAAGAAAAAACCGGAATTGCCTTGTGCCCACATTACCGACATATTGTTGTTGTTGCCGTTTGCCACATTAATGCTTTGGAGTTCATTGTCGTAACAGAGCAACTTGTTTAAATTATGATTTTGAGATACATCAAGAAAATGCAATTGATTTTCTTGACAGTTTAAATAAGTAAGATTTTCAAGTTCTGAAACATCTAAACTTTTGAGTTGGTTAATGCCGCAGAATACCTTTTGTAAGGATGTATTGTGCGAAAGGTCAATGTTTTTGAGTTGATTGTTAAAACAGCGCAATTCGGTTGCAGCGGTAAAATATTCGATACCTGTAAGGTCTTTAATATTGCTGTTGCTACAGCTGATGGTTCCGGTAAATGTTTCGGCTTCATATGTTTGTATCTCGCCATCTCCATTGGTGTTTATGGCAGGATTAGCTACCAATGCCGCTTTAAAATTAGGGTCGGGGATGGTTATATAGCCACAGTAAGTTCCTGTGCCAATATATGCATCTTCTCCCCAGCACCATCCACCTGCATATTGATTAAAAGAATCGAAAAGTCCAAGAAAAGGTCCTATTTTGAAACATTCCGGAGGATCAAACCCCTCGTCTATCTTTAAACACAAACCTTCTTGATTACCTTCTGAATTCATTATATACATATTATGGTTATTACCATTTGCGAGATTAAGACTGTATAGTTTATTGTTTTTACAGAATACCACTTCCAATTCAGTATTATAAGACAAATCAAGAGTCTTTATTTGATTATGACTACAGTCTAAACCGACCAATTTGGGATTGTGGGTTACATCAAGGCTTCCTAAGTAATTACTTTCACACCGCAATTTTTCCAAATTGGAATTCTGAGAGACATCAAGGCTTCCTAAGTAATTACTTTCACACCACAATTTTTCCAAATTGGAATTCTGAGAGACATCAAGGCTTCCCAATGGGTTTTTGTGACACTCTAAAATCTTCAAGTCTTTATTGTTAGAAACAGAAAGACTTGTCAATTGGTTATAACCACATTTTAAATCTTTCAAATTCACATTGTTAGTTACATTAAGACTTTGCAACTTATTACTTCCACAATTTAATACTTTTAAATTAGAATTGTTTGATACATCAAGACTTGCTAATTTATTTTCATAACACCACAACTCTTCCAAATTAGGATTATTTGATACATCAAGGCTTGTTAATTTATTTTTAGAACACGCCAATATTTTCAAATTGGAATTGTGCGTTACATCAAGGCTTTGAAATTTATTTTTATGACATTTTAACTCTTCCAAATTGGGAGTGTTTGACACATCAAGGCTTGCTAATTTATTTTCAAAACATTTCAACTCTTCCAAATTAGGATTGTTTGATAAGTTAAGATTTTTTAGGTTGTTTCTAAAACACCATAAGTGAACTAATGCTTGATTATTAGATACATCAAGGTTTTTCAGTTTGTTATCAACACAGTATAAACTCTTTAAATAAGGGTTTTGAGAGGCATCCAAAGATGTTACAGTCCCCTCATTACACCATAAATAGGTTACCTTTCCATAAAGGGCAAAATTGGTAGAAGTAATATAATAAAGTACTTCCTCATCCGGGTTTGTCGAAAACTGTGTAATCGCTTCACCGCTGTCTTTAACCCCGTTTCCATTGGCATCCAGCCAGACATTCGCCTGGTCTTCAGGCGCTGCATTAACCGTAAGTTTTACCTTTGAAACAGGTATCAATCCAAAATCTGCTTTAAAGGTAATTTTGGTTTGTGCCATTGTTGCACTCGTTGTCCATAGCAACGCTATGAAAAACATTGTCCATTTTAGTAAAATTTTATTCTTCATAATGATTAATTTTTTAGTGCTGTTGGCCTGTTGGCTTTTGGCTGTTGGCTTTTGGCCTTTGGCTTTCAGCTGGTTTATAGATTTAATTTATTTTAGGTTTTGGGTTTTGGGTGTTGGGTTTTAGGTTTTCCAACCTCCATTTCCCGTGTTTTTTCAATTAGTAATTAAGAATTAGCAATTAGTAATTTTTTTGCCATCCCACCATTCTTTAGACAGGGCATGCCCTGTCTCTACGTAATGTCTCGTTCATTCATCATTTATAATTTATAATTCACAATTCATAATTATTTCCCTTCCCACCGCTTCGACTCCGCGGTTATTGAGCGAAGTCGAAATGCAGCGACCGGCTGACGCACTTCGGTCTTCTGTCTTCGGTCTTCTGACCTCATCATTCACAATTCATCTTATAATTTTAGGTTACAAAAATACAACGATTACAAGGGTTTGTCAATCAGTAATTTACGGTATATTGCATCAGTAATTATACGTACGTATTCTCTGCAAAAAATAGTGTAATTTTCTAAAAATAAGTTAATTAGTGTTTTTTTAGGTTTTAGCCTTTGGCTTTTAGCTGTTGGCCTTTAACTGTTGGTTTTTGGCTTTTAGTACTCGTCATTGCGAGCATAGCGAAGCAATCTCCATCTATCTGTAAAACATTGGCAAAAAACCTCTGTAAATTGGCTAAGAGATTGCCACACTTCACTGCGTTGCGTTCGCAATGACGTGTTTTTTATTGGCGTTCTTTGGTTGTTGGCTTTTGGCCTTTGGCTGTTGGCCTTTGGCTTTTGGCCTTTGGCTGTTGGCTTTTTTCAATTAAGAATTAGCAATACTTTGCGGTTAAAAAAAGTTTTTCATTCTTCAAAATCTGACCCCCGAAGTGGGGTCATATGTTTATAGTTATAAGATACCACATCATCATCCGACCCCAGCGGGGTCGAACATACATATATTTAACAAATATCCAACAATGAATAGGTGCGACCCCTCTGGGGTCGTGGTGGTTGGAAAGATGCCTATGGCTATAAATGTTTGACCTCTTTCAGAGGTCTGCGTTCTTTGCGTCTTCCTTGCGAACTTTACGGTTAAAAATGGTTTTTCATTCTTCAAAACCTGACCCCCGAAGTGGGGTCATATGTTTATAGCTATAAGATACCACATCATCATCCGACTCCTGAAAGGGGTCGAACATATATAATATATATTCAACAAAATATCCAACAATGAATAGGTGCGACCCCGCTGGGGTCGTGGTGGTTGGGAAGATGCCTATGGCTATAAATGTTTGACCTCTTTCAGAGGTCTGCGTTCTTTGCGGTTAAAAAACATTTCTTTGTTTCTTACTTTTCCATTCGATGAAAAGTAAGCAAAAATCTTGTCCAAACAATTTCCTCCCTCTCTGTCCAAAGCGAAGTGCGGCGGCAAGGAGGCAAAAAACAAGGTTGTCGGTGTATTTTTTAGCTATTTTATTAATGAAGATGGCTTCTTGTGTTAGAAAATCATGGTAAAGCTTGTTTTTTAAAACAACGGAGTGCCTTGCTCGCCGCACTAACGCTTTGTCCATTCACACCCACGCCGCTCCGCGTTTGGACTTGCCTACCCGCTTTGCAACTATGGTTGCATGTTGGTTTTTGGCCTTTGGCTGTTGGCTAGTTGCTTTTTAATTTATAATTGCTCTCGATATGATTTTTCATTCTTCAAAACCTACTACTAATGACAGTGTTTAATTAATATTCTGTATTTCAGTTATTTGAAGATTTAACTCTCCAGCTAATTTTTCTACTG